>OFMK01002016.1_pt1 | contig 12513 bp, 10 predicted proteins | sample 1541781 | NCBI WGS metagenome assembly OFMK01 (sample SAMN04209250, study PRJEB22552) | human gut metagenome | biome: gut; material: feces | host: Homo sapiens | place: USA: Oklahoma
CGCCGCGGGGTCACAGTCATTCCCTGCGTCAATCCGGATGGGGTGGAGATCTCCTTGCACGGCTCCGCCGCTGCGGGCGAATACCGGGAATTAGTCCATAATGTAAGCTGCGGAGACACCTCCCGCTGGCAGGCAAACGCCCGTGGCGTGGATTTAAACCACAATTTCAACGCTGGCTGGGAAGCGCTTCACACGTTGGAACGGGAGCAGGGAATCTACCATCCGGCGCCTACCCGGTACGGTGGGGAATATCCGGAGAGCGAACCGGAAACCAGGCTTTTATGCGATTTCTGCCGCAGCCAGTATTTCCGCCACGCCTTAGCCTTTCACAGCCAGGGAGAAGAAATTTATTGGGATTTCGGGGAACGTACTCCTGAAAAAAGCCGGCTTATGGCCCAGGTGCTGGCCGCCTCCAGCAGCTATGAAATGTCGGAGCCGGAAGCGATAGCCACCGGCGGCGGCTTCAAGGATTGGTTCATCTCCTGCTTCTGCCGTCCCGCCTTCACGATTGAAATCGGCAAAGGGGAAAATCCTCTTCCCCTGTCCGACCTGCCGGGTATTCACCGAACTCTAGAGGAAATGCTGGTATTCAGCATTATCATGTAACTGTGTTCCAGCGGCGCGTTTTGCCGATAAAAGCGCTTTATTGGGCCAGCAATGCCAGAAGCTCTAAAATGATTCAAAGCCGCCGGCAGCTATGGAAGCCATACGGAAGCCTTTAACAAATGGAACCCCTTTTTTGTCCTGCGTATTCCAGATTCCCCGGAAACCACGGGAACCGGCACAAGGGCAAAAGCTGGAATTTCTTTTCCAAAGAAAGCACCGCTTCGGTTGCAATTTATTATACCATATTTCTTTTCCCTTGGAAAGGAAGCCGCAGGCCCTCTGAGAAATGTTATCGCAATGCTTTTTTTAGATCGGAAACATATCGTGATTGCTGGCTTTTAAGGTAAAGCTTAATAAACGGCCTGAGAATAAGCTTTTTGCAATGTATTTGTTCCGTGAAATCCAGCTCTGTTTCCTTCCCCTTTGCGAGGAAAACGCCTCTCCAATGTCCCTGCATCGTATTATTTTCCAAATCAAATTCCCAGAGTCTGTCCGTCTCCTCAGCCGTAACAGTAAAAATGGTGGGATACCCCTTTTTCGTGTACTCTACAAACTGTCTTTCATTTAAAATCTCCGTACGGCTTAAATCGCTGCGCCAGCCAGCGTCTTCCACCGACGTGACTATTTTCCAAACCTCATGGATGTCCTTGGGAATCACAGCCATTCTCCGGGAAACAATCATTTCAGCACCTCTTCCAGATGAAATTCTGCTTTTATTTTACCATAGAAGCCCGTTCGGTATCAAGGCGGCGCAGCCAAGCCCTGGGATGTACTCACGGGGGCTTCCGCGCTTTATTTTAAGAAAGCGGCAATTATTTTCCAATTCTTGCAATCGCTGGGAATTTCGTAGTATACTAAGAAAAACACCAATTCTAACAGGGAGTGGTTCCATGCGCTATGGGTTTATAAAGGCTGCGGCGGCGACTCCGGAAATCCGGGTCGCTGATTGTTCGTATAATGCTGGCCAGACGGTAAAGCTGATGAGGGAAGCCTCCGAAAAAGGGGTAAAGCTCCTGGTTTTTCCGGAGCTTTGTATCACCGGCTACACTTGTTCCGATTTATTTCTGCAGCGCCGCCTCCTGGACGGCGCTTTAACGGCCTTGCGCACTGTAATGGAGGCCAGCCGGAAGCTGAGCCTTCTCACCGTGGCCGGACTGCCGCTTACGGTAGAGGACAAGCTTTATAACTGCGCCGCTGTGATTTTCCAGGGAGAAATTTTGGGAGTGGTTCCAAAAACCAATCTGCCTAACTATAACGAATTTTATGAGAAGCGGCATTTTGTGCCCGCGCCGGCGGAAAACACAGTATGCCGCCTGTTCGGGAAAGAGGTTCCCTTCGGCTCTAAGCTGTTGTTCTGCTGTGACACGCTTTCTGAGCTGAAGGTGGCTGTGGAAATCTGCGAGGATCTATGGTCCCCGATTCCGCCGTCCAATTACCATGCGTTAGCCGGAGCCACTATTATCGCAAATCCCTCCGCCAGCAACGAGGTGATCGGCAAGGATGCTTACCGGAAAGAGCTGGTAGGCGGTCAAAGCGGCAGGCTGGTGTGCGGCTATATATACGCCTCCGCAGGCGAGGGAGAATCCACCACCGATTTAGTATTCTCCGGCCACAACCTGATTGCGGAGAACGGCGCAATCCTGGCGGAAAGCAGGCTGTTTCACAACAGCCTGACCATCAGCGAGCTGGACGTTCAACGGCTTTCCGGAGAACGCCGCAGGCTTTCTTCCTTCCCCGCCGTACAAGACGAGGGCTATCAGAGAATTTATTTTTCTCTGCCGGTAGAAAAGACCAATCTGTCAAGAATCATCGACCCCAGGCCGTTTATCCCGTCGGAGCAAAGCGCTCTGAAGAACCGCTGTGAAACTATATTATCCATCCAATCCCTAGGCTTGAAAAAGCGTCTGGAGCATTCCCGCGCTAAAACAGCCGTGGTTGGAATTTCCGGCGGACTGGATTCCACTTTGGCTCTCTGCGTTACCGCCCGGGCGATGGATTTGCTAAACCGGCCTAGAACGGATATCATCGCTATTACCATGCCTTGCTTCGGTACGACCCAGCGCACCAAAAGCAACGCGGAGATTTTAGCCCAGCGTCTGGGCGTGACTCTGGAGCGGGTAGATATTGCCAAACAGGTGCTGCAGCATTTCGAGGATATTGGCCACAGCCCGGATGACCAAGACGTTACCTTTGAGAACGCCCAGGCCCGCACCCGCACCCTGGTGCTGATGGACTGGGCCAACCAAACCGGCGGCCTTGTAATCGGCACCGGTGATCTTTCCGAGCTGGCCTTAGGCTGGGCTACCTATAACGGTGACCACATGTCCATGTATGGGGTTAACGCCTCTATCCCTAAAACCTTGATTCGCCATCTGGTGTCCTATGAAGCGGAAAAGCTCGACGACCCAAGGCTGAAGGAAGTTTTGATGGATATTCTGGACACTCCGGTCAGCCCAGAGCTTCTGCCCGCTAAGGATGGGGAGATCTCTCAGAAAACCGAGGATCTGGTCGGGCCTTATGAGCTGCATGACTTTTATTTATATTACGCCATTCGCTGGGGCTTTTCTCCCGCTAAGGTTTACCATCTGGCAAGGCTGGCCTTTGACGGCGCCTATGACCAGGAAACTATTTTTAAATGGCTGAAAACCTTCTATCGCCGCTTCTTCAACCAGCAGTTCAAGCGCTCCTGCCTGCCTGACGGCCCCAAGGTGGGCTCCGTCACCCTGTCACCCAGAGGCGACTGGCGGATGCCCAGCGATGCCTCCTCGGCGCTGTGGCTGAAGGAGCTTGACGAGCTTTCCGAACAGGAGTAACAGCACTATTCTGTCTCAAAGGAAAAGCCCGGAGCATTTTGTTCCGGGCTTTTCCTATTTTACGATTTTTCCCGTTTTACTTGAACGAGAACGCTTGTCTCACAGATCTCCTTCTCTGCCCTCATTCCGTGAGGCACGTTGGTTCGCCAGGCGCAAAATCCGGGCGGGCTATTACCCGACGGTACCTCGGGAGGGGGCGCTTCAGGGAAGCTATGAATAAAAGTTAATCCTTTTTTCTTTCCTGGCGGTTGATCGCGCTGAACAAGGCCTTAACCGAAGCGGTGATAATATCGCTGTCCACGCCAACGCCCCAGGTGATCCTCCCGTCCTTGCCGGTGATCCCCACATAAGCCGCGGCACGGGATTTGGAGCCTTGCTCCAAGGCGTGCTCCGTGTAGGTCAGATCCTGATATTGAATCCCCAGATTTTCCTTGATGGCGTTGCTGACGGCATCCAAGCGGCCGTTGCCGTCGCCCTTGATCTCCTTTTCCACGCCGCCGATTTTCACGGTAACCGCGGCGTGGATGCAGTCATTGCGGACGAAATGAAAGTCTACCAAAGAGATCTTATCGTTGATATTTAAATACTCCCTCCGGAAGATCTCATAGACCTCCTCCGGCTGAAGCTCCTTATGCTGATGGTCGGAAACATTCTTTACCGCATAGCCAAAATCTTCCCGCATTTTCGGCGGTAAAACAAAACCGTATTTCTGCTCCAGCAGATAGCCGATGCCTCCCTTACCGGACTGGCTGTTGATTCGGATCACGTCGCCCTCGTATTCCCTGCCGATATCCTTGGGGTCGATGCAGAGGTAGGGTACAGTCCAATGGTCGCATTCCTTTTCCTCCCGCCATTTCATTCCTTTGGCGATGGCATCCTGATGAGATCCGGAAAACGCCGCAAACACCAGCTTGCCGCCGTAAGGCTGGCGGTCATACACATGCATCCCCGTGACTTTTTCATAAAGAGCAACGGTAGACGGCATATCCTCAAAATTCAGCTTGGGGTCTACCCCCTGGGAAAACATGTTCAGAGCCAGGGTAACGATATCCGCGTTTCCGGTGCGTTCACCGTTGCCGAACAAGGTTCCCTCGATCCGGTCCGCGCCGGCCAGCAGGCCCAATTCGCAGTCCGCCACGCCGCAACCCCGGTCGTTATGGGGATGGAGGGAGACCACCACGCTGTCACGGTAATCCAGATGCTTGCACATATATTCTACCTGGCAGGCGTAAACGTGAGGCATGGAATGCTCTACTGTCACCGGAAGATTGATAATCACCTTTTTCTCCGGCGTCGGCTTCCAGACATCCAGCACAGCATTGCAGATATCCCGGGCAAATTCCATCTCCGTGCCGGTAAAGCTTTCCGGAGAATACTCAAACCGGAAATCGCTGCCCATTTCGCTGGAAATTTTTTGAAGCAACTTGGCGCCGTCCACAGCGATCCTGATGATTTCCTCCTTGCTCTTGCGGAACACCTGCTCCCGCTGGGCTACTGAGGTGGAGTTATAAAGGTGGACGATGGCCCGGGGACAGCCCTCCAACGCCTCAAATGTTCTGCGGATAATATGCTCTCTGGCCTGGGTCAGCACCTGGACAGTGACATCCTCCGGGATCATATCCCGTTCGATCAGGGTTCTTAAAAACTCATATTCCGTTTCCGACGCCGCAGGAAAGCCCACCTCGATCTCCTTAAACCCAATCTCTACCAGGAACTTGAAAAACTCCAGCTTTTCTTCCAGGCTCATGGGCACGATCAACGCCTGGTTTCCATCCCGCAGGTCCACACTGCACCAAATCGGCGCTTTCTCCACATATTCCTTCTTGGTCCAGTCATAGCAGGGAACCGGCGGCATAAAATACTGTGTGGTGTACTTTTCTACATTTCTCATCTTAAAACACGTCTCCTTTTGTTGTTCTGCCCGCTGCTGCTTCAGAAAGGAGACAAAGGCGGTCCAGCGGGCTTTGGATTTAGATTTCGGCAACAAAAAAAGCCTTTCGCCTCCCCAAATAGAGACGAAAGACTTTCAAAAGTCTCACGCGGTACCACTCTAATTTCACGCCTTACGGCGTGCCCTCATTGCAGATACGGCCGATACTCCGGCTTATATCCTCCCGCTGTAACGGTCGGGCTCCGGCTCCGCCTACTTGACAATTCTTTCAGCGTGCTACTTCAAGGCCAGTTCAAAGCTTTCGCCCAACCGCTTCTCACCACCCAGCGGCTCTCTGCATGTTAAAAAGCTCCTACTCTTCCTCTTCATCGTATTTATTGTTATTGATTGTTATTATACTCAAATTCTTCTGATTCCGCAACTGTTATTTTTCACATGCTTTCCTGCTGTTTTCTGATATATTTTATCTCTTTTTCAGCAATTTCCCGCGCTTGTTCCCCATTTTTTAGGATCATCGCCCGCAATTCCTCCAGGCCGCCGAACCTTTTTTCCGGACGAATAAATTCCAAAAGCTCGGTTTTCACCATTTTTCCATACAAGGCTTCCCCGTCGTAATCAGGCATCCAGGTTTCTGACAAAGGCTTTTCCTCCGCCCCAACCGTAGGCTTTACCCCAATATTGGTGACTCCGTATGTCACCACCTGATCAAAGCTGACCAGGGAGGCGTATACTCCGTACCGAGGCACCAGATAATCCTCCGGGAACACCTGGTTCAGGGTAGGCGTTCCCATCAAATGCCCGATATGTCTTCCGTGGACCACCTCGAAATCATAGGAAAAGGGGTGACCCAAAAGCTCTCTGGCCTGGCGGGCCCCGCCCTTTTCCAGCGCCTTCCGGATTCTGGTGGAGCTGACCGGCGCGCCCTCCAGCGTTACCGGCGGCAAATCGCACACCTGGATTCCTCTGGGACGGCACAAAGCTTTCAGTTCCTCCTTGCCGGCTGTCCCTCCGGCGCCGAAATGGTAATTATATCCACAGAACACCTTTTCAGCCCGCAGCGTATTTTTTAAAATTTCTTCCACAAAGGCTTCCGGCGGCAGATCTTTCACCGCCGCAAAGGGCGCCAGATAAAGGGCTTCCACCCCAAGGTCCTCCAGCATTTTCTCTTTCAGAGTATTGCTCATCAGCCTGGGTTTTCCCCGGCCGGTGAGCTCCGCCAACGGGCTTTCGGGAAAGGTAAATACGCTGGGAACCAGCCCGTTCGCCTTTTCCGTTACCGCCTTCCGGATGACAGCCTGATGGCCTTTGTGTAGGCCGTCAAAGCATCCCAAAGCGACGGCGGCAGGCTGCCGGGACTTTTCAAGGCCGTTGAAAACCTGCATCATTCGTTCACCTGATATCCTTAAAATAGTTTTAAAATCGAAAGTTCGTTTTTTTCCCGGTGCACCCGGCCCAGGCCCAAAAAAATCCCATCCGGGCTGTATACGCGGATTTTCACTCCGTCCGCCTCTTTTTTCACGCCGGTGCGCTCCAGCGCCAAGGCGCCGCCGTTTTGGAAGCGTTTTGCCTGGGGGCCGGTTACTTTGAGAGGCCGGTATTCCAAAAACAGGCTGTCCACTGGACGCAGCCGCTGCTCCAGCACGCCCTCCGCCTTCAGACTCTTGGCCTCGTCCAGGGGGATGCTGTCCTTAATGGTATAACCGCAGGCGGCGGTTCGCCGCAGGCTGGTCATAATCCCGCCGCATCCGAGCCGCTTTCCAAGGTCGGCGCATAGAGTGCGGACATAGGTGCCCTTGGAGCACCTGACCCGGATACTTCCCTCTCCCGTTTCCTGCCGGTATTCCAATAGCTCCAGCTCATGAATGGTCACAGGCCTAGCCTCCCGTTCAACCTCAATTCCCTTGCGGGCCAGGTCGTAAAGCCGGACGCCGTTTTTCTGGATCGCCGAATACATAGGCGGAACCTGCAGGATTTCTCCCCGGAAATGGGAAAGGGCGCTTTCCAGCGCCTTTTCATCCGCGGTTACCGGAAAGGTCTCCTTGACCGTGCCCGTGCTGTCCTCGGTATCGGTAACCACACCCAGCCGGAATCCAGCCACATATTCTTTTCCGCTGTCGGGAGTCAAGTCCTGGGCCTTAGTAGCGCTGCCGATCAAAATTGGCAAAACGCCGGTAGCCATCGGGTCTAAGGTCCCGGTGTGTCCCACCTTTTTGGTTCCAAACAGTCCCCGCATTACCGCCACCACGTCAAAGGAAGTGAACCGCGGCGGCTTGTCAATCACAATAATCCCATTCATCAGGAATTCTCCTGCTTTTCAAATACTTTCTGCACCGCAGAGAGGATCTGGTGCTTAGCGCCGGTAACTCCTCCGGTCAGCACGCATCCGGCAGCGCCTGGATGGCCGCCGCCGCCGAACTCGGCGCAGATTTTAGATGCGTTCACCTTGGGTCCGGTCCGGACGGAAATTTTAAAGCTTCCATCCTCCTTTTCCCGCATAGTAACGCCGATTTCCACTCCTTCCACCTGGCGGGGCAGGGCGGCAATCCCGTCCATATCCTCATCGTTGGCCCCCGATTGACGGACCATTTCCCTCGTAACATAAGCCACGGCGCACTTTCCGCCAAAGTAAAAGCTCATAGTATCCAGCACCCGGCGCTCGATCTCCAGCCTGGCTCTGGATTTGGTGTCGAACATCACCCGGTTGATCATCGCCGCATCCGCGCCCTTGTCCATCATATGAGCCGCCACAATATAGGTCCTGGAGGTGGCGTTGGTATAACGGAAACAGCCGGTATCCGTGGTGATGCCGGTATAAATGCAATCCGCGATCTGAGAGGTGATCTCCGCTTCCATGGTAAACAGCAGATCATACATGATCTCTGTAGTGGAGGCCGCCTCCGGCCGGATAACGTATTGTCTGGCGTATTTGGTGTTGGAGCCGTGATGATCGATACACAGGTCAACCCGCTGGGCATAAGGGCTCAGCCTTTGACCCAGCAGCTGGGGATCGGCGATATCCACAGCACAGATAAACTGGGGCTCAAAATCCGGAAATTCGATTCCTTCAAACATATAATCATATTTCTGCGGGATAGGGTCGCCGCACCGGATGGACACCCGCTTTCCCTTTTGCCGCAGGCCGAGATACAAGGCCGCCGCGCTTCCCAGGGTGTCGCCATCCGGGTATTGATGGCACAGCAGGTAAATATCATCCGCTTCCAGCAGCAGCTTCACCGCATCGTGAAGGCTTACGCTTTTATTTTCCGGACTCATAGTCTCCCTCATTTCAAATCATTGAGCAATTTTGCAATATTGGCGCTGTATTCAATCGAATCCGTCGCCTGAAACTGCAGCGACGGCACATGACGGATATGGATTCTCGCGCCCAATTCCCGGCGGATAAAGCCGGCGGCGGATTTTAGTCCCTCTACCGCCCGTTTGGCGTGATCCATTCCCTCCATAGAGCTGACATAAACCTTACAGTAGGATAGGTCGTTGGTGACCTCCACGCGCACCACGCTGAGCATGGTTTCCTGCACTCTCGGATCCTTCAGTTCCCGCAGAATAGCGGTAAGCTCCCGCTTGATATCCTCAGTGGTGCGGTCGATTCTATGACTTGCCATATGATTCCTCCATACCGGAGGCTGTTAATCCTCCCGGTATTCTTCCATCACGAAGGCTTCGAAAACGTCGCCCTCCTTAATATCGTTAAAGCGTTCTAAGCCGATACCGCATTCGTAACCGGAGGCAACCTCTTTCACATCGTCCTTAAACCGTCTTAAAGAGGCCAGCTTATCCTCGCCGATGACGATACCGTCACGAACAATACGGATTTCGGCGTTTCTGGTAATCTTGCCGCTGAGCACATAGCTGCCCGCGATCGTGCCCACATTGCTGATCTTATAGACCTGGCGGCACTCAGCCCGGCCCAGCAGGTTCTCTCTGAACTTCGGTGCCAGCATACCCTTCATGGCAGACTCGATTTCCTCGATGCAGTCGTAGATGACGCGGTACAAACGCATATCCACCTTATCCCGCTCGGCGTTTTCCGCCGCCACCGGATCCGGACGCACGTTAAAGCCTACGATGATCGCATTGGACGCGTTCGCCAGCATCACGTCGGACTCGTTGACCGCGCCGACACCGCCGTGGATCACGCGGACCCGTACCTCGTCGTTGGAAAGCTTCTCCAGGGACTGTCTGACCGCCTCTACAGAGCCCTGCACGTCGGCCTTGACAATGATCTTCAATTCCTTGATATCCCCCAGCTGCATCTGATCGAACAGATTATCCAGGGTAACCTTGGTCTGAGCGTTGAACTGCTCCTCCTTCTGGGCCGCCTTTCTCTGGTCAACCAGCTCCCGGGCCAGCCGCTCATCGGAAACACAGTTAAAGGTATCGCCGCCGGTAGGAACGTCATCCAGGCCGGTGATCTCAACCGGAACGGAGGGGCCAGCCTCCTGTACCCGCTCACCCCGGTCGTTCATCATGGCTCTTACCCGGCCTACGCTGGTGCCTGCCACTATGATATCCCCTACATGGAGAGTGCCGTTCTGAACCAGCACCGTGGCGATGGGGCCGCGTCCCTTATCCAGTCTCGCCTCGATCACCGTACCCTTGCCGGCACGGTCCGGATTCGCTTTCAGTTCCTTCATATCAGCGATCAGGGTGACCATTTCCAGCAGGTCGCCGATGCCTTCCTTGGTATGGGCGGATACCGGAATACACGGGGTATCTCCGCCCCACTCCTCAGGCACCAGCTCATACTCGGTGAGCTGCTCCTTGACGCGCTCCGGGTTAGCGCCCATTTTATCCATTTTATTGATCGCCACAATGACGGAAACTCCCGCCGCCTTGGCGTGGTTGATGGCCTCGATGGTCTGGGGCATCACGCCGTCGTCTGCAGCTACTACAAGAATGGCGATATCTGTGGACTTGGCGCCGCGCATACGCATGGCTGTGAACGCCTCATGTCCCGGTGTATCCAGGAAGGTGATCTTCTGGCCGTTCTTCTCAACCACATAGGCGCCGATATGCTGGGTGATTCCTCCGGCCTCCTTTGCCGTCACATTCGTCTGGCGGATGGCATCGAGAAGGGAGGTCTTTCCGTGGTCAACGTGTCCCATAACACATACAACCGGCGGACGCTCCACCATATCCTTCTCGTCCTCCTCATCCTCTCTGAGGAGCTCCTCGATCACATCGACCTTTTCCTCCTTCTCGCAGAGGATGTCAAATTCCATGGCGATCTCTTCAGCCTTGTCGTAATCAACCTCCTGGTTGATGGTGACAACGGTTCCCTGAAGGAACAGCTTCTTTACAATCACGGACGGCTGCATCTTCATCTTCTCAGCCAGCTCCTTGATGGTGATAACCTCCGGCAGAATAATGGTCTTTACTTCCTCTCTCTTAGGCTCTTCCTTCTTCTGAGGCATGATGAAGGCTCCCTTTCCTGGCTTTCCTCCTCTGCCCGGCTTTGTGCGAAGCTCCTCCTCGCGGTCAGGCCTGCTGTACTTGTCGTTCTTGTAATCGTTCTTATAGTTGTTCTTGCTCTGCTTTGTATTCTGCTGCTTCTGAACAACCGGTCCGTCAAAGGATGGCTTCGGAATGCTTAAGCCGCCTCTGTCGCCTCCGCGGCCTCTCTGACCGTCACGGTTAAAGCCTCTTCCTCCGTCGCGGCCTCCCTGGCCGTCACGGTTAAAGCTTCTTCCTCCGTCGCGGTTTCCCTGGCCTGCCTCACGGCTTCCCTGATTTCCCTGGCCGTTCTGGTTTCCCTGACGTCCCTGGCCGTTTCCTCCCTGGGAGCGTCCCTGGCCCTGTCTCTGTCCGCCGGATGGTTTGCTGCTCTTCATTGTACTGTTCTGCGGACGGTATACAGCCGTAATCCTCTTCTTCGGCGGCTCGGCTGTTCCGTTTCCGTCTGCTTCTGTCTTTACTGGTTCTCTCTTAATCTCTTCCACTCTCGCTGCTTCCGCCTTTCCTATTCTTTCCTTTTGTACCTGTTCCCAATTCTCCCGGTTTTCCTGGGATTTGACTCTCGAGCTGTCCTGTTCCTCTCTGGAAGGCGCTCTGCCCTCAGATTCTCCCATCCCTTTAACCGGCGTCGGCTCCTTCTCTGCCCTGGCGGGCTTTCCGGCAAAGCCTCTCCGCACTGCGTCGATCTGCTCACCGCTCACATTAGAGGAATGACTTTTCACCTCATAACCCTGCGCCCTCAGCAAATCCAGCACCTCTTTATTGGTTCTGCCCAGCTCCCTGGATAACTCATTGACTCTCATGCTTACCGCCTCCATTCTGATTCAACTGTTTCACGAGTGCTTTCGCCAAACCGCTGTCCAGTACGGCAACCGATGCACGCATCTCCTTGCCCATGGAGTGGCCCAGTTCCTCTTTCGTTCCGAAAAAATACAGTGGGACTTTATAATAAGTACACATGTTTGTAAACATTTTTCTGGTATTGTCTGAGGCCTCCTCTGAAACGAGTACCAGGAAGGCTCTGCCCTCCTTTACGGCCTTTTCTGTCATAAATTCTCCGCTTGCTGTTTTCCCTGCCTTGGTAGCAAGGCCCAGAAGATTAAGCGCCTTCTTACTGCTGTCCAATCTGCTCCATCTCCTTTTCCAATGCCTCATACACTTCCTTTGGAATGGCCATCTTCAGGGAGCGTTCCAGCCCTCTGCTCTTTACGGCCTTTTTAAAGCATTCCATGGAAGGGCAGATATAAGCTCCGCGTCCGTTCCTGCGTCCGGTGGCGTCGATGACGATCTCATCCTCAGTAGTTTTGAGCACGCGGATCATTTCCTTTTTGCTTTTCATCTCGCCGCAGCCGATGCACTGTCTGAGCGGGATCTTCTTCATTCCCAATTTCTCTCACTTCCCAATCTGGTTTTCTGCTGCGCTTTAAAGACCGGATCGATGCCGGAATTACTGCCCGTCACTGTAGACGGCGCCGCTCTCCAGCCCGCTCTCCAAAGCTTCCTCTGCCTGTTCCTCCATACTGTCCTCTGCGTCCTGAGGCTCCGTGTAATCGGAGAACTCATCGGCCTGCGTGCTCTCCGGAAGTCCCTCCTCGAAGCCCTGCTCGTAGCCCATCTCCATCTCGTCGAAGAGCCCTGACTCTCTGGCCTGGGTCTCGCTCTTAATGTCGATCTTGAAGCCCGTAAGCCTTGCTGCAAGTCTTGCGTTCTGGCCTTCCTTGCCGATAG
>OFMK01002018.1_pt1 | contig 12501 bp, 9 predicted proteins | sample 1541781 | NCBI WGS metagenome assembly OFMK01 (sample SAMN04209250, study PRJEB22552) | human gut metagenome | biome: gut; material: feces | host: Homo sapiens | place: USA: Oklahoma
TTGGAGGAAGCGAGCAGTACAGGATTTATAATGGGATTGTAACAGTAATTTTATTTGTAACAGTTTTATTTGCAAACTTTGCAGAATCCGTTGCGGAAGGACGAGGAAAAGCTCAGGCTGCATCTCTGAAGAAAACAAAGCAGGATACGAAGGCGAGAAAGTTGTTGTCGGATGGAACGGAACAGATTATCAATGCTTCTGAATTGAAAAAAGGTGATTTAGTTCTGGTGAAGGCAGGAGAACTGATCCCGAATGATGGAGAAGTTATTGAAGGAATTGCTTCCGTAGATGAATCAGCTATTACTGGTGAGTCTGCACCAGTAACCAGAGAAGCAGGCGGTGATTTTTCTTCTGTAACTGGTGGTACAACAGTAGTATCTGATTGGTTGAAGATTAAAATTGTAGCAGAACCTGGAAAATCATTCTTGGATAAAATGATTTCCATGGTAGAAGGAGCATCCAGACAGAAAACTCCAAATGAGATTGCTCTGAACACTTTATTGATTGTGCTGACCTTGATATTTTTGATTGTAGTTGTAACTTTATATCCATTTGCATCTTACCTTGGTGTAAAGATACCTATTTCATGGGCAATTGCACTGATGGTATGTCTGATTCCAACAACCATAGGTGGTCTGCTTTCTGCGATTGGTATTGCAGGCATGGATCGTGTTACCAGATTTAATGTTATTGCAATGTCCGGTAAAGCGGTAGAAGCTTGTGGCGACGTTGATACTATGATTTTGGATAAAACAGGAACAATTACATATGGAAACCGTCTGGCGGCTGAGTTTTATCCGGTAAAGGGTGTTGAAAAAGAAGACTTGATCGATTATAGTGTGATGTGTTCACTGATGGATGCAACACCAGAGGGAAAATCTACTGTGGATTTAGGAAAGCAGATGGGTTGTGTATTGGATGAACAGATTGCAGATCAAATGCAGTTTGTGGAATTTACAGCCCAGTCTAAGATGAGTGGTGTTGACTTGCAGGATGGAACAGTTGTAAGAAAAGGCGCTTTTGAAGCAATGAAAACTTTTGTAAAAGAGAAGGGTGGAAAAATCCCAGAAGATTTACAGGAGATTGTTACCAATATTTCCAACTTAGGCGGAACGCCATTGGTTGTTTGTGTGAATGAAAAAATCTTGGGTGTGATTTACTTAAAAGATACTGTAAAACCGGGATTATCAGAGCGATTTGAACGTCTTCGGGAAATTGGAATTAAGACAATCATGTGTACAGGTGATAATCCGCTGACGGCAGCTACTATCGCAAAAGAAGCCGGAGTAGATGGCTTTATTGCAGAGTGTAAACCGGAAGATAAGATTACAGCAATCAAAAAAGAGCAGGCAGAAGGGAAATTAGTAGCCATGACAGGCGATGGTACCAATGATGCTCCGGCGCTGGCTCAGGCAGACGTAGGTCTTGCGATGAACTCCGGTACCCAGGCAGCAAAAGAAGCAGCGAATATGGTGGACTTGGATTCTGATCCGACTAAGATTTTGGAAGTCGTTGAAATTGGAAAACAGCTGTTGATTACAAGAGGTTCGTTGACAACCTTTAGTATTGCAAATGATATCGCAAAATATTTTGCGATTATCCCAGCAATGTTTACCATGGTTTTACCTCAGATGCAGATTTTAAATATTATGCATCTGGCAACTCCGGCAAGTGCGATCCTCTCAGCGTTAATCTTTAATGCAATCATTATTCCGGGCTTGATTCCGATTGCTATGAAGGGTGTAAAATATAAACCAATGAAAGCTGAAAAAATGTTATTAAGAAACATGGGGATTTTTGGACTGGGCGGTATTATTGTTCCGTTTGTAGGAATTAAACTGATTGACTTACTTGTTGCTCCGCTGTTAGCTCTCATAGGAATGTAGGAGGAATAGAAAGATGAAAAAATTTGGTAAAATGACAGGAAAAGCATTGATATTTTGTGCTGTAATGATGTTACTTTGTTCCTTTGCTTACCCACTGGCTCTTACAGGAGCCAGTCAGTTGACAATGAAAGAAAAGGCAAATGGAAATCTGATCGATAAAGAAGGAAACCCTACGACAGACTGTGAAGAAGCAGTAGGATCCGCTTTGAATGGACAGGAGTTTACAGAAGATTATTATTTCCAGGGAAGACCATCTGCTGTGGGATATAACAATTATACTGAGGAAGAACTGAAAAATGGGGAATATGGTGGAGTTTCTTCTGGCAGTTATAATTATGGAAATTCCAATCCAGAGTTAAAGGAAAGAATTCAAAAAGATTTAGATGAATTCTTAGAAAAACATCCGGGACTGAAGGCAGAGGATATTCCATCTGATCTTTTGACAGCATCTGGTTCAGGTTTGGATCCTCATATTTCACCAAAATCAGCAGAAATCCAGATTCCGTATGTAGCTGAGAATTCAGGGCTATCAGAAGAAGAAGTGACCAAGATTGTGGAAGAGAACACAGAACATAAGGTACTTGGGGTTTTTGGAGAGGAAAGAGTGAATGTGTTAAAATGTAATCTGGCAGTTGCCAATGCTATGGGAATATTAGAGTAGAGGGTTTATGGAAACGAAAGAATATGAAAGACCGGATTCTCAGCAGCTTCTTCGGAAGCTTCAGATGGAAGAAGAGGAAAAGAGAAAAAAGACAAGAGGAAAATTAAAGATTTTCTTAGGTTATGCGGCAGGATCTGGGAAAACGTATGCCATGCTGATGTCGGCACATGAAGCAAAGAAACACAAAATTGATGTAGTGGCAGGGTACATAGAACCACATAACAGACCCGATACACAGGCGCTTGTGGAAGGCTTGGAAACGATAGCACCAATGGAGGTTGTGTATAAGGGCGTAAAACTCCGGGAATTTGATTTAGATGCAGCATTGAAACGGAATCCAAGGTTGATTTTAGTAGATGAGCTGGCTCATACCAATGTCAGAGGATGCCGGAACGAAAAGAGATACCAGGACGTAAAAGAACTTTTACGTGCTGGTATTGACGTATATACAACAATGAACGTTCAGCATTTAGAGAGCCTGAATGATATTGTAGGAAGCATTACGCACATCGATGTACGGGAACGTGTACCGGATAAAGTGTTTGATCATGCGGAACAGGTAGAAGTCATTGACATCGAACCGGAAGAATTGATTGAACGTATGAAAGAGGGGAAAATCTATGAACCCTCACAGGCGGAACGTGCTCTGGAGAATTTTTTCCGAAGAGAAAAACTGGTTGCCTTGCGTGAGATTACGCTGCGAAGAACAGCCGACAGGGTAAACCATATTGCAGAAGAAGAACGTTATGCGATGGGGGAAATGGATTACCATACAGGAGAACATGTTTTAGTTTGTATTTCTCCTTCACCATCTAATACAAAGGTGATTCGGACAGCAGCACGTCTTGCTTATGCATTTCATGCCCAATTTACCGGTATTTACGTAGAAACGTCTCAAATGCAGGAAGCAGATGAAAAAACAAAAGCTGCTGTAAAATGCCACATGGATTTGGCAAGGGCACTAGGGGCAGATGTTGTGACTGTTTATGGGAATGACATTGTGGATCAGATTGTAGAGTATGCCATTGTGGGAAATATATCAAAGATTGTTATGGGGCGCAGTAGAAAACAATGGATTTTCAAAAGAGGGCGTTTGGAAGTTTTGGAGCAGTTGACCTATCGCGCTCCTAATATTGATGTTTATATTATCCCCGACATGAAAAATGCAGGATATTTCAGAGAAGGGAAAAAGAATAAAAAGAAAAGAGAAGAATCCAATTGGAATGTTGTGAAAGAATTAGGTGAAATTACTGCAATTATGGCGCTTAGTACGGTGGTTGCATATATATTTCAGTGGTTTGGACTTTCAGAATCTAATTTGATCATGACCTATATGGTTGGTGTATTACTATCTTCTTATGTGGCCGATAAAAAAATATATGCATTGTATTCTGCCTTGCTTAGTGTTCTTTTCTTCAATTTCTTTTTTACGGAGCCGTATTTTAGTTTGAAGGCATACGACAGAGGCTCTCCGGTCACGTTTGTCATGCTGTTTGTAGTAGGATTTTTTATGGCTTCTATGACAAGACAGTTGAAATCACAAACAAGAGAGAGTGCAAAAAAAGCATACCGAACTGAAATCTTGCTGGAAAATAGCAGAAAACTTAGGCGTTGTAAATCGAAAGAAGAAGTATGGAAGCAGGTAGCAACGCAGGTTGTAAAACTTTTAAATCTTTCTATAATTATATACCCAGTGAATGAAAGCGGAGGGTTGGAAGAACCATTATTATTTCCAAGAAAAGACATGGAAATTATAAATTTGAAACAATTTGTGAATGCAAAGGAAAAAGCGGTAGTACAGTGGGCTGTCTCTAATAGACACAGGGCAGGTACTTGCACACATACCTTGCCAGATGCGGATGCAATGTATTTGCCTATTCAATCCACCGAAGAAGTAAAAGGTGTGATGGGAATTTTATTGGAAGAGAGACGGCCGGTAAATGATTTTGAATATGGACTTTTAATTGCTATGCTGAATGAGACTGGAGTAAAACTGCAGGATACATTTTGTAAATGATCAATGAAGATGTAATCAATAGAAAAATTAAAAATAGCAGGGACAAAGTAGGAATGTTTACTTTGTCTCTTTTTATGTGTGCTAAGAAATGAAATAAAAAAGAAGAAAAGGATATAAATATATATGAGGGGTCCTTTTCAAATCAGAGGATGGTGGTTGCACGTATAAATGAAAAAGGATAAAATCTTTATGTAATCTTAATACTAGAGGGATATATTTTGCCCTTTCTTTATGCACGTTATTATATTATTAAGGTTGAATAAAGATAATAAAGGAGTTTCTTAATTATGGGAGTGGTGTTATCGAAAAAGAAGCTGACATCGTTTCAAATTATTATTATAGGATTTTCTAGTGTGATACTTTTGGGGACATTGCTTTTAATGTTGCCTATTTCATCTAGAACAGGAGAATTTACATCTTTTGCAGATGCATTATTTACGTCAACATCGACAGTTTGTGTAACGGGGCTGATTGTGTTTGATACGGCTACATATTGGTCACTTTTTGGTCAATTTGTGATTATGTTATTGATTGAGATTGGCGGTATGGGAGTCATAACAGTAGCCGCATCTTTTGCTATGATCGCAGGTAGAAAAATATCTCTAATGCAGAGAAGTACAATGCAGGAAGCAATTGCAGCGCCCAAAGTAGGCGGAATCGTAAGATTAACTATTTTTGTAATAAAGGCAACGTTAATGATTGAGTTGCTTGGTGCAGTTGCCATGTCACCTGTATTTTGCAGAGATTTTGGAATTAAGGGATTATGGATGGCATTGTTCCATTCAGTTTCTGCTTTTTGTAATGCAGGTTTTGATTTGATGGGAGTGAAATCACCTTTTTCCTCTTTGACGTTCTATGCGGACGAACCACTGATAAATTTTCCGATTATGTTGTTGATTATAATAGGTGGAATTGGGTTTTTAACGTGGGATGATATTCGTGCAAATCGTTTCCATATACATAAATATCGGATGCAAAGTAAAGTGATCATCAGTACCACAGCAATTTTAATTTTAATTCCGGCATTGTATTTTTACTTTTTTGAGTTTTCAGATCTTGGACTGAAAGAACGAATTTTTTCATCGTTGTTTCAATCAGTTACTCCACGAACTGCTGGATTTAATACTGTTGATTTAACATCAATGAGTGAAGCAGGGCAATTTATAACGATTATTTTAATGCTAATTGGTGGTAGTCCGGGTTCAACAGCAGGAGGTATGAAAACAACAACAATTGCCGTATTATTTGCAATTGCAATTGCAACTTTCCGGCGAAGAGAAGATGCCAATTTCTTTGGACGTAGGATAAATGGAGATGTACTTAAAAATGCAGCAACTGTTTTTTTGATGTATATTACATTGAGTGGGGTTGGAGGATTGATTATTAGTATTACAGAAGATCTTCCGATTCTGACATGTTTATTTGAAGCAGCCTCTGCAGTAGGTACAGTAGGACTTTCTCTTGGAATTACACCAGGATTGGGCATGCTGTCAAGAATTATATTAATTTCACTAATGTTTATAGGACGAGTAGGTGGATTGACCTTGATTTTTGCAGCCTTGTCAGGTACGCATCATCATGTTTCAAAATTGCCACGAGAAAAAATTACAGTAGGATAAAAGGAGAAAAACAATGAAATCAATTCTTTTAATTGGATTAGGAAGATTTGGAAGGCATATAGCAATACATCTTGATCAGTTAGGACACCAGGTAATGGCGGTAGATAATTCGGATGAGCGTGCAGAAGCGGTGTTACCGTTTGTAACAAATGCTCAGATCGGAGACAGTACCAATGGGGAGTTCTTAGAATCACTGGGAGTTCGGAACTATGATGTATGTATTGTAGCGATAGGACATGATTTTCAAAGTTCCTTAGAAACAACATCATTACTGAAAGAAATGGGTGCAAAGCTAGTTATTTCCAGAGCAACGACAGATGTACAGGAAAAATTTTTATTACGCAATGGCGCAGATGAAGTAATCTATCCGGAAAAACAATTGGCTAAGTGGGTAGCCATTCGATATAGTACAGATCATGTTTTAGATTATATAGAATTGGATTCAGACCATACAATGTTTGAAATTCAAGTCCCAGATGATTGGGTGGGAAAATCTATTGGAACGCTTGATATTCGAAAGAAACATAAGGTTAATGTAATTGGCATTAAAGAAGGGGGGAAAGTGAGACTTACAATTTCTCCGGATACAGTGTTGGAAGCTGGAGAAACAATGCTTGTGTTTGGAAATAATAAGGACTTACAAAAATGTTTTCACATATAATTAAAATGAGGTGAACTTATGACGGACTTCCTATTGGCAGTAGTAATCATAATATTTGGTGTGTTAGGATTCTTTTTAATGAAAAGAATTGATTGATTTTTAGAAAGTAGTAGAAAAGAGCAGGTGAAATTGTTGGAATCATCGGAACATTATTTGAGAATAGGAACATCAAATCCTTATGTGATTGACTGTTGTTCAGAAGCGTTTTTGGCGCATAAATTAGATTTGTTGCTTTTATCGGAAAATAGTGTTGTGAAGATGGATGGTTACTGCTTAAAAGAAATAGAATTACCTTGCACTTCTACCATGATGTCAGGGAGTAGTTTAACTGTTGAGTTGGTTGGAGAAAAGCAGAGTAAATTGACAGCCTTCTGGAAGCAAGACAATAAGAGTCAACTGATTACTGAATTCTTGAAATATTCAGATGAAATCTCACATTATATCTAAATAGAAAATATAAAGAAAAAGTATATCATGGATAAAAAAAAAGCAGTTTATAGAGAGGAGTATGATAGATGGCTGTAAAAGAACAAGAGACGGATAGATTTCTGCAAGAGTTTCACGATGATATACATAGAAAAAATCAGGGAAAAGTAAAAATTTTCCTAGGGTATGCAGAAGGGACTGGAAAAACTTATGCGATGCTTCAAGCTGCACATCAGGCTAAGGAACACGGTGTGGATGTGGTTGCAGGTTATATTGAAGCACATAATTCTTCGCAGACAGAAGCTCTGCTTGAAGGAATAGAGCAGATAAAACCTAAGCAGGTATCTTTTGGAGATAAAACTGGTTTCGAATTTGATATTGATGCTGCATTAAAGAGAAGGCCTGGTTTAATTTTGCTTGATGAATATGCTCATACGAACATTGGAAACAGTCGTCATTTTAAGCGTTATCAGGATGTTCAAGAATTATTAAATGAGGGCATCAATGTTTATACAACAGTAAACATTCAGCATATTGAAAGTTTAAATGATGTAGTGGCTGCAATCACAGGAGTATTGGTAAAAGAGCGTATTCCTGATTCCGTATTTGATAAAGCAGATCAGGTAGAACTGGTTGATATAGAACCAATAGAATTATTAGAGCGAATGTCAGGAAAGACGGTTTCTTCAGATAATCGGAATAATAATGAGTTTTTTACTTTGGAGAAATTAACTGCATTACGTGAAATCGCATTGCGAAGATGCGCAGATCGAGTGAATTTGCTTACAGAAAATGCAAGGCTACAAAGCAAAAGTGATTACCATACGGATGAACATATCTTGGTGTGTCTTTCCGCTTCACCGTCCAATGCGAAGATTATTCGAACAGCAGCGAGAATGGCACAGGCGTTTCATGGGACGTTTACCGCACTTTTTGTTGAGACGCCAGATACGAACTTTATGGCAGAGCAGGATAAAGTCCAGTTACAGAAAAATATCCGATTGGCACAGCAGTTAGGTGCATCTGTTGAAACAAGCCATGGGGATGAAGTGCCTGCTCAGATTATTGAATTTGCAAGACTTTCGGGTGTTTCTCAAATTGTGATAGGGCGTAGTACTGTTGGTAAAAAAAGATTTTTTGATAAACCGACACTAACGGAAAAATTGATAAAAAGTGCTCCGAATTTGGAAATCCATGTGATTCCGGATACAAGCACAGGTGATAGTTACCAGGAGAAAAAAAGAAGGATTAAGCTTGATATGATGCCGATAAGTGACATCATAAAAAGTATTGCTGTGTTAATAATATCAACCATAATAGGGCTGGGATTTGCTACATTAGGTGTTACCGAGACTAATATTGTAGCGGTGTATATTTTGGGGGTTCTAGTGATTTCAGTTATCACTACAAATCGGTTATGTGGATTTTTGGCTTCGGCTGTATGCGTTTTAGTCTTTAATTTTTACTTTACAACGCCTCGTTTGACATTTATGTTTGATGATTCGAATTATATTGTGACATTTTTGATCATGTTCATAGTGAGCCTTTTGGCGGGAACACTTGCAGCAAGACTAAAGAGAAGCGCAAAACAGGCAGCACTTGCAGCATATAGAACAAAAATCCTGTTTGAGACAAATCAATTGTTACAAAAAGAAAATGATGAAGAAGCGGTTGTTCACGCAACGGCAGAACAGCTTATGAAATTGCTGAAGAAAGATTTAGTCGTATATTTGTCGGATGGAAATACCCTTAAAGAACCTACTGTGTTTCGAGTGGATGGAAGTAAAAAGAACGATTTAATAACGGAAGATGAAAAAGCAGTAGCAATCTGGGCTATGGAGAATAATAAGCATGCAGGAGCTACTACAGATACTTTGTCTAATGCAAAATGCTTATATTTAGCAATCAGAGTAAATCACCATGTTTATGGAGTAGTAGGAATTGCTATGGATGGGTATCCACTTGATGCTTTTGAGAACAGTGTTCTTTTGTCAATTCTTGCGGAATGTGCATTAGCTTTGGAAAATATAAAAAATGCAAGAGAAAAAGAAGAAGCAGCGGTGTTGGCTAAAAATGAGCAGTTAAGAGCAAATTTATTACGAGCAATATCTCATGATTTACGAACGCCCCTTACATCGATTTCTGGAAGTGCCGGAAATCTGATGGCAAACTATGCGAAAATGGATGATGAGATGCGTAGACAAACATTTGCGGATATTTATGATGACTCTATGTGGCTGATTAATCTTGTGGAAAATTTATTGGCAGTTACCAGGATAGAAGGAGGAAAGGTCAATTTAAATCAGACAATAGAATTGATGGATGAAGTAATCGCAGAAGCATTGAAACATATTAATAGAAAAGGAAAAGAATATAGTATAAAAGTTGATAGTTCAGAAGAATTGATTCTTGCTAAGATAGATGTGAAATTAGTGGTGCAAGTAATTATTAATCTTGTGGATAATGCGATAAAATACACACCAAGCGGTTCTATGATCCATATACATACTAAAAAACAAGGTAAGTGGGTAGTAGTTTCTATTTCAGATAATGGACCTGGTATTCCAGATGAGCAAAAAACCAAAATATTTGATATGTTTTATAGTGGTGCAAATAAAGTCGCAGATAGCAGAAGAAGTCTTGGACTTGGATTGTCTCTCTGTAAATCAATCGTAACAGCACATGGGGGAATGATTTCAGTATCTGATAATCAGCCTAAAGGTACAATATTTACATTTACATTACCAATCGGGGAGGTAAAATTATATGAATAAACCATTGATTTTAGTTGTGGAAGATGACACATCAATCCGTAATCTTATTACAACAACTTTGAAGACGAATGATTATCGTCATGTAGTTGCAATGAATGGGAAAATGGCTCTTATGGAAGCAACATCTCATAGACCGGATATTGTTCTTTTGGATTTGGGATTGCCGGATATGGATGGGATCGAAGTGATAAAAAATATTCGTTCATGGTCTAATATGCCTATCATTGTTATCAGTGCGAGAAGTGAGGATAATGATAAAATAGAGGCACTGGATGCTGGTGCTGATGACTATTTGACAAAGCCGTTTTCTGTTGAAGAATTGCTTGCGCGTATTCGAGTAACGCAGCGCAGAATATCTTTAATGACTGCGGAAATGATGGTAGCAAATTCTGAGTTTGTGAATGGTAAATTAAGGATTGATTATTCTGCTGGATGTGCATTTCTTGATGATAAAGAAGTGCATCTGACACCGATTGAATATAAGTTGCTGTGTTTACTTTCTAAAAATGTGGGGAAGGTTCTGACTCATACTTTTATTATGGAAAACATTTGGGGAAGAAATTGGGATACGGATATTGCTTCTCTGCGTGTGTTTATGGCAACATTACGAAAAAAATTAGAACCGACAAAGGATTCACCACAGTATATTCAAACGCATATTGGTGTGGGATACCGAATGATAAGAGTGGAATAAAAATATTGCTGTGGTGAAATGATAAATGTTAAATTGGGTATGGCGGACAGGAAATTTCCTTGTCTGCCATATTTTATGCTTATAAAAATGTTGTGAATAAAAAATGTGATATGATGAAGAGAATATAATGTATTTGGTTTAAGATGAAAAACATGCAAGCATTACAAAAGAAAAAATATTTAATGAGATATGTGATGTTTTGTGGTGTCGTAATTCAGGATAAAGATGCGACACTTTTTTTCATTTGTGAAAATTAAATGTTCATACGTTATATCTGACAAGAGAATACGTTCACCGCCATGCTCTGATTTGATTTCAATAAAAATCAGATCGGAGGAAATCTTTAATGCAGAAAGAAGATTTTGGGATCATTATTCATCAGATCAAGAAAAACTATATACGCAAAGAAAAGAAGAAACTATGAATTTACTGAATAGTGAGCAACTACTGGATCATATTGAAAATAAACAACTGTGGGAAATTCTGAGAAATACAGATCCTAAAACAATGCAGATAATACTTATGAAAATCTGGGGATTTACTATAAAGGAAATCTCAGAATACCTGCATTTACCCGAGAAAACTATTTATACAAGAATGAGCCGGTTGAAAAGCAAAATTCAAAAGCGCTGTGTTGTTATAAAGAAAAGCTAATGTAAACTACAGAAATAGAGAATTTTATGTGCTGATTTATAATGGAAAGTCCAAGCATTTTGGTGTGCAACCCGTCAATTAGACAATTAAAAAATATAAAGTTTTTGTGTTGCCCGGTATATGCCGGGCAACATTTTTAGGCTGCTAATGATTGTTTTTCGTAAAATGTCATCAGTGTTAAGATTCCGAGTCACGTTGTAGGCAATCGTTTTTATAGTAATTGTTATTTATGGACAGCGAATTGATTATATATTTTACAGACGTTATAAGAACTGCTAGTTTGGAAGAAAGAATATTTTTTCACAGGTTCACAAGTTAGAATTTTTTTATTCTATACGAACATTGACTGGTCTTAACGTAAGTTTTCCAGCACATTCAACCCTATACCATTTTCCTTGTTTTAGTTTAATTGTATCTCCTATTCCAGAAGTAATGTAACCTATTATATAAGTTTCTCCACTTTCAATATCTGTAAATACGACATCGGTATCAGTATTACCAGTAACTTTTACACTTCCCGTAATAGGCTGTATCTGTTCAGTTTTCACTATCTCATCACCTGAAAGGGTAAAAGTGTGAATCTTAACATAGCTGTTATAACCTATACCGATTACAAGGATAGCAAGTGGAATTGCAACTCCTAATGCACATTTTAACCGTTTCCTGATCATACTATTGCCCCTCTTGGAATTTTAGTTTATAAGTTTCTATTTCTATTCTTTTTTATAATTATAAATCCAATCATTAAAATCAAATTCATAAGAAGTACAATTATGCTACCTTCAATTTTACAACTACCACCAGATAGAATAGGGCAAAGAATGCAGAAGAAAGGACGGGCAGATTAAGTACAGATACCTATGATTTCCTACTGTTTTATATTTCTGAATATTGGGACATTCTTCAGCATCAGAATTACCTGTTTGTCAATATCACAGGAGATACAGAAGGGAAACCGATGAAGGTGGCGAGCGTGTATGATATGTTCCATCGAATGGAAAAAAAGACAGGAATTAAGATCACGCCTCATATGCTACGAAGATATTTCGCTAACGCAAGATGGGATTCCGGCTGGCCGCTGGAACTTGTCAGTCAGTCTCTTGGACACA
>OFMK01002024.1_pt1 | contig 12459 bp, 12 predicted proteins | sample 1541781 | NCBI WGS metagenome assembly OFMK01 (sample SAMN04209250, study PRJEB22552) | human gut metagenome | biome: gut; material: feces | host: Homo sapiens | place: USA: Oklahoma
TTTTGCCTGCTTTACAAGTAATCCTGCCGGTCTTGCATGTAATCCTACTTCATCTGTAATCACATAATTAAACTTTGCCATTGTCTTATCCTCCTTAAACCTAAACATAAAAAATCCATACTAATAATTTAACACATATTTGTTAAAATATCTACTATAAATGGAACTCATTTCTTTTTCCGATACACTGCCCAATTCTGCTCTCCATCATCTTTCACCTTGATAGACTGAAAACTCTGTACATACTGTTTAAACTGAGAATATCCATAATCTCTAACCTTAAAATCTCCAAACTGCGTCCTGATTCGATTTCCTAATGTTCCTAGTGAAATTCCTTGCCTTCCGGCATTTTGCACCTCACTTATAATAAACTCTTCCAGCATTTCTTTCTTGCTCTTATCTTCATATAATGTCACAGTAACTTGAGTTCCTGTCTGCTTCAACTTTAATTTTGGAAATGTCTCTAAAAACTTAGATAATAAACTATACCCATAACGTCTAACATCAAAATCCGGATATAACTTAACCAGTCTGCTGCCAACTTCTCCCAAACCTGTTTCTTTATCATTATTTTGATTCTCAGTAATAATTTTTACAACAGCTTCTTCTATCTGATTTTTAGATACTGCCTGGACACCATTTTTCTTATTACTTTTATTCTCTTTTTCAGCCCCATTTACCGAACCGCTAAACTCTTCCAACAAAAGCTCCAATTCAGTAAAAATATCACACGCCTTTCGAAACGGAACCGGAGTCTTACTTTCTCCCATTCCGATCACCATTCTTCCACTCTCTCTTAACCGACTTGCAAGCTTTGTAAAATCACTGTCACTGGATACCAAACAAAACCCTTCCAGTTCACTCGTATATAACATATCCATTGCATCAATGATCATTGCTGAATCTGTTGCATTTTTCCCTTGTGTATAGCTAAATTGCTGAATTGGAGTAATACTGTTTTGTAATAACTCTTCTTTCCAGCTGGAGTTATGAGAACTTGTCCAATCTCCATAAATTCTCTTATATGTTACATTTCCATATTTAGATAACTCATCTAAAATCGGTTTAATATATTTTGCCGATACATTATCTGAATCAATTAACAATGCGAATCTGTCTTCCATCGCTTATATACCTCTCCATCCAAATTTTTCCATTCAAATTGAATTTCTGAATTTACTTCCTCCCCAGTCTTTTTTGCATTTCTGTTTTCAACAATCATATAACTATGTGCAGAATGTTCCTTCGGAATAGATACAGACCCCGGATTCAAATACATAAATGTTGTTCCATCTTCAAGCAGAACATCTTCACACGCCGGAATATGTGTGTGTCCGGTTAGTAAAATATCTCCCTGTTTCAACATCGGCGGATGCTGCGTATTGTGCTGATGTCCATGCGTCACATAAATCAATTGTCCGTTTAACTCCAATAAACAATACTCTGCCATCATTGGAAAGTCTAACACCATCTGATCCACCTCTGTATCGCAATTCCCACGGACACAACAGATATCCTTCTTCCTCGCATTTAACATTGCAAGAACTTCCTTCGGCGCATAATCTTTTGGCAGATCATTTCTTGGTCCATGATATAAAAGATCTCCTAATAACACTAATCTGTCTGCACCCTCCCGCTCATAAGCATCCAACATCTTCCTGCAATAAAAAGCTGAGCCATGAATATCCGATGCAATCATATATCTCATATACTTTCGTCCTCCTACTCTAAAACTATTTATTATATTACGTTTTTTTTCACCTAATGTAAACGGTCTTTTCTCTTTCCTTTCCACATACAATATAACATCTGTTCTATAGGAGGTGACTACTTTTGAACTATTTATGGGCAGGTATGATATTTATCGGAATCCTCTTCGGTGCATTTAACGGCAAAATGCCGGAGCTTACAAATGCGGCTCTGGATTCCGCAAAAGAAGCGGTAACCCTTTGCATTACCATGATGGGAGTCATGTCCTTCTGGGTTGGAATGATGGAAATTGCCTCCAATACTGGAATTATCAAAATCGCTTCCGAAAAAATGCAACCGCTCATCCGCTTCTTATTCCCGGAAATCCCGCCTGAACACAAAGCAAATGAACATATCACAACAAACTTTATTGCCAATTTTTTAGGTCTGGGATGGGCCGCCACTCCGGCAGGATTACAGGCCATGTCTGCATTAAAACAATTAGAAGAAGAACGCGGACGTCCGAAAGGAATTGCAAGCAACGAAATGTGTACTTTCTTGATTTTAAATATTTCTTCTCTTCAACTTATTCCGATAAATATAATCGCCTATCGAAGTCAGTATGGAAGTGTCAATCCTGCTGCCATCATTGGCGCCGGAATCATTTCCACAACGCTCAGTACCTTAACAGCTATTATTTTTTGTAAATTTGCCGGAGCAAAAAGAAAGCGGAGAACATAACATCCTCCGCATTCTTTCTGTTCCAATTTATTATCTTCTATTTTCCTGCCTACCATGCAAGAATTTCACCGGTAATCAACTCTTTCTTCTCCTCTGTGCGATCAAACAGAACAACTTTTCCATGACCTACGCAATTTTCCCATTTCAAAATATCCGTCGGTGTCATAATCTCTCGATGGCATAAAAAGAGCACATACTCTTTTTCTCCATAGAAAATCCGTAGTCCTTCCGCTTCTTCACTGCTCACATTGCTTGCGCGCTCTTTAGAATACAGTGGAATCAATTCTACTCGCGCAGGACCACTTTCTCCCCGTTCACCACCATTTATTATTGTTATATTACGCACAAAATCTGTTCCAACTCTCTTTCCTCTGTACATCTGATTTTGATGTTTCTCATTATAGTAATCAGACTGCTCACTCTGTTCCAGATAATGTTCACTGTCCTCCGCCAAAAACTGTAAATAAGTTTCCATATTCTGCCCAATAAACCGTATCCCTGATCTGCCATTCTCTATTTGATACAGACTGGCTTTTCCCTTGCTGTCAAAATGCAGATAACTCTCATACGTATGCTGTCCCTTTGCATAAAAACAATCCACAAGCAAATACAGATCTGAATGAATCCAGATAATTTTTCGATTCACAAGAATTCCCTGATCCCAATATCCCATATGAGTGCCTTCCACAAAACTTCCAAGTTTTCCAACATAGAATTGTTGTTTCAGACAAGTACACAGTTTCTTATAGATCCAAGAAGTTTCACATGGAGAAAATTCTTGTCCATCAACAACTACGGTATTATGTGCCAAAGCATTTTTAAACTGCGCTCGTACTTTTCCATCCACATAAGTATATCGCCCGGCATCAACCAATACATCTTCTCCACGGATGACCAAATCTACATGCATTTTATCTGCATGCCCATGTCCACCCCCAGTCTCTCCACAATGAAAATGTAACAAGTGATCCTGTTCTCCCCATCCACTTCGGAAATAATAATTTCCACCAAATGGAAGCTCCACAGAAAGAAAATCCGGCTCAATCTTTTGAATTTCAGCATATTCTCTGCATCCTTCGATTCCAAATCTCCATGCACTGTCATAATCTAAAATATCATATCCGCCGGATTTCAGTATACCGTCCTTCAACACATACGCACCCATAGTAATCTTTTCCCGCAAATCTGCAGCATCACTATCTCCCTGTGCAAATTGTTTGTGATCTGGTTTTTTCCATTTATAATCAACATACGCCATCTGCCTTACTACCTTTGAGATTTCCTCCGGCATATTAACTTCCGCACGCTGTCCATAATAATAGGCGGTCAAGTAACAATGATATACTTCATTGTGATACATTGGTGACTGTTCCCACTGCATCCCATCTGCCAGAACCTGCACCTTTGCAGTCTCCCTAAGTCGTCTTACTGCCTCATCCAAACAGACCTCAGAATCAGGAAGTACAACAGAAAGCAATAATAAACCATAAGACTCTAACACGCCCCAATTACTGATATATTTATGTATCTGAAAATTTTCCATTAAACGTATTTGATGATGGCGGAGACAGTTTTCAACCTTTTTCAAAAATTCTTCACCGACTGCCTTACTCTCTAATATCAACGGCAGTGAACACAGCCAGCTCTCTGCACGAAGTCCTGTCTCCAGAGTCCGCCAAGGTCCTTGATCTATTCCTTCCTCTTCCCATAAAACATGCTCTATCCAGTCTTCCATCAAACGAACGTAATTTTCCGCATATTTTTCATTCTTTGTCAACTGATAAGCCTGCCCCAGACACAACAAAAAACGATGACGATTAAACTGCCACAAAAACTCCGGATCCCCATCCGGTATAGCATACCAGTCGATTTTATTCACAAAATGAATCGGTTTTGAAGTTCGCTCCATATCCCACGGAAAATCAAAAACAAATGTATTTTCACATGCATCATCCGCCGTTTTCAATACATGCTCTACTTCCTCTCTCCAATTCTCCCTACAGTACTGAGCAATCTGCTCCGGAGCATGAACCCCAAATACCTCTCTCAATTGTCTTAACCACATTTTTTTCCTCATAACCCTTCCTAAGTATCTTTACTAATTGTTACCTTACTACTTCTGTGATAGAATAGCAATGATAATTTTAATTCAAGGAGGGTTTACTTATGCTTTGTATGAAAGTAATCGATAAAAACAATCTGACTGTATGTGTTGGCAGAGATGAATCTGAGGTTCGTCTACCTGTTACCAGAGAATATCAAGAAGGAGATTTCATCGCCATTGAGATGTCCGGATCCCCTTGCTATGTCTGGCTTCAGCTCGATGACGCGCTTGGCCGCTCTCTTGTTTATTTAACTGGAAATTATATTTTTCCGATTCCTTTCGGTGAGAAACGTATCAATCTTTCCCCAAAGGTATTTTCCGGAAACAAACATTTACTCACGTTGAGAAAAGCACGTGATTTTGAGATCAGCACCTATCGCAATCTGGCATATAATGTCAACGACTACCATCAAAATGAAACTTGTTTTCCACATGCTTCTGCAAATGTTGAAACAAGAGGAGAAGCTGTATTCGCAGCAAAAAATGCAATTGATGGTGTCACAGCTAACTCCTGTCATGGCGAATGGCCTTATGCATCCTGGGGCATTAACCGAAATCCGGACGCCGTAATGAAACTGGACTTTGGCCGTCAAGTAACGGTAGACCGTATCATCATATACCTACGTGCAGATTTTCCACATGATAACTGGTGGACCAATGGACGTATTACATTTTCAGACGGAACAACACTGGATATGAACTTCCAAAAAACAGGATCCGGTCAGGAATTTACTTTTGATCCAAAGACAATCACAAGCTTGGAAATATCACATTTGATCAAGGCTGATGACCCGTCTCCGTTTCCGGCATTGTCTCAAATTGAAGTATACGGAACCGAAGCGGAATAGGATTGACTATCTGATTTTCCACATATATTTTTCCACGAGTTCAAATGGTGCCGGTCCAACGGCCAGCACCGCCTCATGGAACTCTTTTTGAGAGAACGCTCCCGCTTTCTCCTGCTGCCATTCTTTTTTCAACTCCAAAAACTCCAGATATCCAATATAATATTTTAAATAATTTCCAGGTGATCCAAGAATCAAATCATAGATGCGATTCGCTGTCCCCCTGTCTTTTAATCCGTAACCGGCTAAAAATTTCCCCAGTTCGTCTCTGCTCCATCCATCATAATGAATACCAATATCTGCAAGTGTATACATTCCTAGTATCATAGAACTATTACGCTGCAAGATTACTGCCTGCTCTTTCTTCAACGGTGCTAACGAATAACTTGCCATTTCCGCATACGTTGCCCATCCCTCCACATATCCTCCAAACGGAAATATATTTCGAATTGGATCCGGATTGGTGCCTGCATAATATGTTGTTTGATACAAATGCCCCGGATAGCCTTCATGAGCCAACGTGGTAAATAATGTTAACTGGTTCCCCATATGTGCCTCATTTACATAGATTACATTATTCTTATAATCATCAATTGCCGGAATCATATAAAATGCTGGACTTAGGTGATCCTGCATTGCTTTCGGCACATATTTTACCTGTACATTCGTTTTCGGCGGACTCGGAAAATTTTTCTCAATTCCTTTTTCCAAAGTTTTTAGTATAGAAACTGGATTTGGAGCCACTTCTGCTGTCACCTGCAGAGATGCAGTCTCACGAACTTCTTCAACCTTAGTTTCTGCGGTTCCGGCATGCTGTTTCAACTCCGCAAAAGCCTGCTCCATTCTCTGCATATCTTCCACCATCTGCTTCTTTGTCAGCTCCTGCATCTCACGCACCGTCCGTCTGGAACCAACCGCATTCTGTACCACATGTTCATAGTATTCTTTGCCTTCCGGATAATAACAAAGTCCTGCTTCATTTGAACCTGTGCCTTTTAGCTGTTCAATTGCCGCCAGAAGTTTATGATACGATGGAAGTACATAGCTGTTAAGCATCAAAGCATTTTTCTTAATATAGTCACTTTTTTCTTTCTGCGACAACTCTTTTATCTTTTCAACTCTTTCCACGAAGGTGGAAATCAAATAATTCTGATCTCCCATATCCATGAATGCCTGACATTGTGCCATTACTTGATCTGCTGCATCATCAGACATAAACAATCCCATTTCTGCCTTTCTTTTTTCAAATCCAATCACCGACGCAAAATATTCCGGCGTTGTTTTTAATAATTTCAGATATGTCTCAATCTCCTCTCTGCACTCCAATGGATATTCCGAAAGCACAACCGGAAGCTGCGTCTGTACTCCACTGATCAACCCAAGAGGTTCTGCATACATGATAAACTCTGCATCCTCCTTCACCCCTTCTAAATAAGATTTCAACACATCATAAGTCAACTGATTCTCCACATTCAGTTTCGCATAAGAGAACCTCTCCATTGCCTGCTCCAGATTTTCTACAGCTGCCAATCGCTGTTCGGCATTCAACGCCAATGTTCCAAATGTTGGATCCGCCTCCTCTATCCCATAGTCTTCCGGATTTTTCAAAGTATAATGGATACTGATTGTATTCGAAGAAACTTCCTGACAAAAGATCTCTTTTGTGAACTTCCGAAAGGATCTATTTTCTCCTTCCGCATCCTTTCCCCGACATGCGGTCAAACTAAAACTTACCATAAAAAGACAGATTACAAGAATGATCCGCAGTAATTGACATATCTTCCTGCGATTTTTGTATTTACTCCTATAAAAAGACATAGAAACGCCCCTCATAAACTTTGTTTCTATCTTATGATTCATTTAGAAATGTTATTCAACGCAAAGCAATGATATTTTTCATCTTCCTCCGTTCTATCTATGACTACCATGCATATATATAAATTATACTTCTGTTTGGGAGTGCATTATGAACCTTCTCTTATATATTTCTAACTTTATTGTTCCCTTTATCATCCTTTCAATTATTACCTATGGGGTTCTAATTGGTACCAATGTATATCAACATTTTGTACGCGGTGCCCGAAAAGGATTTTTTACAGTAATCAAGATTATGCCAACTATGATTGGTCTGATGGTCGCCGTAGGCATCCTGCGCGCCTCCGGTTTTCTGGACTTTATTTCCCGCATCATCGGACACTTTACAGATGCCATCGGATTTCCGGGCGCTCTTGTTCCTCTTACAATTGTAAAAATGTTTTCCTCCTCAGCCGCTTCCGGACTGCTTCTGGATCTCTTTAAAGAATACGGAACCGATTCCCGGATTGGATTAATCGCCTCCATCTCTATGTCCTGCACAGAGACAATCTTCTATACAATGAGCGTCTATTTTATGACTGCAAAAGTCACAAAAACCCGCTACACATTGCCGGGAGCACTTCTGGCAACATGTGCGGGACTTGCAGCAAGCGTCATACTTGCTGGAATAATGTAAAAAATCTTGTTTATAAGACACTTACTTCATAACTATCTCACTTCTGTAATCTGTCCGTCTTTCATAAATACAACTTTTGTAGCCAATGTAATCGCTTCATCATAATCATTCGTAACATAAAGAACAGTAAGCCCCATCTTACGATTGATCTTCTTCACATCCCTGAGCATCTCTGCCCGTAATTTCTCATCACCATGTGCAAAATCTTCATCCAAGAGCAATACCTTCGGACGAAATACGATTGCTCTTCCCAACGCAACTTTTTGTCTCTGAGAATCCGTAATCGACTTAATCTTCTTATCCAAAATATTTCCAATTCCTAAAAATTCTGCTGCCATCTTCACCCGCGTATCAATCACATTCCTCGGTAAATTTCGCAATTTTAATCCAATCGCCATATTATCATATACATTAAAATGCTTATACAACGCATAATTTTGGAAAGCCATTGCCAAATGCCTGTCCCGAGGTAAAATATCATTGAGCAGTTCCTCTCCCAGATACATCTCTCCGGAAGTAATATCTTCCAACCCACCAATTATACGAAGAATCGTAGATTTTCCACATCCACTCGGACCATGAAAAGTTACAAACTCACCGTCTTCGATATAAAGCGATACATCCTTAACCGATACAAAACCATTTGGATAGATTTTATTGATATTTTTTAATGTCAGACTTGCCATAACCAGACACCTCACATTCTTTTTACTGCCTCTATTCTATCATATCCAATACTGTAAAACAATTCTCATTTAACCATACCATATTCATAATCACCTGTCTCTTTCGCCTTCATTAACTCAATGCAAAATGCTTTTGTATAAGGCACTTCTGGATTCTGATTCAAGCTTAACGTTCCTCCATGCATCTCTACAATCTTTGAAACAATACTTAAGCCAAGCCCACTGCCCGTCCTACTGCTTCTAGATGCATCTCCCATCACAAATGGTTCGAATAAATGCTCCGCTAATGCTTCCTCAATCTGATTTCCGGTATCCGCAATCTGTACCTTCCAACTTTCCTTATATCCACAAGATTCCTCCAGTGATATCCGTATCTTTGTCCCCTTCGGATTATGCCGCATGGCATTCGTCAGTAGATTCATAACTACACGTGCAAGCTGCGCTTTATCCGCCATGATATTACACTCTTTATCCGGCAATTCTACCAACAACTCCATTTCTGTCCGTTCTATATCCGAATACATTTCTGCACTGATTTCCCTCAAAAATTCTGCTAAGTCAATCCGTTCTTTTTTCAGTTCAAATCCTTCACTATCCAATTTCACATAATCAAATAGTACGGTAATCAGTTGATTCATCTGCAATGATTTTTTATAAATAATCTGTAGATATTCTCTCTGTTTTTCCGAAGATTCCACCATTCCTTCATTTATCGCCTGCGCATATCCACTAATCGTCGTGATCGGTGTCTTTAAATCATGTGCAACATCTGAAAGTAAAAGGTTCCTCTTTCGAATATATTGTTCTCGCTGTTCTTTATCATAATCTCTGATTTCTTCTACCTTTTTTATCACAATCCAACTATACAGTGCAATTCCTATCACATAGGGAAGTACATAGAGAAGCAGTGCTGCAAGAATAATTAGAAACAGCCATCCATTTAACTTCTCCGATGTTGGAAACCAATTTTCTATTTTAAAATTTTGTAAAACCCCCTGTAAAAATGAACGGATCGGTACAGGCAACATTACGAAAAGAAGAGAATACAGACTCTCCCCTGTAATATACAGAAGAATCCGAAATAATATACCCGCCCTCCCAAAAATGCTCAGTTTCTCCTCCCCAAGCTCTACTCCGAACATGTTGTATAATACCGGAAAAACCTCATGTGAAACAAACAGATTAACCAAACTTTCACATATTAAAATAAATAGCATTACAAACAGAAGGCGCACAATAAAATATTCTTTGAGATTCTCCGTTTTTTTTGACATGACGCTCCTCCTTACTTTTCAAATCGATATCCAAGTCCCCGGATCGTCTTAATATAATGGTTTGCATCATCATCCAACTTCGCTCTTAACTTACTGATGCAGACCATAACATTATTATCATCTTCCATAAATTCGCAATCCCAACCAGCCCGAAACAACTGAGCCTTTGTGAAAACCTTTCCCGGATACTCTAAAAACAATTTCATCAGCCGATACTCCACAGAAGTCAGTTCAATTACCCTATCCCCTTTATAGAGTTCACAGCTTTCCAGATCCATGCACAGATCTCGCACCTCCAAATTTCTGCTTCTTCTGCACTCTCCTGCCCCCAAAGCATAAAAACGACGAATATTGGATTTCACTCTTGCTACTGCTTCTAATGGGTTAATCGGCTTAGTCAGATAATCATCCGCGCCTAAATCCAGTCCCAGAATCTTATCTGCATCCGTATCTTTTGCCGATAAAATTAATACCGGAATATTATTTTCCTGACGTAATTTGCGCAAAACAGCGAACCCATCTATCCCTGGCATCATAATATCCAATAATAACAGATCAACCTGTTCTTCTTTTAAAATCTGCAAAGTCTGAAGACCGTCTCCGGCCTCCAGTACTTCATATCCATCCTTTTCCAAATAGAGCCGGAACAACTCCCGAATTTCCGGCTCATCATCTGCAATCAATATCGTATATCCCATCACAATCCTTCCTTTACTTTTCCGCTATACGAAATAAATCTTCCTCTTTGACTGCCTGATAGAATGCAGCGCTAATGCTGTTAAAATATGGATACACATAGAAATATCCTGCAATTCCAAATGTAACACCTGTAAGCAAAATCCACGGAATCAACGACAAATCTAATACAAATGCTCTCCACTTATTCCCTTTCATTAACCGTCTGCTCTCTGCGAACGCTTCTTCTTTTGTCATATTCTCATTCTCAGCCAATAAAAACGGAATTAAAGTATATTCATACTGTTTTATAATTCCCGGAATGATGAACAACAATGACCATAAAAATGTATACAGATCTCTGAAAAACATTGTTTTCACAGCATTTTTATATCCTCTGTCGAAAGTATAGCATATTTCTTTTACTTCTGCATTCTTCTCCAGATTCTGATAGAAAAATCTGGCGCTGCCGACAATCAACGGATTGAATACAAACATATTTAACAATATGATTGCTGTACCTAAAACCAATACAAAAACAATCAGCGTTGTTGTCATTACAATGATTCCTGCATTTCTCTGATAATCTTCCAACCAGAGTTTCTCTTCTCCATTCTGTTCCGAAACTTCACTTTGCTCTGAAATCGAAACTTCTTCCTGTACTGCTTCTGTCTGCTCTGTATTTCTTCCATTATTTGAAACATTTGCTCCTGCTGCTCCGGATACACCAAATAAAATCAAAATACATGCTACCAGCACCGATTTCCAATAGTTCGCCTTCATTCTAATCTTTGCAATCTCTTTAATCTTTTTTCTAGACCATTTAGTCATCACGATCTCTCCTCTTTTCTTTTTGAATCTTCTTTTCCTTTGTTATATCCAGTATAGCAGAGAAGCCTTAAACTACAATGGGCAGAACCTTAACAAAACCTTAAAGAAAAAAACAGCCATATTATGACTGTTTTTCATCCCGCTCCAATTGATTATAAATCTCTCTTTTCGGCACTCCCCGGTCTTTCGCAACCATCTTCATCGCATCTTTCTTCCCGATTCCCTGGGACAGATAATGCTCCATATGTTCTTCCACACTCATCTCTTCCCATCGCGCCTGTGCTTCCATCCGCATTTCTTCCCGACTGCGTCCCTCAATAACAAGCACACACTCTCCCTTCGGGTCATTTGCTTCATAATAAGCCATTGCCTCTGCAATCGTAGAACGAAATGCCGTCTCATGTCGTTTTGTCAGTTCTCGACATACCGTAATCTTTCGCTCACTTCCCAGACGTTCTGCTAACAATTTTAATGTCTTTACCAAACGGTGTGGAGCTTCATACATTACAATCGTACGAGTCTCACTTTCCATTTCCTGAAGCACCGCTTCTCGTTCCTTTTTATCTGTCGGCAAAAATGCCTCAAAGGCAAATCTTCTCGTAGACATCCCTGATAACGTCAGCGCTGTCACACAAGCTACTGCTCCCGGCAGAGATGTCACTGGCACACCTGCCTCATAGCACATCTGCACCAGTTCTTCCCCCGGATCCGAAATTCCAGGTGTCCCAGCATCCGTAATCAGTGCGATATTCTGTCCTTCCAAAAGCTTCTCGACCAGCTTTCTTCCCTTTTCATATTTATTAAACTCATGATAACTGGTCATCGGCGTCTGAATTTCGAAATGATTCAACAGCTTGATACTATTTCTCGTATCCTCCGCTGCGATCAAATCAACCTCTTTCAGCGTCCGGATTACACGAAATGTCATATCTTCCAGATTTCCAATTGGTGTGGCACACAAATATAATGTTCCCGGCATTTTTGTTTCTCCTTTTATCTTCCCGGTCTCTTCCTTCCGCTTTATTCATACATAACGATTGGCGGTTCTACCGTCACCCGCGACTTCCCACCTTTTAGTCCTTCAATAAGGACCATTGTCGGCTCTTTATGGATATACGGATGC
>OFMK01002030.1_pt1 | contig 12414 bp, 12 predicted proteins | sample 1541781 | NCBI WGS metagenome assembly OFMK01 (sample SAMN04209250, study PRJEB22552) | human gut metagenome | biome: gut; material: feces | host: Homo sapiens | place: USA: Oklahoma
CCCCTTGTATAAAAACCCACGCACGTGTCGCGGGTTTTTATGAAAATGGCAGCTTGCTGCCATTTTCTATTGGATGCGCGCGGCTCGCGCGAAGGCTTTTTCGACAGACTGTGCTGCCTGTGGGATACCGCAGGCAGCTTTTTTTCTGCTTTATGGCTTGACAAATATGCTATAATATAAAGGTTATAGACAGGCTGTGTCTGTATCGTACATTTCGATTCGGTTCTCCGGAAGGGAGGAAAACAAATGACCGACGCTTTACAGCGCCTGCTGGATACGGTAACCGCATTTCTTGCGGAAAACCCGCTGGTGGGCGCATGGTACACCTCGGTTGTACGGTTCATTTTCCCCGTGCTGGCACTGATGATTCTGGTCGGCGCGATCCGCTCATTGTGGAAGGTCAAACACCCGGACGAAGTCTGGGGCTATCTGGGCATGGCAAACGGCGTGCGTCTGCCGCTGACCCACTGGGAAAATATCATCGGCCGCGCGCCGTCCTGCGATGTGCAGCTTGAATATCCCTCGGTATCCCGCCAGCATGCAGCGCTCATCCGCGAGGATGACGGCTCGTGGACGGTATACGATCTCGGCTCCAAGGGCGGTGTAACCGTAAACGACCTGCCTGTGGACGAATATGCCGTGGTAGAGGACGGCGACACCGTCGCCTTCGGCGGCATCCCGACCATGCTGGTTCCTATCTCGGCCGAGGAAAAGCGCCGCCAGATGGCGGAACGCCGCATGGAAGGCCGTCCCGCAGGTATGTGGGGTTCGCTTGTTCTGCTGACGCTGTTTCAGGTGTTGACCGCGCTGCAGCTCATCGTGGCGGCAGGGCCGGAAGCCACTGTCACCATCCCGCTGACCTTTCTGGTGCTGACCATGGTCTGCTGGGGCTACTTTATTGTGATGCGCTCGTTCCGCCGCATCGGTTTTGAGATGGAGACCATCGCGTTTTTCCTGTGTACACTGTCGCTTGCCGTAACCGGCTCGACCGTACCGCAGGAAATGCCCAAGCAGCTTGTTGCCATCCTGATGGGACTGGTGCTCTTCCTCATCCTCGGCTTTTTCCTGCGCGATCTGACGCGCGCGCAGAAGGTGCGCTGGTTCATGGGGGCGGCGGCAGTCGGCCTGCTTGCCATCACGCTGCTGATCGGCTCGTCGGAAGGCGGCGCCAAGGCATGGCTGCGGCTCGGCCCGCTGTCGCTGCAAACCTCGGAGATCGCCAAGATCTGCTATATCTTCGCGGGCGCGGCCACGCTCGACCGCCTGTTCAACAAGCGCAACCTGTGGATGTTTATCGGCCTGACCGGCATCTGCGGCGGCTGTTTGGCATTACAAAACGACTTTGGCACCGCACTGGTGTTTTTCGTCACCTTCCTCGTCATTGCCTATCTGCGCTCGGGCGATTTTGCCACCCTTGGCCTGATCTGCGCGGGCTGCTTCGGCGGCGGCATGGTCATGCTGACGATCAAGCCGCACGTTGCCGCGCGCTTTGCCTCGTGGGGTCATGTATGGGAGGATGTATACGACACCGGCTTCCAGCAGACCCACACGCTGACTGCCGCTGCTTCGGGCGGCATGATCGGTGTGGGCGCGGGCAAGGGCTGGCTTTCCGGTCTGCCGGCAGCGGATACCGATATCGTATTCGGCATGCTGTGCGAGGAATGGGGCCTGATCATCGCGGTGCTCACCATTCTGTGCATCATCACGCTGGCGGTATTTGCCGTGCGGGCGTGCCGCGCGGGACGGTCGAGCTTTTACACCATTGCGGCCTGCGCCGCAACCAGCCTTCTGGTGTTTCAGACCTGCCTGAATGTGTTCGGCGCGGTCGATATCCTGCCGTTTACCGGCGTGACCCTGCCGTTCGTATCCAACGGCGGCTCGTCCATGCTGTCGGCATGGGGCATGCTGGCCTTCCTCAAGGCGACGGATACGCGGCAGAACGCTTCGTTTGCTGTCCGGCTGCCTTCGAGGCGTGAGCTGCGCGGGGAGGTGGAATAAATGCGGAAAATCGAAAAACGCGGCGTGTTCTGCCTGATCCTGGCCGCGCTGCTCGGCCTTGGTCTTGCGGTGTTCTGCTTCCGCTTTGTGGTGGACGGCGGCGACTGGGCCTCCTATCCCTACAACCGTCACCTGTATTCGAACAGCGGTGCACTCAAGGGCGGCACCATCCTCGACCGTGACGGAGACGTGCTCTCCTCGCTCGATGAAAACGGCAACCGCACCTATTATCCGGACGGCGATATCCGCCGGGCGACCCTGCACGCGGTCGGCGACCCGGCGGGCAACATCGGCGCAGGTGCGCTGACCGCCTTTGCCGACAAGCTTGCGGGCTACAACCTGCTGACCGGCGTGTATTCCCCGCTGGGCACGGGCAACCAGCTTTACCTGACCATCGACGCTTATCTCAACAACGTCGCCTATCAGGCGCTCGGCGGAATGCGCGGCACGGTGGGCGTATACAATTACAAAACAGGTGAAGTCCTCTGCATGGTCTCCACGCCGACATTTGACCCCGCCGATCCCCCGTCCATTGATCCGGACGATCCCTCGTGGGAAGGCGTGTATGTCAACCGCCTGCTGTCCGCCAACTCCATCCCCGGCTCGATTTTTAAGGTCGTGACACTTAACGCCGCGATCGAGAATATCCCCGATCTGTTTTCGCGCACATGGAGCTGCACCGGCTCGACGGAAATCGGCGGCGACGTTGTGACCTGCCCTTACGCCCACGGCGAACTGGATATTGAGGACGCGCTTGCAGTTTCGTGCAACGGTGTGTTTGGCCGGCTCGCGGTCGAGCTGGGCGGGGACACCATGCAGAAATACACCGATGCCGCTGGGCTGACCGAATCCATCAAGGTGGACGGCATCAACACCTCGCAGGGACGGTTTGATTTTACCGGCAACGACAACCAGCTTGCCTGGTCGGGCGTCGGTCAGGGACAGGACACCATGTGCCCGATCAACATGATGCTGTATATGGGCGCGATTGCAAACGGCGGCAAGGCTGCCATGCCGCGTCTCATTGAAAAATCCACCACCGCCTACGGACTGCCGACCGGCATCTATGCGCCGCGCAAATCGGGCGAGCTGATCGACGGCACGACCGCCCGCACCATTGCGGACATGATGCACAACAACGTTATTGAAACCTACGGACAGGACCGCTTCCCCGGCATGGACATCTGCGCCAAATCGGGCACAGCCGAGGTCGGACCGGACAAGACCCCGAACGCATGGTTCACCGGCTTTCTGCGGGACAGTGCCACACCGTACGCTTTTATCGTACTGGTAGAAAACGGCGGCGGCGGCTCGTCGGTTGCGGGTTCAGTCGCCTCGCGCGTACTGACCGCGGCAGTGGAAAAAACGTATTAAATTCAAAATCATATACTGCAATGCAAAAAAGTCAGGCGATATGCCTGACTTTTTTTATCATCTGCACAGCTCCAACACAGATGGAGAAATACAGGATTTATGTTATAAAACAGAGAGAGAAATACAAAGAGCGCTTTAGATCCCATTCAGATAATCTTCTGCAAAGTGGGCGGCAACCGCGCCGTCTGCCGCAGCGGTGACGATCTGCCGCACCGCCTTGGTGCGGACATCGCCTACCGCAAATACACCCGGCAGGCTGGTGCGCGTGGTTTCATCCGCCGCGATATAGCCCTGTGCGTCCAGCTCGACCTGTCCTTCCAGCAGGCCGGTATCCGGCACACGGCCGATGGCGGTAAACACGCCGTCCACGGCGATCTCACGCTGCGCACCGGTTTTGACGTTTTCCAAACGGATGCCGTTGACCCGTTCCGCATGCAGCAGGGCGGTCGGACGGCTGTCCCAGACGATTTCAAGATTTTCCGCTGCCGCCAGCGCTTTTTCGTATACCTTGGTTGCCCGCAGGGTATCACGGCGGTGCACCAGATAGACCTTTTCACACAGCTTGGCAAGCAGCAGGGCATCTGCTACGGCGGTATTGCCGCCGCCGATCACTGCGACTGTTTTGCCCTTGTAGAACATTCCGTCGCAGGCGGCGCAGTAGGCAACACCCCTGCCGATCAGCCCCTGCTCCTCCGGCAAGCCGAGCGGACGGGGCGAAGCGCCGGTTGCGATGACGACGGTGCGCCCTTCGACCACGCCTTCATCCGTGTGTGCACGTTTGATCTCACCCGACAATTCCAAGCGGCTGACCGTTGCCAGCAGGCTTTGCGCGCCGAAGCGCTCCGCCGCGCGCTGCATCCGTTCGCCCAGTTCGAAGCCGTCCACGCCTTCATCAAAACCGGGATAATTCTCCACCTGCTCGGTGGTCGCCATCTGCCCGCCGGCCGAAAGCTTTTCGATCACCAGCACGCGCAGTCCCGCACGGGCGGCATACAGGGCGGCGGTATAACCGCCCGGCCCTCCGCCGATGACCAGCATATCGTAGATGGTTGCCATTTGACCTGCCTCCTTCTGATCCTGCCGCGCGGTCAGACCGACTGCGCCTGCATCCAAGCGTCGATTTCCGCCTTGGAGCCGGGTGCGACAAGCTTTTCGCCCGGTTTACCATCCCGCACCAGAATAAGCGACGGAATGGTATCCACTTCAAACTGCTGTGCCAGCGCGGGGTCATCATCAATATTGATCTGACCGACTGCGGCACGGCCTGCGTACGCTTCGGGCAGCTTTGCTACCACACCTGCAATACGGCGGCAGTAAACGCACCATGGCGCCCAGAATTCGAGCAGTACGGGCTGGCCCGCCTGTTCCACTAATTCATGATAATTATTTTGATTGATCTGCAGCATAGACATCGATCAGCACCTCTTATTCGTTTATATTTTGTTTATGGCTTTATTATACCCCTTTTTCGCAAACCTACCGTGATTTTATCACACTGCGGCAGCGGATATTTTTCCACAGGCTTGGGATAACTTTTAGGGATAACCGTTCTTCCCTTCTGCCGCAAAGCTACGGTTCAGCTGCCACCGCCCATAAATACAGCCCGGCTACCGTGGCATAGGGTGTATAACGCGCGTAATATACATCAAACTGCGCTTTTTTCAACGTATCCAGCCCGTACAGGCGGCACATGCCCCTATGGATGCCCAAATCGTCATAGGCGAGCACATTCGGACGCTGCAAAGAAAAAATCAGCAGCATTTCCGCCGTCCATTGGCCGACGCCGGGCAGTGCGGTCAGGGTGCGGATGACCTCTTCATCGGTTTTGTCCACAAGGCTGTGGATATCCAACGCACCGCTTGCCACCGCCTGCGCGACAGACCGCATATACTGCACCTTCCTGCCGGACAGTCCGCAGGCGCGCAGGCGCTCCTCCCCTATCGCAAGCAAATTATTCGGCGTGACCGACCCGACCGCATCGCACAGCCGTGCCCACACGGTCGCCAGCGCCTTGGATGAGATCTGCTGCCCGGCAATAGCGTTGATAAGCGCTTCAAACAGGTCGGGCATCACTGCGCGTTCAATAGGGCCGATGCGTTCTATCGCTGCACCCAGCACCGGATCGGCGGCGGAAAGCGCGTCGGTTTCGGTTTTTCCGTATTGATAAATCAGCTGTTCCACACAAAAACCTCCTTGCAATGGAGAATGAAAAATGGAAAATAGGAACAAATGCATAAAAGCTGAGGGCGTGTACCTCAGCTTTTATACTTTTTCTCGTCCGTGTCTGGTAAAACCCAGATACAGATTGTCGGAAAAATTTTATTTTCCGACAGCTTCCTTATGCGTTTTTCTTGGCCTGCGCCTTCTGCTCAAAGCGCTCCTTGGCAACGACCGCGCGCTGATGCGTGCCCTCGCCGATCAGTCCGGCTTCGTCATAAGCCGCTACCTTGAACGTAAAAATCTTGCCGTTCGGCGCGATCTCGGTCAGCTCGGTCTCCACGCGCACTTCCATACCTGCGGGTGTAGCGGATACATGGCTGACGTTCACCAGCGTGCCGACCGTGGTCTTGCCCTCTTCCAGATAGGGCGCTACGCTGCCCGCCGCGGTGTTCTCGATCGCCGCGATCATCATCGGGGTTGCAAATACATTGACCAGACCGCTGCCGACATGCGCTGCGAGCTGCTCCTCGGTTACGGTGAATTTCTTTTCACCCTTGATGCCAACTTCCATTCTATTGCCTCCCTAATTAAAATGGAGAATGCAGAATGGATGATGGAGAATGATAAAGCTGCGTGACGCTTTCATTCTCCATTGTCCATTCTCAATTATTTTTACTTTTTGGGGATCAGCTTTTCCTTGCCGCCCATATAAGGACGCAGCGGCACCGGAATGGCTACCGTGCCGTCCGCCTGCAGGTTGTTCTCCAGGAACGCGATCAGCATGCGCGGGGGCGCTACTACGGTGTTGTTGAGCGTGTGGGCAAAATACAGCTCCTTCGGGTTTTCCTTGCTGCGCACGCGGATCGCCAGACGGCGCGCCTGTGCATCGCCCAGATTGGAGCAGGAGCCGACCTCGAAATACTTCTTCTGGCGCGGCGACCATGCCTCTACGTCGCAGGACTTGACCTTGAGATCGGCCAGATCGCCCGAGCAGCACTCGAGCGTGCGCACCGGAATATCGAGCGAACGGAAGAAATCAACCGTGTTCTGCCACAGCTTATCGTACCACATCGGGGATTCCTCCGGCTTGCAGACGACGACCATCTCCTGCTTTTCAAACTGATGGATGCGGTATACGCCGCGCTCCTCAATGCCGTGCGCGCCAACTTCCTTGCGGAAGCAGGGCGAATAGCTGGTCAGCGTCTGCGGCAGGGTCTCCTCATCATTGATGGTATCGATAAACTTGCCGATCATCGAATGCTCAGAAGTGCCGATCAGGTACAGATCCTCGCCCTCGATCTTGTACATCATGTTTTCCATTTCCTTGAAGGACATAACGCCCTTTACCACATCGCCGTGGATCATAAACGGCGGGATGTAGTAGGTAAAGCCGCGGTCGATCATAAAATCGCGCGCGTAAGACAGGATGGACGAATGCAGCCGTGCAATATCGCCCTTCAGATAGTAGAAACCATTGCCCGAGGTGCGGCGCGCCGCATCCAGATCAATGCCGTCAAAGCTTTCCATGATGTCCACATGATAGGGCACTTCGTACTCCGGTACGACCGGCTCGCCGAACTTTTCGATCTCGACGTTCTCGGAATCATCCTTACCGATCGGCACCGAGGGGTCGATGATGTTCGGAATGACCATCATGCGGTTTTTGACTTCCTCGGCAAAAATCTTTTCGTCCTCTTCGAGCTTTGCCATTTCATCCGCCATGGCCTTCACTTCCGCCTTGACCTGCTCAGCTTCGTCCTTCATGCCCTTAGCCATCAGGCCGCCGATTTCCTTGGACTTTTTGTTGCGCTGGGCGCGCAGCTCGTCGCAGCGGGTCTTGGCTGCGCGGAACTTGGCGTCAAAGTCGATGACCTCATCGACCAGCGGCAGCTTTTCGTCCTGAAACTTCTTTTTGATGTTTTCCTTAACAACGTCCGGATTCTGTCGGACAAATTTGATATCCAGCATGGCTTTATTTTCTCTCCTTATGGATTTGATTTACGAATTGGTATTCAGCTGCTTTTGTATCGCCTGAAAAATTTTGGCTTCTTCCTCGGTCAGCAGCCACAGGGTCTCATCCGAGCCTTCCCGCGTCAGCGCCGCTTCGGTATAGGTTTTCACCATTTCATCATACAATTCCTGCGCAGCGGTGTAATCCTCCCGCAGCAGCTCCTGCTGCAATTTTGTCAGCAGGGAAAGTGCGCTGCTCCGTGCTGCCAGACGGCCGGCCTGTATATCCAGCGTCTGCTCGTCCGCAGCAGCAAGCAGTGCATCCTTGCCAAATGCCTGCTTTGCGCCATCGATCAGCTGCTGCTGGGTGTCGTATTGCCGCTGTAATTCTTCCATTTTTTGGGTTGCCCCTTGTGCTACCGTCTGCTGCTCGGTCAGCTTATCGTTCAGCGTATCGAGCTGCTTGTCCGCCCGTGCCTGCGCCACATAGCTAATTAAAATCAGTGCGATCGCCACTGAAAATAGACCGACGATATAAAAGGTCAGCGTGGTACGGCTGAGTTTTTTCTGCGGCTTAGACTGTTCCGACGCCTTATTTTGCTCTTCCATAGGCTTCCTCCCTTACACGCGCAGACTGCGCAGCGCATCGGCCAAACGTTCCAGATCCTCTGCGCCGTAGTATTCCAGTGCAAGCTGTCCGCTGTTTTTTCCCTGCTGGATGCTGATTTTGCGTCCCAGCACGGTTTCCAGTTCTTTTTCCAGTTCAGCAATATAATCAACTGCAAATCCCTGCGGCTGCGGTTTTTCCACTGGTTTTTTATTGATGCGTTTAGCCAGCGCTTCTGCCTGACGCACACTCAGACCGATCATTTGCTGTGCTGCCGTTACACGCTTGTCTGCTTCCGCTACGGCAAGCACCGCACGGGCATGGCCGCCGGATAGTTTTCCATCCGCCACCATTGTGCGTACCTCACCGGGCAAACCGAGCAGCCGGAGTGCATTGGCTACCGCCGACCGGGATTTGACCACACGCTGCGCGACCTCCTCCTGCGTCAAGCCGAACTGCTGCATCAGCTGTTCGTAGCCTTCGGCTTCTTCGATCGGGTTTAGATCCTGCCGCTGCAGGTTTTCAATCAGCGCAAGCTCCATCACCTCATGCTCCTGCGCTTCCAGCACCATTGCGGGAATCTCCTGCAAGCCTGCCATACGCGCCGCTCGCCAACGCCGCTCACCTGCGATGATTTGATAGTATCCGTTTTTTTCTGCCGGGCGCACGGTGATTGGTGTAATCACGCCGTGCTGCCGAATGCTTTCTGCCAACTCCTGCAAGGCGTCCGGATCGAATATCTTACGCGGCTGATTCGGGTTTGGCTCTACCTTGGAAAGCGCAAGACTGGAAATACTCCCATCCTGCGGTGCGTTTTCCGCACGGAGATCGGCAGCATCGTCACCGAATAGGTTGGACAAGCCGCCGCCCAGACCCTTTTTGCCTGCTGCCATCAGCCCCTCCCCTTTCGTGCATTTTTCTTCAAAATCTCATCTGCCAGTGTGAGATACGCCTCTGCACCGCGGCACATCCGGTCATAATCGGTAATTGGTTTTCCATGGCTGGGTGCTTCGCTCAGACGTACATTACGCGGCACGACCGAAGAGAATACCTCCCCCGGGAAGTGTTTTTTAACCTCTTCCACCACCTGAATGGATAGATTGGTGCGGCCGTCAAACATGGTCAGCAGCACACCTTCCATTTCCAATGCCGGATTCATGCCTTTTTTAACCATGCGGACAGTCGTCATCAGCTGACTGAGACCTTCCAATGCATAATATTCGCATTGCAGCGGCACCAAAAAGCTATCCGATGCACACAGACAGTTGAGTGTCAGCAAGCCAAGTGACGGCGGACAATCGATGAAAATATAATCATAATCCTCCCGCACATGATCCAATACGCTTTTCAGGCGCTTTTCACGGTTCTCCAATGCAATCAGATCCAATTCTGCACCGGCAAGATTGACATTGGCTCCAATTAAATCAACCCACTTGGTGGACACGATTGCACTTTTCACATCCGGTTCATCCGCCACAATCAAATCATAGATAGAGGTTTGCAGAGAACGCGGATCAACGCCAAAACCTGATGTCGCATTTCCCTGCGGATCAAAGTCACACAGCAAAACACGTTTTCCGCGCTCTGCCAGCGCTGCTGCCAGATTGATCGCGGTCGTCGTTTTGCCGACACCACCTTTCTGATTGGCAAACGCAATTATTTTACCCATAGTGGAATCCCTTCTATTCTTTGCAGATTTTCCTACGGATTTTATTATATCACACCTGTTTGGCAAAGCAAAGCAATTCATATAAAATTCTTGTTTTCGCTGCTGCATTTCTTCTATTTTTTTGTTTCACGTGAAACATATCTGTTTCCTTTTCTCTTTTGTTTCACGTGAAACAAGGGGAGAGAGCCAAAGTTGCGCCCTCTCCCCTTTCGTTATACTGCCGATGTTTCACGTGAAACATCGCTCAGGCATGTACATGTGGAATGTTGATGGTCAATGTTAAACCATCATCACTTTCCTGCTGCTCAACCGTAGCGCCGACGCCTGCGTCTACCATAACGCCCACAGCACGATTGAGGGTATTCAAAAAAAACCGCACATCCTTAATCAACCGCACGACCTTGCGCCCTCCGCCGGATGCAGTTTCCGGCTCCTGCTCCTGCGCCAGCAGCGATTCGATATATTGCTCTGACCGGCTAACATTCAAATCATGCTCGATGATATAGTTGGTTGCATTGATGCGGTCACTCTCCTCCTCTAACCGCAGCAGACAGCGTGCATGCCGCTCGGTTAAATTAGCACTGCGAATCAGCTCCATATTCTGAGCGGAGAGCCGCAGCAGCCGCAGCTTATTAGCAACTGCGGATTGCGTTTTGCCAACCTTACGTGCAGCTTCTTCCTGCGTTAAACCATACTGGTCGATCAGCCGACGGAATCCCTGCGCCTCCTCAAAAAAGTCAAGATCACGCCGCTGTAAATTCTCGACGAGCGCAATCGCAGACGAATCTTCATTATCCGCTGCAATCACCAGACAAGGCACATCATTTAACCCTGCTACACGGGCCGCCCGCAATCGGCGCTCCCCCGCAACCAACTCATATCCGCCAGTCGGTAATCGGCGCACTGTTAACGGATTGAGCACCCCATACTGCCGAATACTTTCCGCCAACTGCGCAATCGCCTCCGGATCAAAATACTTACGCGGCTGATTTGGATTACGCGCAATATCACTTACACGAATGCGGCGCAGTGTTCGGTCTTCCCGACCGGTTACCAATGACAACACAGACATCATGCTTGCTCCTCCCTCAGTGTGTCCGAAAATACAGTTCTCCGAACCATATGTTCTTATGTCCTTCGGTAATAGATTACCATATTATTACATATTGGCAAGCAAAATCGACCGCAAAACCCGCCTGATTCGACGTTCATCTGTCATTTCCACGGATAAATACCACATTTCCTCTGTTTTTCGGACAAAAAATAACCCTCCGTAATTTCCATACGGAGGGGATACGATTTGTAATATATTGAATCACAGCGGATCGGTCTGGATTTTTTTGAACCGACGCGGATACTTTTCCGGCGTCTCTGCGATTTTATGCAGGCGCACCAGAACACGCTCCACCCCATCGTGCGGCACAATATACCGCAGCAGTTCAGCCGCCGGTGCACCCAGCACGGAAAAAGCATTTGCAGCCGAACCAATCTCATCCAGACAGTCAGCCGCCTTCATCGCATAGAACACACCACCGGTTTTAACCATCGGCAGAGCCAGCTCGCACAGCATACGCAATTCCGCGACCGCACGGGATACCGCCACATCAAATGCAGCACGGTGCGCCGCAGCAAATTCCTCCGCACGGCCATGCACCGCGGTGCAGTTAGTCAGTCCAAGCATTGTAATCACTTCGTTCAAAAAGTCGATCCGTTTACGCTGTGCATCAAGCAGTGTGAACTGTACATCCGGGCACAGGATCGCCAGCGGTAAACCGGGAAAACCTGCCCCTGTACCGACATCAAGCACCGACTGTCCTGCTTTCAGCCAAGGCACGAGCGCTGCGCAGTCCAAAAAATGCCGGGTGATCACTTCCTCGGATCTCGTTACCGCCGTCAGGTTCATCACCTTATTTTTTTCCAGCAGCAAATCGGAAAACAGCAGCAATCTTTCCACAGCCTGTGGAGAAAACGAAACATGCATCTCGTGCAGGCCGCTTTCCAGCAGTTCCCACGCTGTCATAAGAACACCCCTTTCTGAATGGATAATGAAGGATGGATCATGGAAAATAGCAGATCAATCACCAAGCGCAATCACGATATACGCTTCCCCCGCCCCACCATTCTCCATTATCAATTCTCCATTTTTGTATTGATATAAATCATCAGTGCGGTGATGTCCGCCGGGGACACACCCGAAATACGAGCCGCCTGCCCGAAATTCAGCGGACGCACCTGATCCAGCTTCTGGCGGGCTTCCAAACGGAGCGAGTCGATCGCCTGATAATCCAAATCGGGCGGCAGTGCACGGCTTTGCAGCTTGCGGTATTGTTCTACATCTTTTTCCTGCCGACTGATATACCCTGCGTATTTCACACGGATCTCAACCTGCTCGCGGATGACCGCAGGCAGCACCGGACGATCCGGGTCAAACCGCGCAAGCACCGCGTAGCTGAGTTCGGGACGCCGCAGTAGATCGATCAGCTTACAGCCATCCTTGACCGGCGCACTGTTCTGTCCCGCCAGAAACCCGTTCAGCGTGTCCGACGGCGCAATGCCGACAGACGAAAGACGGTCGATCTCCTGCTGTACCTGCGCGTACTTACGGCGCACCGCCTCCCCGCGCTCCGGTGGATTCAGACCGATCCGCACACCGATC
>OFMK01002040.1_pt1 | contig 12362 bp, 14 predicted proteins | sample 1541781 | NCBI WGS metagenome assembly OFMK01 (sample SAMN04209250, study PRJEB22552) | human gut metagenome | biome: gut; material: feces | host: Homo sapiens | place: USA: Oklahoma
TTTTGAACTCATGGTACAGTTATTTGGTCGAATACTGATCCATGAATAATTCAGGCTTAAAAGAAATTTTAACTAATTGTTATAACGTAAATCTAACAGGAAGGATGTGTGAATCTATGAGCCGAATTATGACCGGACACACAAGACTGACCGGACTTTTAGGAAGCCCTGTCTCCCACAGTATCTCCCCTATGATGCATAACGAAGCGTTCGAGCAGCTTGGTTTGGACTATGCATATCTCGCTTTTGATGTGAATACCGAGAGCTTAAAAACTGCTATCGACGGGCTTCGCGCTTTGAATGTACGCGGCTTTAATCTTACGATGCCAAATAAAAATCTGATGTGTCAGCTTTGCGATAAACTGTCCCCAGTTGCAGAAATTACAGGAGCTGTGAACACCGTAGTAAATGATAATGGTATTTTCACCGGATATACGACAGATGGAATTGGTTATATGGAATCTGTGAAAGAAGCGGGACTTGATGTCATCGGAGAAAAAATAACGGTACTTGGGGCTGGAGGCGCCGCCACAGCAATCATTGTACAGGCAGCTTTTGACGGAGTTGCCGAAATTTCTATCTTCAATCAAAAAAGTAAATCTTACGAGCGGATGGAAGGTATCATTTCCAAACTGCAAGCACAGACAAATTGTAAATTGAATCTCTTCACCTATGATTCTCCGGATATTTTACGGCGGGAGCTTTCCGAAAGTATCCTGCTTGTCAACACAACTCCTGTTGGTATGGCTCCTAACGTCGATGCAAGTCTCATTACCGATACATCCATGTTCCATGAGAACCTGACCGTATCCGATATCATTTATAATCCGGAAGAAACAAAGCTTCTACGCCTTGCCAAAGAAGCCGGATGCAAAACATTTAACGGATTGTATATGCTGTTATATCAAGGAGCTGCGTCCTTTAAGTTCTGGACAGGTCAGGATATGCCTGTTGAAATCATCAAGGAAAAATATTTCAAAAGATAAAACAAGAGAGTGTTGTTTCGCTACTACTCAAGCAGTTCGCCAACAACACTCTCTCACCGATTTATCATACGGAACTATTCCTGAAATCCTTGCGAGTCATCAAACTCAATTCCCCGCCCGGTCGCATCATTGAGGTAGGTAGTGAGCTCCTCAATCTTCTGAATCATCTCTTGCTTTTCTTCCCAATCTTCACCTACCATTTCCTTATTCACAAGGCAGGTTTTCAAATGCTTTAAACTCTGAATTAATTCTCTATTCATGACGAGCCCTCCTTTTCCTGTCAATATATCTGCTTATATTTTACTCATAAATCGGATACTTCGCACAAAGCTTCTCTACTTCTGAGCGAATATTATCCGCCTGATTTTCAAAATCTGTTGCAGTCAACCAAATCAATTCCGCAATTTTCTCCATATCCTCTTCCTTCATACCTCTGGATGTCACCGCAGGAGTTCCGATTCTGACGCCGGATGTCACAAATGGACTTCGTGGGTCATTCGGTACTGTATTCTTATTCAACGTAATGTATACTTCATCACATCGCTTCTGCAACTCTTTTCCTGAAATGTCCAGATTCGTCAAGTCAAGCAACATCAGATGATTGTCCGTTCCGCCTGTCAAAAGCTGGAAGCCCTGTTTTTTAAGAGCTTCTGCCAAAGCTTTCGAATTCTTCACAACCTGTTCCTGATACTCTTTAAACTCCGGTTTTAATGCCTCTCCAAATGCGACTGCTTTCGCCGCGATTACATGCTCCAACGGCCCCCCCTGTGTTCCCGGGAAAATAGCCTTATTGAAATTGAATTTCTCGGCAGCCTCTTTATTTGCCAAAATCATACCGCCTCTCGGTCCGCGAAGCGTCTTATGCGTTGTTGTTGTTACCACATCTGCATATGGAATCGGGCTTGGATGTAACCCTGCCGCAACAAGTCCTGCAATATGAGCCATATCCACCATAAGGTATGCGCCGGCCTTATCCGCAATCTCACGAAAACGTTTGAAATCAATGATTCTTGCATATGCGCTTGCCCCGGCAATTATCAGCTTTGGATGATGTTCCATCGCAAGGCGTTCTACTTCATCATAATCAATCCATCCGTTTTCATCCACGCCATATGGAACAATATTGAAGTATAAACCGGAGAAATTGACCGGACTTCCATGTGTTAAATGTCCGCCATGGTCAAGATTCATTCCCATAATGGTATCTCCTGCCTTCAGCATCGCAACATAGACTGCCGTATTCGCCTGTGCTCCGGAATGCGGCTGTACGTTCGCGTAATCACAGCCAAACAGCTTCTTCGCCCGTTCGATAGCAAGTGTCTCTACAACGTCCACATTCTCGCATCCACCATAGTAGCGCTTACCGGAATATCCTTCTGCATACTTATTCGTAAGAACAGTTCCCATCGCAAGCATCACCGGCTCCGATACGATATTCTCCGATGCAATCAATTCCAAATTCCGTCTCTGTCTGCCACACTCTGCCTGAATCGCCTTCCCAATTTCCGGGTCATACTGTGCAATCAAATCCATTACTTCATTTACCATATTGCTGCCTCCTTTATTCATCTGTCCGTCTTGGGATATGTTTGTCCCTTAAGGCAATCATAGCACAATTCTTTCCTTGCTTCAACAAACGTTATTTTTTTCTCCAGATGTTGCAATATGTAAATAAATTAATTAATTGACACTTTTATGTGTTTTTATTATAATGAAACAAAGAAGGTGATATAAGGTGAAAGATTTGTGTATAGATATATTCGGAACAAATAATCCACAGGAGCTGAAAAAAATTGCAGAAAAAGCAAAGAAATATGATTTAATGTTCCAAAATAAGCCCTCCACAAACCTAAGAAATGCAGGTCGAAAACCTCAATTTTCTGAAGAAGACATAAAAGTAATGCGGGAAATGAAAGAAAATGGTACAGGCATTTGTCAAATTGCAGACCAATTCAAAACTACTCGCCAAACCATTTATAAATATTTAAATCTTTATCAAAAAGTAAAAAATAATCATTGCGTTACCATGCGAATGAACTATATGTTCAAAGACCAACTTTGTACTGAAATTGATATTGATTTTAAAAATGAAAAAATATACATTCAAAACCAAACAGATAATATACTTCATCGTGCATTTGGCGTCATCACGAACCCTACCTGGAATGATTTTCAAATTTTTCTGGAGGAAAGATGTTTTCCAAAAGAACGCGCATGTATGAAAGACATTTTACGCAGTTTAGAACTCACAGATTATGACCCTCTACAAATCGTGGAAAAAACAAAAGGAATTATGGCAGAAGACTCTCAATGGATTGACATTATCTATTTATAAGAAAGAAGTGAAAAGATGAATAAAATTATACTGGACAATTATGAATCCATCACCACTACTGGACATTCTTCAAAAGGTAATCAATTGAAATGGAAATGTGGTAATAATTGGTACAAAGCAGATTATATGGGATACGAATCTCTTTCTGAGGTTCTCGTTTCCAAACTTCTGCGCTTCTCTAATATTCATAATTTTATTGACTATGAAGTTGCTTACTTAGAATATAAAGGTACTACTTATATCGGTTGCAAGAGCAAAAATTTTCTCCAGGAAAACGAAGAATTAGTAACTCTTCAAAAATTATTCAGACAATATACAGGGAAAAATCTAGTACAAGAACTTCTAAACTTCTCTGAACCGGAAGATAAAATTATGTTTGTCATTGAAAATGTAATTCGTTTTACGCACTTAGAGAACTTCGGCAAATATTTATCCGTTCTTTTTACAATCGATACTCTATTTCTCAATGAAGATAGACATACAAATAACATCGCATTCATCTATAACACTCAGACAAACCACTATAGACTCTGTCCCTATTTCGATTATGGACTTTCTCTATTTGCCGACACAACAACCGATTTTTCTCTCAATGTTCCTTTGGAACAATGCTATGAAAAAATAGAAGCCAAACCATTTTGCCGCAGCTTTGATGAGCAATTAGATACAATCGAATTTCTCTTTGGAAACCATATTCGATTCCACTTCTCTATAAAAGATGTTCAAAAGATTTTGGATTCTTTTAAAGGAATTTATTCCGGTGAAATTCTAAAAAGGGTGGAACAAATTATGCGATTGCAAATAAGAAAATACCAATATTTATTCTCTACCACATAATTTTTCATAACATAACGATAGCCCCGGCATTTGCCGAGGCTATTATTTTTTCACTTCTATTAGTTTGTATAGTTATCAAAGTATCCCTGTACAAGTACAACCGGAGTACCTTTGTCACCGGAACCGCTTGTAAGGTCACACAAAGAACCAATCAAATCTGTAAGCTGTCTCGGAGTTGTTCCCTGAGATACCATGTTCCCTACAAGATTCTCATCTTTTTCTTTGATACGTTTGGAAATCGCTTCTTTCAAAGCTTCTCCACTCAAATCTGCGAAATCATTATCTGCAAGATATTTTAACTTCACTTCGTTCGGTGTTCCGCGAAGTCCGTCTGTATATGCTGGAGAAACGACAGGGTCTGCAAGTTCCCAGATTTTACCCTGTGGGTCCTTAAATGCACCGTCACCGTAAACCATAACTTCAACATGTTTTCCTGTCTTTTCTAAGATGCTCTTCTGAATCTCTTCTACAAGTTCAAAGCATTCTCTCGGAAATAACTTGATACTTTCTTCTGTAGATTTGTTAGAACCAAGAAGGCCATATTTTTCATTGCATCCACTTCCGTCTACAGGAGCTGTTAAAATATCATCCATTCCGAATACTTTTTCAGCGCCGTTTGCTTTTAAAATACGTTTTGTTCTTGCGCGTGTATGAATATCACAGTTAATTACATTCTTTGTATAATTAAGGATTGTTTTTGGATTATTTGCGAAGATAATCTCTACTTCCGCACCTGCTTCACGAATGATTTCTCCGTAATACTGTACATAGTCAACACCTGTAAATTCATGTTTGTTCTCACCGAAAAGTTCTCTGTACTTCTCTAATGTAAGCACATCGCTGTACGGATTGATTCCTGCCTCGTCTAATTTGTCGAGTGACACAAGTTCATTCCCCACTTCATCGCTTGGATAGCTTAACATAAGAACGACTTTCTTCGCTCCCATAGCCATACCTTTTAAACAGATGGAGAATCTGTTTCTTGACAAGATTGGGAAAATGATTCCGATTGTCTCTCCGCCTAATTTCTCCTTCACATCACTTGCAATGGCGCTGATTGGCGCATAATTTCCCTGTGCTCTTGCCACGATAGATTCTGTAAGAGAAATAACGTCTCTGTCTCTTAACTCAAATCCTTCACTCTCGGCTGCTTCTAATACACTATTTACTACGATATCTGCCAGATTGTCGCCTTCTCTGATAATCGGGCAGCGAATACCTCTTGAAATTGTACCTACTTTTCTTTCCATGTTTATCCCTTCTTACCTCCAGAGTCTATTCTGAATTACTACTGCCCTATTATAATACAAAATATCTGCGTTGAAAAGGTTTTTTTACAAAACATCCCATCCTATTGTAATGTATTTACTGCCGCTCTCTCGATTTCAAGTCCTTTCTGAAACCGTTTGATAAACGTCTGAAAACCTTCTACATCTTCCGGAACCGGCTGGAATGTGACTCCTTCTTGTCCCTTAAACACTCTTTCGCTCAAATATTCGTCTAACGTTTCCTCATTCTCTTTATTCTTCATGTAGGAAGCAAGAACTGCAATTCCCCATGCTCCGCCTTCCCCCGCTGTTTCCATGACTGTCACCGCAGTATTAAGCGCTGCCGCCAAAATTCTCTGTCCTACAACCGGAGTCTTAAAAAGACCTCCATGTCCGTAAATCTCGTCTAACTTCACGCCTTCTTCCTGAAGAAGAATATCCATTCCTACTTTCAACACCTCCAGAGATGCATACAGATTCACACGCATAAAGTTTGCAAGCGTAAACTTACTGTTTGGCGTCCGCACGAACAATGGACGTCCCGCGTCGAATCCGACTACAGGTTCTCCTGAGAAGAAATTATAAGAAAGAAGTCCTCCGCAATCTGCATCTCCTTCCAATGCTTTATTATAAAGTGTTCCAAAAAGCTTGTTCATATCCACATCTTCGATTCCAAAAGCCTCTGCAAATTCTTTGAAAATATTGACCCACGCATTTAAATCTGACGTACAGTTGTTACAGTGTACCATGGCAACCGCATCGCCTGACGGAGTCGTAACGATATCGATTTCCTCATGTACTTTCTTCAACTCTTCTTCCAAAACCACCATACTGAACACACTGGTTCCGGCAGAGACATTTCCCGTCCGGACTTTTACGCTGTTTGTAGCAACCATTCCTGTTCCCGCATCTCCCTCCGGAGGACATACCGGAGCGCCGGCTTCCAGATTGCCTGTAACATCAAGAAGTTTTGCTCCTTCTTCCGTAAGCGTCCCTGCATTTTCCCCTGCAACGAGCACTTTCGGTAAGATTTCTTCAATCTTCCAAGGATATCCCTTTGGCACAATCTTCTCATCAAACTTCACAAGCATTTCTTTGTTCCAGTCCCTTGTCTTGGAATCTATCGGGAACATTCCGGATGCATCTCCAACACCAAGTACCTTATTCCCCGTCAGCTTCCAGTGAATGTATCCTGCAAGCGTCGTAAGAAATGCAATATCTTGTACATGTTCTTCCTCATTCAAAATTGCCTGATAAATATGGGAACCACTCCATCTTTGAGGCATATTGAAGTCAAACAGCTCCGTCAACTCCTTTGCCGCCTGCTCCGTCATCGTATTTCTCCATGTTCGGAACGGGACGAGCAATTCCCCCTCCTTATCAAACGCCATATAACCATGCATCATCGCGCTGAATCCTATCGCACCCAGTTTCGTAATGGAAATATCATATTTTTCTTTTACCTCTTCCGCCATTTTCTTGTAACTGTCTTGAAGTCCCGTCCAGATATCTTCCAGACTGTATGTCCAAATATTGTTTTCGAGTCTATTTTCCCAATCATGCGCTCCGGCCGCAATCACAGAATGGGTTTCATCGACCAAAACCGCCTTAATTCTTGTAGAACCAAACTCAATCCCAAGTACAGCATTTCCTGTTTGAATACATTGTTTTATTGTCTCGCAACTCATCACTGATTCCTCCTGTTTCATTTCACGATTTTCATTAACTTTATTATAGCAATGGTATCATACAAGTTCTACTTGTTTTGTTTTCTCTCGAAAAAAATGTGAGATTCCAACAAAAAACTCAGAAAAACTCTACTATAAAGTCCATGAATTTCAACTCTTTTTCAAGATGTACACATACAAATTTTTCGTATAAATCTTCGCTATAATTCTTTCAAAACTCTATTGACTTTCAGCTACCTTGTTATATACTATAGTTAATAACTACTTTGCATAGTAAGGTATTAAAAACACCGTTATACTCAACTTACTGAGGAGGGATGATTATGATGACAAAAGAATCTTCGGCTAAAAAACAACTTATTATTTTCTTTCTCATTGCGTATGGAGTCAACTTCCTTTTCGGAATTCCGATGAACCTGACAGGATATATCGACTCCTCTACATTCGCGCTATTTATGATGATTCTTCCTGCGACCGGAGTTGCATTCGCAAGTCTTACAAAACCGAAAGCGGAAGATGAAAACCGCGTAGTGCATTATATTTATATTGGATACTTTTTGTATTCTCTTCTCTTATTGTTGTTACGACTCACAAAAATCATCCATAAAGATACGGTAAGAACTATGTTTCTAATTCCATATTTATTTCTTAGTATTATCTTATTTCTTTACACATGGAGAAAGGAGACATCTGAATTATATCCTTTCAAAAATGGAAAATCTGCACGAAAATGGATTTGCTTCTTCATACTTTTTCAAGTGATGCTTTCCACTCTTTCGCTTGTTATCTGTCATGCAAATTTATTTTCATATATCATAAGTTTTCCTGTTATTGTGGGATTTTTCGTTGAAGGTATCTTCTTTTTAGGAGAAGAATATGGGTGACGCGGCTTTCTTCAGGAAAAAATCCAGGCAAGATTCGGGAAACGAACGGGTATCATACTTCTCGGAATTATTTGGGAATTGTGGCACATGCCATTGTGGTTCTCCCTTTATGTCTCTTCCTGGTCAGAAGTCGGCATGCGTTTTCTTTCTACCGTAAGCCTTGCCATTTTCTTCGGGTATGTGTATATGAAAACAAAAAATATATGGACTTGCGCTTTCCTACATTTTTTCTTTAATTTTGACTCATCCACTATAGAAATATTATTGGAGCACGTAAATTTAAGTCCTGCACAAGATTACGCTTTGACTGCCATTGGTATATTATCAGTTTTAGGATTCGCCTCTTTTATCTTTGCCAGGGAATACAGAAAGGATGAGGATTATGGATAAAGCTCAATTATTAAAAGGAATTCTAGAAGGCTGTATTCTGAAAATTATTGATAATCATGAAACATATGGTTACGAAATCGTCACAAAATTACAGGAATATGGTTTCTCGGATGCGAAAGAAGGAACTCTCTATCCACTTCTTCTGCGGTTGGAAAAAAAGCAGCTCATTCAAGGAGTCTTTAAAGAAAATCCACTTGGACCAAAGCGGAAATATTATCATCTGACCGATGAAGGAAAAGAATATGTAAAGTCTTTCTATGAGAATTGGAAAGAAGTCGAACAATTAGTAAGAAATATCTTTCTGGAGGTGTGATTATGAATATCTTTCAAAATAATCATACGAAACTATTAGCCGAAAATGAAAAAGCTGAAAGTAAATTGTCTTTCAAAAACAGCTCTGACATCCGCGATGCAATCAATTATTTTCGCGGGCAGGGCACTTCCTTATTTGAGCTTGAAGTTATTAAAAAAGATATGATTAGCTTGGCTCAAGAAGCAGAGATTGAAAATCGGTTTTTAGAGGACAAACTCGGAATGCCGATTCAGGAATTCTGTGAAAGTATGAAAAAAGAAAATCCTGCCTCCAATTGGCTCGGACATCTTTTAAAGCTGCTACAAACCGCTTTTTTCATATATACTCCACTTTATACGCTTGAATTTTTCATGGTGGCTCTTGCTTCCCCGAAAGATTTCGGAATTTTTATAGATGATGTGATATTTATCGGCTTGCTCATGATTTTAGATTACGGAATCGACTACCTGCTCGACCGGCTCTTGTTTGAAGCCACCTCCAGGAAACGTAAGTTTCTTGTATACATACGAAGATTGATATGGATTGTATATTTTACCGCAGTCTTCCTATCCGCTTCATATTTTGATTTTGCCTCACACTATCTGATACGCGGAAATGGATGGATTATCGAAGCAGTCTTACTACTTATAACCTTCCTTCTATGGATTGGAAACAACTATTACTGGAATAAACAATCCGAAAAATATAATTGGAAATAGTCTCCTATAAAAAAGGATATCACCGAATCATTTATGATACTTGGCGATATCCTTTTTCCGTACTAAGCTACAATTTCTCCACAGGCAATCTTCTCTCCAGAATTACCGGATGGCTGTGAACGAAAATCATCTGCCATGTCATGAATCACTACCGTTCTTCCGATTACATCCTCCGGATAGAACCGGTCCGTATATACTGCACTCCATGCAATCCCATCATTTGCAAGAAGCGGCAGTAAATCCCCAGCATGCTTCGGATGCTCCTCCTGTTCCGGATTATAGTGTGCTCCCGTATTCAAAAATGACTCTGTTTCACTTCCTGTACAATGTTCTCCCTCATGAATATGAAAACCATAGAAATTACCGTTACGCATCTTCATTGTATTTGGAAGCCCATAAATTTCTGCGACAACTAATGTTCCGCCATGTACCCCATAAAAGTAAACGTTCCCTTGTATTTCCCTGTTCCTATCATTTCCATGAACTTGTGCATGCGCTTCAGGCATACCAAAAATATTCTGCATCATATCAATCCCCTCCGGTATTATAGTATTCAGAATATTCGAAATTGTCAAAAGGGACAGGGCAAAACTTAATTGGGGACGTAGTATTTTTACACTTTACTACGTCCCCAATTAAGTATCAGCTCTTCTTTTTTGCATTTTTTTAGCTGCTTGATTGCATATTCTCGTTTCATTGCTTCTTCTTTCGTCTCAAACTCTTCATAATAGACAAGTTCTACCGGGCGCCGTATTTTCGTATATTTCGCCCCTTTTCCGACATTATGTGCTTGAATTCTTTTTTCCAAATTATTCGTCCACCCAGTATAATATGTCTCGTCACTGCATTTCACGATATATGTATAATTCATTTGTGTTTATTTCACCACCTGTTACTACATTTGTTTTTTTACAATCTGGTATTCATCCCCTTTTAATGCAATGACGCGTCCGTTTTCCATTGTCACTTTCATATCACAGCGATTACCGCATCCGGTACAGTAAATTCTTTTTTCTCCGGTAAACGAATCTGTGTTATTTTCTCCCATACGTTGTGTAATTTGTGTGTTTGCACTTACAATACCACGATGGCAACAGTTTCCCTGCACCTCTGTCACTTTTCCTTCTTCAACAGTTACTTGCAAGGGGCAATGATTGCTGCAGCCTTGACATGTTAAATTGATTATCTCCATTCATTCTCTCTCTTTCTACTACAATTTTTAAAATAATTCTGTCATATGACATTTTTTTCGATAAAATATTTTTTCTAGTTCCATATGATTTCTATATATTACCACGTTTGGCATATATCGAATATCATCCATACTTCTTGCGCCACATATGAGTGTAGAAAAATCATTGATTGGCAAAGAAATATCCGGCTCATCGTCGGTTCGTTCTACCTTTGTTTGTGTTCTTTCTTCAAAACAAACTTTCCATCGCCCATGATTTTTTGATATCATATTATCCTGTATTTCTATACAGACACTTCCGCTGCCTTTACATTTACATAGAGAAAGAGCATTTTCTACGTTTACTACCCTTACCATCCCTTCATGAAATAGTCTGCACTCTGCCGTATTATTTTCCCCAACGAGAGATGAGATACAAACATTATCCGGCAATGCAATTTTCAGAAAATCATAATATGCCCCGAACGCCTGCTTAATAAATGAAAACATTCCGGAAATGGCGTCCGAATCTAAGAATAGAAAATCATTATAATTTCGAAAAGATGGAACGCATTGCATCATGATTCCTTTTTCACTCTGTTCTTTATTCATTATGAAAAATCCTGTTGCTTCTCCTTGTTCGTTCCGATAGAGGAATACATATCGCTTTTGCTTGAGGAGATTTTCCCGTTCCAACTCTTCACTATATACATTCCGAATTGATGATAGATTATATTCCTGATAAAATTTTTCATAAATATCCAACAATTCTTTTGTGCTGTCTCCCGGAAAAATCTGTTCGACTGTTCCGTTCATTTTCTGTTGTGGAAGGTCTTTCAAAGGAATTGTCCATTCCTGCAACACACTTCCGGGTTCGAAGCCAAATTTCCTGTAATACTGGGTACTAAATGGATAAAGGTAGGAAAATGTCTGCCCTTTCTCATACATATCCTGAAGCGCAAATTGCATGGCAGAACGAATCACACCATTGTGACGGTACTGCGGAAGTGTTGCCACTCCACCGATTCCTCCAAGCGATACTTCATTGCCATCATATCGGCATCGGTAATCATTTATCTGCAAGCATCCCATCCATGTTTTCCCATCCTCATGAAAAACTCCTATTTTTCTAGAAATCACAGAAGTCTTCGCTTCTTCCTTCACCGATTCGTCATATTCCTTTTCAAAGGCAACCGCCTGCACCTTCTCATATGCTATATCTTCTTCCGGCTTCAACAAACGTGTCACAAATCTCATTCGTCATTCCCCTTTCTCGTTTTGCACAATTTTCCTCGTCTATTCCAGTTCTTCTATATCCTCCGCAATCCATCCATTTCTTCCCTTACCTCGGAAAAAGCCACTCAGGTATGTATTCCGCTGGCGCTTCTTCACTTCCGAAACCATAAATTTAATTCGGAACTCATAATCCTCATATTCAAACTCTTCTTTTGTAAATGGATGTTCCTCTGTCACCACAATCTGTGTTGTGCCCTTCTCATAAACCGGATAGCTTCCCTGGTATCCTTTTTCATGTAAAATCCGGTCGACTTCTATCCGCTTTCCGAGTATTTCTTTCTGAAGTTCATCCCCATATTCCCGCTCTTTGTAAGAACCGGACGCGTCCTCTACCTTTTCTTGGATTTTCCGGTAAAGCGCCTCGCTTTTTGGAAGAGTCAGCTGGTAGCTTAGTATTCTTCGAAGCATTTTGTACGGAAACTTTCTGTAAATCCGAACCAGACGTACGTAACTCTTATCCTCCGCTTCCTTCGCAAGCTTCTCCATCGCATCAATT
>OFMK01002054.1_pt1 | contig 12216 bp, 8 predicted proteins | sample 1541781 | NCBI WGS metagenome assembly OFMK01 (sample SAMN04209250, study PRJEB22552) | human gut metagenome | biome: gut; material: feces | host: Homo sapiens | place: USA: Oklahoma
CCAAAGAGATTATCAACAAAATCAAGTAATTGTATAGAAAAAGCCCCCGAATTGGGGGCTTTTTCTATGTGTTTTTTTGTTTTACCTTTTTTCGGTATTCTGAGGGAGTAAATCCAGTTAACCGTTTAAAAGATTTGGAAAAATGCGAGACGCTGTCAAAACAGAGGGAATTGGCTACTTCTGTGGCGGTGATGTTGCTTTCGAGCAGGAGGGATTGAGCCTTGTTGATTTTCCTCCTTTGAACGTATTCTGAAACGGAGCATCCCAACTCTCGTTTAAAAATCCGGTAGAGGTAGGAGCGTTCGACGCCTACGTGGTCGGCGACATCTTCCACCGTCAGCCGATAGAAACAGCGGTCTTCGATATACTGAACGGCACTTTCAATGTAATCCTGGGCAGGACGGCCCCAGGCGATAGATTCTCGAATGATGCAGGAAAATATCAGGTACAGATAGCCGATCATGGCGTATTCTTTGTAGCCGGAATCTTTGGAGGCGTTGTAGAGCTTGTCCATGTATTCCTGCACCTGGGAAATGTTTTCGCAGGAAAAGACCGGGTTGTTTTTGTTCAGATTGGCTTTTTCCAGCATTTTTCGGGCTTCGGTGCCGTTGAAGCCCACCCAGCGATACTCCCACGGATCATCGTTGTCCGCACGGTAATAGGCGGTGGTATTGGGAGAAATCATAAATCCTTGTCCCGCTTTAATAGGATAAGTTTTCCCCCCATAGGTAAATTCTCCTTTACCCTTGACGATATAATGGATGACGTAGTGATCCCAGATACCTGGGCCATAGGAGTGGTTTGGCCCGCATTTCTGCCAGCCGCACTGGTAAACTGCCAGGATGGGACTTGGTTTTTGGTCGATGACATAGATCTTTCCAATAAAATTTGGCATTTCATCACCCCTTAAAAACAACATGGATACAAAGATTGGCCCCAATTATCTCTTTTTATTATATCACGGGAATTTTATAATGAAAAGGTATTGAAGCACAATTTATTGTGAAAAGGATGGAATACATATGGAACGAAAAGTAACAGTTGCTGTAGTGGGGCTTGGCGGGCGTGGAAGCGTCTATGCAGAATGTGAGGCTCTTTATTCCGATGAGATGGAAATTGTCGCCATCGCCGACATCATTCCGGAAAAGGTGGAGAAATGGGCAAAAAAATACCATATTCCAAAAGAACGCTGTTTCAGCAGCGCCGAGGAGCTTTTAAAGGAAGACCGTTTGGCTGATGTGATGTTTATCTGCACCCAGGACCGGCAGCATGTGGGGCACGCTATTCCGGCACTGGAAAAAGGGTATCATCTGCTATTGGAAAAGCCGATCTCTCCCGATCCGGCCGAATGCAAACGGCTGGCAGAAATCGCAAACCAGTATAACCGCCATGTAGTCGTCTGCCATGTGCTGCGGTACACTCCTTTTTACCAGAAGATCAAAGAGATTATTGACTCCGGCGTTATCGGGGATATCGTTTCGATTCAGGCGATTGAGAATGTAGCGTACTGGCACCAGGCCCACAGTTTCGTTCGCGGCAACTGGCGCAATTCTGATACCACAAGCCCGATGATTTTACAGAAATGCTGCCATGATATGGACATTTTTGTCTGGCTTTCCGGTAAAAATTGCAAACGGGTTTCTTCCTTCGGTTCTTTGACTCTGTTTCGAGAAGACCGTGCTCCAGAAGGTTCTACCCTTCGTTGCGTGGATGGATGCAAAGTGAAGGACAGCTGTCCTTTCGATGCAGAGAAGATCTATGTCACGAATGAAAAAACCGGCATTCTTCATGAAAATTCCGGTTGGCCGTGCGATATCCTCGCGTTAGAACCCAGTGAAGAGACTGTTCGGGAAGCTCTCAAAACCGGTCCTTACGGTCGCTGTGTCTACCATTGCGACAACAATGTTGTGGATCATCAGGTGGTCAATTTGGAGATGGAGGACGGCTCCACCATTAACTTTACCATGTGCGCCTTTACGAATAAAACAGGCCGTGCCATCAAAATCATGGGTACTTTGGGGGATATTGAGGCCAACAACGATGACAACATCATTGATGTCTGCAAGTTTGGCGGTGAGCACGAGATCATCGACGTAAACAAGCTGGCTACAGATTTCAGCGGCCACGGTGGCGGCGATGTAAGGTTGGTCAAAGACCTTTTGGATTTGGTGCAGAATGAATCCGCACCTGGGTCAGCGCTCACTTCTATCGACAAATCGACCCAAAGCCATTTTATCTCTCTGGCACTGGAAGAATCCCGTATCCACAACGGTCAGATGATTGATATGGACACTTATATTAAAAATATATAGCCTCAGGCAAAATCCCGGCGTTTTATATGCCGGGATTTTTTTGTATAAAGAAACCACACGTTAGACATGTGGCTGGGTAAGAATTTGAACTATGGACAAGTAAATAGACAGAAAAAGTGCAAAATAGTCAGGAGCAGACTAAGAATTCAGCTCTCGGTATAAAGTTACAGCTTCATTTGGAGTAAACATACCGAGTGAGCTGTGCAGCCTTTTGAAATTGTAATACCCTTCGATAAACTCGAATACGGAAAGATGCAGCTCCTGTAAGGAATGATAAACTTTACGGCCCCACTGTTCTCTGCCTTTACCAAGAAAAATAGTTACTGATCACTACTAAGCCATGTTGCACAGCAATTTTTTGGAATGATTATTTTTGATACCGCTTTTTCTTTCCCACGGGCCGGGTCTGTTTCAAATAGCGGTCAATATTTTGAGGTTCTTTGCTCACGGCGCAGGAAAACAAAATATCGATCAAAATGAGCTGTGCGATTCTGGAGCTCATGGCACCGATGCGGATTGTCGTTTCCGACGAAGTGAGCTGAAAAGCGATATCTCCCAATTGGGAGAGGCGGTTTTTGCCGTACTGGGTAACAGTGATGACCGCGGCTCCCTTGGATTTGGCCATGCTGGCCGCTTCCACCACGTCCTTGGTTTCACCGGACCATGAGATGGCTACGGCTACGTCCTCTTCGGATAGGAGAGAGGCAGAGGTGAGCTGGAGGTGTCCATCGGGATAAGCAGTGCAGTTTTTATTGATGCGCATAAACTTATACTGGGCATCCTGTGCTGCAAGTTGAGAAGCGCCGATGCCGTAAAAATCGATTTTTTGGGCCTTTATGAGCAGGTCGGAGGCCAACTGGACGTCAGAGGGGCGGAGCAGGGTACAGCTGTCCTGAATGGACTGAATGCTGTTTACGCAGATACTTTGCAGGATGTTTTCCACGCTGTCGCCCGGCAGAATATCGGTGGATTCCCGTTTCTCCCTGTTTTGTTCTACCGCAAGTTCCGCCGCCAGAGCTAGGGTGAAATCCCGATATCCTTCAAAGCCCATCCGTTTGCAGAAACGGACGACGGCCGCCCGGTTGGAGTCACAGTGATACGCCAGTTCCGCCACGGGAAGGCCGACGATGTTTCCGGCGTGTTCCAGTACATAGTTTGCCACCCGCTGTTCAGAGGGACTGAATGTTTCCATACTCTTTTGGATGCGAAGCAATGTACCTTTCATAAATCCTCCCTGTGATACCGCTTTTCCATTGCCATCATAGCGCAGCCGTGGGCAGCGTCGTGGCGGCACTCCTGAAAAATTACATTAGGGGCTTTTGTTTGCAACTTTCGACTGAGCAAATCTCGCAGGACGGGAGATTTTGTGACCATTCCACCGGTGTAGACACAAACAATTGGTTCCCATTTTTTGGGGGAAAACTTTTGTGCCGCCGTCGTTACCATTTCACAGAGGTTTTCGGCGGCTTCCTCATAAATTGCTTTGGCTGTATCGTCGCCAAGCGCAAAAGCCCTGTCGCATAAGGCAGCCAGAGAGGCAATTTCTTTTTTGCCGTTGCCCGACTGGTAGAGGTAGTCGATGAGTCCCATTGGGGAGGAAAGTTTCAGATGTTCCAACAATAAATCGGTGAGCACGGTTTGTCTGCCCCTTCCGTCAAAGGCCCGCATAACGGCACCGAGCATCTGGCAGGCGATTTGGTAACCGCTTCCCTCATCGCCGATGAGATGCCCCCACCCACCGATGCGGAAAATGTCCCCTGCAGCGGTTTTCGCCATACAAACTGACCCTGTCCCGGCGATCAGGACAATGCCGCAGCCGGAGGGAGTTCCGCTGTAAAGAAGAGGGAGAGCATCGTTTGTGAGAAGGACGGGGATACCGGGGAAAATCTCTGCCAAAATAGCAGACAGTTGTTTTTGAGAGGTGCTGCTGCTGGCTCCGGCCGTTCCCAGACAGGCGGAGACACAGTCTTTTGGGAAAAGCCCGGTCTGCGCATAAAAATCGGCGAGCAGGAGTTTTAGATTTTCCTTTACCGTTTCTTTTGAAAGGGCGGTCAGGTTACTGGCCCCTCCCCGTGCCTCGCCGACGGTATTTTGCTGCAAATCCAAGGCTTTGAGATGGGTTTTGGTGCCGCCTCCGTCGATGCCGATGACGTACTTCATAGAGAGGCTCCATCTGGCTGAAAAGAAGCGATGGCTTTCCGCGCCGAGCCGTTATGGCTTGAAAGAGCATTGCGGGCGGTGGCGGCATCACAGTCTGTGAGCAGCATGACCAAAGCTGTTTTGGTGTTGCCGGAAAGAGTCAAGGCCTCCTCTGCCTTTTCCCGGGGGAGATTGGTGGCTTTCATCAGGATGCGGACAGCCCGATCCCGCAGTTTTTGGTTGCTGGGAATCATATCCACCATCAGATTCCGGTAAGTTTTACCCAACTTGACCATCGTAGCGGTGGAAAGCATATTGAGCACCATTTTTTGGGAAGTTCCCGCTTTCATACGGGTGCTGCCCATAATGGCTTCCGGGCCGACGATGGGAATAATAGCGATATCGGCCACTTCGGCGATGCGGGCATGAGGGGAGTTGGAGATGGCAACGGTGGCGGCCCCTAATTTTTTTGCTTCCTGCAAAGCTCCTGCCACATAGGCGGCGGAGCCGCTGGCGCTGATGCCGACGACGGTATCCAGCGCGCTGATCTGATAGCGGATGAGGTCTGATTTTCCCTGTTCCGCCTGATCTTCGATCTCCTCAATACCGGTGCGCAGGGCTGTGTCCCCTCCGGCAATAATCCCGACGACAAGGCTGGGGTCGGTGCCGAAGGTGGGAGGACATTCCGATGCGTCTACTACTCCCAGTCGGCCGCTGGTGCCTGCTCCGATGTAGAAAAGACGTCCGCCCTTTTCCATCCGCGCCGCAATGGTATCCACCGCTTTTGCCACATCGGGGAGAACGGCTTCCACTGCCTGGGCCACTTTTTTGTCTTCGTCGTTGATTAAACGCACAATTTCCTCGGTGGAGCAGAGGTCGATGTCCGCTGTCAGGGGATTGACCTGCTCTGTTGTCAGTTGATTGTAATCCATCTGTGATTTCCTCCTGTTATTCCATATTGTCGAATACGATGAGCGAAATGGGGTCTTGGGGAAGGGAAAAAGTCACTTTTCCCTCCTGTGCGCTAAAGGACAGCGGGCGTTTTTGCACTGCTGTTTCTTTTACGGTATAAACAGCTGCCCCAGCTATTTGGGAGCTGTATTCCATTGAACATTCTCCGCAGGCAGCCTGCTTTTGGGCTACTGCCAGCAGGAGGCCTCCCGGCAGTTCGAACCGCTTTATCAATGCACCGGGGATTTCCAAAAGGCCGTCGGTATCGCGAAAAATGCCGTGGCCGAAGGTTTCGAGCCAGTATGTCCGCAAAGTGATGATGTCTTTCAGGTAACGAAGCTGCTTGGGATCCCGATGGAAGGTGTTGTCGTCCACCAGGTCGTAAACCCAGAAGTAGGAACCTGTGACAAAGGCTTTGTTGATGATGTCGGTGGATGCCTGACCGATGTGGACAGGCCGCATAGCCATGTTGGATTCCGGGTAGAGCATATCCACCAGGATTTGCTCCGGAAAGGTGTACTTATAAAGCTCCGGAAACGAGCCGGTGCAGTAATAGGAGAAGGTGGAGACCAAAAAGCCCGAGACGTCGGCATTGTAGGCGTCAGATACCCCTTCGGCAACAATGCTCATCGGTGCGTCAGTGGACGTTTTATTGTTTATCTGCTTAAGAAAGGAACGGTATCCTTCATTCCAATCGTTCCAGGAGTGGCCGTGAGCCGGATTGTGGCAGATGCAGGGCGGTGCCATTGCGAGCTGGTCCAGGTAAACGCCGTCGGCGCCTATCCGTTCCGTGGCGTACTGTACGGCGGATTGTAGGCGATTGCGCCATTCAGGAGAATGGACGCACATGACGGCAAAATTCAAATTCCGGTTGCCGGCGGCCTCCACAAAGGGAGAGCCATCTTGTTGCAGGACGACATTTTCCGCTGTAAAAGCGCCTGTAGGGTCGTATTTGGTGTTGGCGATGCGGGAATTGATGTAAAAGGAAAGGTGTCCGCCTTTTTGCCGGACGGTACTGACAGCCTCGCGGAATTCTTCTTCTGTGCCCAGGTCGGCGTCGGCGTGATATTCAGGAAATCCGTGGTCGAACCCGTCATGATGCCATCCTGCAAGCAGCAGATGGTTTAAGCCCATCTCCCGCGCTTCGTCTAAAAGACGGGGAATGTCCTTGTACCGATGGACAATGCCGCCGTTTTGGTATTTAAAATCGTAATGAGCCACCAATCCAGGGCTCTGTTCAAACCAACGGGGACGTTTTGTCTTTTCAGGGGGGACATTATTTTGCCGGAAGGAACGGTAGATTTCCGCGCCCTGATGCCAGTCTCCCCGATGGACGGCGGTGACGAGCGGCGGAGAGTTCCAGCTTCCTCCATTTTCACAGTAAGGGTGATGCACAAAGGAAAAATTCATTCCCGGGCTGCCGACGCCATAGGTTTCGGCACGCAGGGAGCAGTTGTGAGGCAAGGAATCGTGATTTGCAAAATAAATTCCCAAGTCCTCCCCGTAATAGTCGAGCCAAGTCATCGAAAGGGGACCGGAATAGGAGAAATCCATGGCGTACAGTCCATCTTCATCCGGCCCAGCCGCAATGTTTCCCAGGGAGTAGACATAGCGGTATTCCTGCCATTTCCAGTAAATGCAGGGGGATTTCTCAGAAAAGAACCCCACAGGATTTTGGATTTTAATGCCGGCGTTATAGGGATAAACCAGCGTGTCGTCCTCCCAGGTATCTCCCAGATACACTCCGTTCAGGCAAGGAAAGCGCAGATCCTCAATGAGCAGCTCTGGCTGGCAGTTGGACAGGGAGAGCCTCCAATGGAGTTCTGCCGCATTCTTTGGTAGTTCGATTTGGTAACAGAGGGGAATTTTGTAGCTTTTTTCTCCGTCAGTCAGCTTGTCATAGGACACCTGGATCCGGAGTGCATTTTCAGTCTCGTCATGAGTAATATGGGGCTTTAACTGTGCATCCCGGGCGATGGAGTAAGTATCCCCTCCAAACAGACGGATTTTTTCTCCCTTCAAAGAGGTAAAAAGCTGGAAGGGCTGGTGAAGCAAAAAGCAAGAATTTTTAATGAAATTTTCTCCGGTTGGCTTATAGATGAGCTCCAGCAGTTCTCCGGTCAGGCTGTCTATGGCAACCGACAAAAGCTCGTTTTCATAGTGGTACCGGCTTTGGTACATTGGCGCGCGCTCCCTTCACAAGCAGAAAAATTTAGACACCGACAATTTGTTTTACATAATTTTCAATTAGATGTTATCATAAATGAAATTAAATTTCAATAGTCAATAATGTTATTTTCTTTTTGAATGCTGGGGGGACATTCTTATGAACGTTTCCGCTTTCCTGCGCATAAACTGTTTAGAGGAGGTGCCGACAATGTTCTCTTACTACATTCAAATTGAAAAACAAATTTTAGAAGAGACCTTAACTGTTCGCGATAAAAAAGTGCTTCACTATCGGATTACATATCCAAAATTTATTTCCAGTGCTTTCAGACGCACTCTTGCGGGAATAAACCGTTTATATCAGAGAAAAGCTCATGAATACCGACAGCACTGCAGGACAGTCCTCTACGCGCAGGCAGCGGAGCAGGTACTCTACGATCCGGAAGGACAATTTCCCCTTGCCCCGTATGAAGCTGTTTTGGATTTTTGCGTCACCTATAATGATGACTGCGTCCTCAGTTTGTATTTCGACCGGTATGAATTTACCGGCGGAGCTCATGGCGATACAACACGTTTTTCTGACACTTGGGGTCTGCAAAGCGGAAAAAGGCTGCCAGTTTCGGTTTTTATTGCCCGGACTGTTTATTATAAGACCTATCTGATTGACCGGGTTTTGGAGCAGATGCAGCAAAATGTGAAATCGGGGCAGGCCACCTACTTTGAACCCCATCAAAACAACGCCATCGAAGCCTTTCGGACAGAAAACTACTATCTTACGCCTAAGGGGCTGGTGACGTATTACCAGCAGTATGACATTGCTCCGTATTCCAGCGGAATCCAGAGCTTTTTACTTCCATATTCCCGGACGGTGCTGAAGCCACGATGCGACAGCTTTAAATGCTGTCCTGAAAAAGTTTACAGCTAATTCTGAGAAAGCTGTATTGTAGTTTTTTTGCTGATGCGGTATAATAACCTCACAGACAAACAGCAAAGCTGTTTGCAAAGCGCCTAAAAGGCGCTTTTATCCCGCTTATGCGGGAATAGTGAGAACATTTTATCATAAATTTGCAAACCACAAATGGTTTGCAGCCGCTGTGCGGCTTTCGTGGACCTCGTCCACTGAATTTATGGTATAATATCCACAAACGGCACACTTTGTGTGCTACGCGTCGCAGATGCAAAAGTTTTATATCAGAAAACTTTTTGTGGATGATTATCGCCATCCGGTTCTGCTGACGTAGAACTACGGCGGTCAGACCTGCCTACAAGTGCCTAAAGAAATTTGCGTATATAATAAGGGTAAAGTGCTCTCTATAAAAAGAAGAAAAACTGTATTTGTGAAGCTCAGTTTGACTATCCGGTTTCAGAGTGAATAGCAGACGGCCGGTATAGCATTTTTCAAATAGTGGACAGAGAATACCCTAGCGGCGGGAGGAAAAAATGAGTCGAAAAGGTTATGATGACATCGGAAGAGTAATCAACCAATTTATCCAGGACTTGAAAAATACGCCTGCAGGCGGATTTACCAACGTAAAAAATGGAGTGGATGAGGCGGCAAGGCAGTTTAAGGAAGAAGTCAAAAACGCCGCACAAGGCTTTAAAGTTCATATCAATTCAGGGGAACAGCCTCAACCTCGCCAGCAATGGGGGACTCCGGCAAACAACTGGCAAAGGCCGGTTTCATATTCGCAGAAGAAATCAATCCCCGGGAAAACAGCCGGCATTTTGTTTACGGTGTTCGGCTGGATCGGACTGGTGCCCAGCGCTATTGTTCTGCTGACCCTGGTCTCGGTCGGGCTGGCTGAGGGCAATGTGGGGACGCTGTTGACTAGTACATTGATTCTTGTCCCCATGATTGCTGCCTTTGTATTGATGATTTGCAAGGGAAACTCTCTGCTTTCCCGGGTAAAACGCTTCCTGCGATACAGGACCTTTTTAAAGGGGAGTTCTTTTGGCTCCATTGAGCATCTGGCGGCGTTCAGCGGCCGTCAAAAAGATTTTGTAGTGAAAGATCTGAAAAAAATGATACAAAACGGCATGTTTGAGCAGGCCTTTCTGGACGAAGAAGAAACCTGTATCATGTTGGATTGGGAAACTTATCAGCAGTACTTAAACCTCCAAAAGCGGATGGATGAGAAACAGGAAAAAGACTCCGAAGAAGGGGAAGAGGCTTCGGAACAAGCGGCTATGGTAGCAGTGGGGCGGGAGTATATCAGCCAGATCAGGGCCGCAAACGACGCCATCCCCGGCCGGGAAATTTCCGAGAAGCTGGATAAACTGGAAAAGGTCACGTCAAAGGTATTCTGGTATGTGGAACAGCACCCGGAGAAGCTTTCCGATATACAGAATTTTATGAGCTACTACCTGCCGACTACTTTAAAGCTGGTCAACGCTTATCGGGATTTTGGGGAGAAAACCGAGCAAAGCCAGGAAATCCAATATGCGCAAAGTGAGATCCTTCATATTCTGGACACCATAAACCTCGCTTTCGCCAATCTGCTGAACAGCCTTTACGAAGAGGATATTCTGGATATTACCACCGATATTTCAACATTGGAAAAAGTTCTGGCCCAGGATGGACTGACGGGGACTGAGTTCAAGATGCCCCAGCGGGAAAAAGAGAAGGAGCCCGTTCACCCGCAGTAAAATCGGATATATTTTTGGTGTATTTCATTCCGGTTATGGAATTTGCCGATAAAAATACCTTCTGTGTAGGTTTATTTTTCTACACAGAGGGTATTTTGTCTATTATCCATTTTAACTGGGTCTGTCCAAACTGCAGCGGATATCTCATTTTAAATTGCGGTTGCACAGGGGGAAGACAGTGTGGTATAATAAGGCCAATAAGTAAAGGATTTTGCTAAAATCCTTTGGCCGCTTGATGCGGTTTGCCAAAACAATGTGTTTTGGCATTGAGTTTATTTTATCATCGTTCGGTTCTGTGTCGGTAGATCCGGCGAAGGATATACCGCAGGGCTCCGGGGCCATATGTTTAAAATCGTTTCAGAACGACGAATGAAATACGAAATAGACTGATGCCAAAATGAGAACTTATTGGAGGTTTCGCAATGTTGTCTGATATTGAAATTGCGCAGCAGGCAAAAATGCTGCCTATTGCCAAGGTGGCGGAAAATCTGGAAATTGATTCTGACGATTTGGAGTTTTACGGCAAATACAAAGCAAAGCTGTCCGATGAACTCATCGCCAAATGCGACGGCCGAAAAAACGGAAAGCTTATTTTAGTAACCGCTATCAATCCGACCCCCGCCGGGGAAGGAAAGACCACCACGTCGGTAGGGTTAGGGCAGGCCATGCACAAGCTGGGGAAAAAAACGGTCATCGCTTTGCGGGAACCTTCGTTGGGGCCGGTATTCGGCATTAAGGGAGGTGCTGCCGGAGGTGGATACGCCCAGGCAGTTCCCATGGAGGACATCAACCTCCACTTTACCGGCGATATGCATGCCATTACAGCGGCGAACAACCTGCTCTGCGCTCTCATCGACAACCATATCCAGCAGGGAAATGACCTGGGAATTGATCCTCGCCGTATTCTTTTTAAGCGCTGCCTTGACATGAACGACCGGGCGTTGAGAAACGTGGTAGTCGGCCTGGGCGGTAAGACAAACGGCGTCCCCCGGGAGGACGGCTTTATCATCACAGTGGCCAGCGAGATCATGGCAATCCTTTGCCTGGCCAGCGATTTAAACGACTTAAAAAAACGCATGGCGGGAATCTTAGTGGGATATACTTATGATAACAAGCCTGTTTTCGCCCGGAATTTAAACGCCCAGGGCGCCATGACCGCTTTGCTCAAAGACGCTTTGAAGCCCAATTTAGTTCAGACGTTGGAAAATACCCCTGTGCTGATGCACGGTGGCCCTTTCGCAAATATTGCCCATGGTTGCAATTCGGTTCGGGCGACAAAATTGGCCCTCAAGCTGGGGGATTACGTTGTGACCGAGGCCGGATTCGGTTCTGACTTGGGCGCGGAGAAATTTTTCGATATCAAATGCCGTTACGCGGGAATTTCACCCGATTGTGTTGTCGTCGTGGCGACGGTTCGCGCGTTAAAGTATAATGGAGGCGTCCCCAAAACCGAGCTTTCCAGTGAAAATGTGGAGGCCCTCAAAAAGGGTATTGTCAACTTGAAAGCCCATGTAGAGAATATGCAGAAATTCGGCGTTCCGGTGGCGGTGGCCATCAACCGGTTTCACACCGATACCGACGGAGAGATAGCCGTGGTAGATCAGTGCTGTAAAGAACTTGGCGTTCCCTACGCCTTGTCCGAGGTCTTCGCAAAAGGCGGAGAAGGCGGCATCGACTTGGCCAACACCGTGCTGGATGTTTTGGAAAAAACCGAAGGCCAGTATCAGTTTAAGCCGATTTATGAGCTCAAACAACCCATCGAAAACAAAATCGAGGCGGTCTGCAAAAATATTTACGGCGCTGACGGGGTGGAGTACTCCGCATCCGCCAAAAAGGCAATTGCCGAAATCACCGATTTGGGATTTGGGAGTCTTCCCGTCTGCATGGCGAAGACCCAGTACTCTTTGTCCGACGACCCGAAAAAACTGGGCCGTCCCACCGGCTTTACCATCCATGTTTCGGAGGTGAGACTGTCGGCGGGGGCAGGGTTTGTAGTGGTTCT
>OFMK01002058.1_pt1 | contig 12202 bp, 13 predicted proteins | sample 1541781 | NCBI WGS metagenome assembly OFMK01 (sample SAMN04209250, study PRJEB22552) | human gut metagenome | biome: gut; material: feces | host: Homo sapiens | place: USA: Oklahoma
GCCAAAACCACTGAATTCCCATGCATCCCAGACTACTTCCGATTGCGGCTGCCAGAAACATTCTTTTGACGGAACTTTCTCTTTTCAGTATCTTTGAAAATAATAAAATTAAAAAAGTCAATACCAACCATTGTTCCACAAACATCATGATAAAAAACATAATGCAATTATATGAAATTTCATGGGAATACTTTGTCAAAAAATAGGAGTGAAACATACAATGTTTCTACAAATTTCGCAGTTTTTTCATTTACAAACCGTTTGAATTCTGTTAGAATCGTCCAAAAGGAGGAACCAACCATGGAACACGTGATACATCAGATCCCGCCGGTCTTTGATTCCGCTTCTCAGATATTAATTCTGGGCTCTTTTCCATCTGTAAAATCCAGAGAAGCGCATTTCTTCTATCATCATCCGCAAAACCGCTTTTGGAAGGTACTCGCTGCATTGTTTCGTGATGATCTTCCAGACACCGTGGAACGCAAAAAAGAGTTCTTGAAACGTCATCATCTTGCGGTCTGGGATGTTATCGCTTCCTGTGATATTCAGGGTTCCAGTGACAGCAGCATTCAAAACGCAGTGCCAAACGATATTTCCGAGATTTTAAAAGCGGCCCCGATCCGTTGGATTTATACCAACGGCGGAACCGCCTATAAACTTTACCATAAATATTGCGAACCCCAAACCGGTCAAAAAGCCATAAAGCTTCCGTCAACCAGTCCTGCCAACGCATCCTTTTCACTGGAACGACTCATCAGAGAGTGGAAGGTTCTGTCAGATTAAATCTCAAAAACCTCCCCGGGACCATCAATTATTTTTACAATTTGATTCCAGCGCCGTCCGTCATCACAATTCACATAATGCCGGGAGATTTTATAATTTCCAAAACAGTGCATTGGAAATACTACCGTCGGATGCAGATGCTCAATAAAATAATTCATTCCCCAACAATATTGATCTTCCTGCCTTGGATCCAGCAGCAAGAATGCCAGGTCAATCTTTTTGCCTTTTAATAATTCCATTTCTTCCATAAATGTCTTCTTATAGTATTCATTTTCCTCTTCCGGTTCTCCATTCCAATGCCACCAGTTCAAATCACCGGCATGATAAATCTTTTTCCCCTCTGCGCAAACCAGAAAAGCAACTCCCAGATCATTGGATTGGAGTGTTTCGATTTTGACCCCGGACACCTCCCTCGTCTCATGTGCTTTCATTACGACGGCATCCTGGTTTGCCGGAACATCTTCTGCAATGACATACCTCACATTCTCATATTTCTTCTTCAGATCCCAAATTTGGGAATTATAATGATCTGAATGACTGTGAGATACAAAAACGGCCAAATTTTTTTCTTTGGAAAGCTGCGGCAATTTCCCCTTAACATAATCAAATAACAAAATGGTATGTTCCAGTTCTACACAAAATCCACTGTGTTCAATAAATGTCACTTTCATTTTCCCTTCGCCTCCAATATATTCTCTTTTAATTTAGGATCAAATTTCTGTTTTTTCAGCATTTCAATTTCGAAACGATAAGGAGGATAGGATTTTTTCCCATCCTCTTCCTTCACATACGGTGTTTCCAAAATTTTGGGAACCATTTCAAAATCTTTATGGTGAACCATTGCATTTAACGACTCAAATCCAATTTCTCCGAATCCCAGATTTTCATGGCGATCCTTGGCAGCGCCCCTTGGATTTTTACTGTCATTGATATGAAATACTGCAATCTGATCTTTTCCCACCGTCCGGTCAAACTCTTCCATGACCTGATCAAACTCTTCTTTGATATTCCTTCCGCTGTCATGTACGTGACAGGTATCAAAACAGACCCGAAGATACTCCGGATATTTTACCCCCTGATAAATCCTCTGTAATTCCTCGAATTCCCTGCCGATTTCACTTCCTTTTCCTGCCATTGTCTCCAAAGTGATAAAAACCGGCATATCCCGGTACATCACCTGATTCAGTCCCTCTATGATTCGATGGATTCCCGCATCAACACCGGCTCCCACATGAGCTCCCGGATGAAGAATCAGCGTCCTGCTTCCCATCGCCTTCGTGCGCTCCACCTCCAATTCCAAAAACTCCACCGCCAGCTGAAACGTTTCCGGCCTGACTGTATTTGCCAGATTAATAATATAAGGCGCATGAACCAGAAACGTATGCATTCCATATTCCTTCATCAGTTTCCATCCCGCCTCAATCTTTAACTCCTCCACCTTTTTCCTTCTGGTATTCTGCGGCGCTCCTGTATATACCATAAAAGTATTTGCACCATAGGAAATGGCTTCTTTTACCGAGCCAAGAAACATATCCTTCCCCTTCATCCCCACATGAGATCCTATCAACATTTACCTATCTCCTTTAACTTTCATAATTTATTTCTTAATTCTTTTCACAATTATAAGAGAATTGCTTTTTGGTTTCAAGAAATATCCCCGAATTTCCTGAATGAAATTTTTTTCTAAAACATCAAAAAAATCCAATTTTTTTATTGACACCAACATACAATCGTGCTATTATAACTTTGTTGCGCAGTTGTGGCGGAATTGGCATACGCGCTAGACTAAGGATCTAGTCCGGGTTAACTGGGTAGGGGTTCAAGTCCCCTCAACTGCACTTTGCCGATGTGGCGGAATTGGCAGACGCGCTGTGTTCAGGTCGCAGTGAGCTTACGTTCGTGCGAGTTCGAATCTCGCCATCGGCAGGATCTTTTTACCGAAGCTTTGAAAGCTTCGGTTTTTTTGTGATCGTAATGCAAAACAACGTTTCTTACCTTCACACTCTATCTTAATATACCGAAAAACCCTGATTATTCCGAATCCATCTTATGGTATGATATGGTTAACAAAAAGAAAGGAGGGCTCCCTATGGAACACATGAATCCTTTTATATCAGAACATCATCCGGATTTGGAATTTATTCAGACTTGCTGTAAAAATTACTACTGCAGCAACTTATCCGTTTTACATCTGGTCACCAAACAGAATCATACTTCTCCCCCTCATTGCCACAGCCATGAAGATTATGAATTTTTGATTCCGCTGACTCCTTTTCCGGTATTGATCCACGGCGACTCTCTCCATTTCGGAGAAGTTGGATACTGTTATCCTTTTGAGAGCCGACAGTCACACGGATCCAAATTTTGTCTCTCCGATGCTTCCTATGACAACATTATCATTAAGAAAACATTTTTTGAAAAAATTGCACAGGAAAAAGGATTGGAACAGCTTCACTTTGGAGAAAGGTTTTCTGTTTCCGAGGAATTAAAGTCTTATATTGCTTTTTTCAAAGAAGAATATTCCAAAGGCGTCTACCGGGATTCCAAGAAACTCGATGCGCTCGCTTTTTTAATTGCATCTATTTTGCTGGAGGACAGTACAAATTCTAACGCAAACTACAACCAGCAGCCATCTGCTTACCAGAAGGGCATTTATCAGGTCGTTTCTTATATTCACGCAAATTATCACAAAGACCTTATGCTGGATGATCTGGCTTCTATGTGCAATTTGTCAAAGAATTATTTTATCACCGCATTTAAGAAATACATCGGAACTTCTCCATATTTTTATATCAACCGTCTCCGTATTTCAAAAGCAAAAGTCCTGTTGGATTCTTCCAATTTTTCCATTCAGGAAATTGCAAAAAAGTGCGGTTATCAGCGGAGTAATTCGTTTACAACAACATTTAAATCTTTTACAGGTTTGACCCCTTCCCAATACCGAAGAAAGGAAAAATAAAAATCATCCGTAAATTTTTTATTTTACGGATGATTTTTATTGATTTTTCTTGAAATTCCCTCTGCGGTTTTCCATAAGACTGCCTGCCAAACTCGCCACTGTATCAACAATAATTCTCCGTTCCCCTGCCTCACATTGTTCCAGAACGATTCCAAGTTCTGTCATCAGAACATCCTGCTCCTTATGCTCCGGATAGCTGTCCGCCAACAGCTCATCCAGAGTTACATCCAACGCCTGCGCAATGGACATCAATACACTGAGCGAAACCGTTTTCTTAGCTCTCTCGATATTCGACATATACGGTACCGAAATATCAATCTTTTCTGCCAGCCGCTGCTGCGTCATTCCTCTCCGTTCTCTAATTTTCCTGATCCTTACTCCCAGAGCTTTATAATCTACTGCCATGTCTACTCTCCATTTCATTCTTCTACTCTGATTTTAGTATGAATCACAAACACAGAACATAATCCAAAAGAATACCAATTTTTCTTATAGAAAATCAAGAGAAATTTCCCACAGAAAGAACCAAGCGGACAAGTCCGGACTTTAGCCCAGCCATCACAAAAAGTCTCAGCTATTACTTTTATAGCTGAGACTCCCAATTCCTACCAGTTAATTTTCGTATTAAAGAATTCTTCTGGCACATACAGGTGTTCTGTAATTTACACTTGAAATTTTAATTCCTCCTTTTGGATATGGAGCTGAATTGCTGGCATGAACCACCTGTCCGCCGCCAATGTACAAAGCTACATGATTAATTCCTCCGCCATTTCCATAAAAGACCAAATCTCCCGGCTGCAAATTGCTTGTGGAAACACTGACTCCGTTTCCAGCCTGAGAACTTGAAGTACGACTGATACTATATCCGAATTTTGCATAAATCTGCTGTGTAAATCCAGAACAATCAATTCCGTTGGTTAAACTGTTTCCTCCATAACGATATGGATTTCCGACAAATTGCTGTGCATAGCTGGCAATTCGGCTTCCTGTTGCGCTTCCCTTCGCAGAAGATACAGCGCTGGATCCTGCGGAAGAACTTCCTCCCTGAGATGAGCTTCCAGAAGAACTGCTCTGAGAAGTTCCTGAGGACTGCTCTGACTCGGAAGCGCTTTGCGCTGCTCTGGCTGCCGCCTCTTTTGCTGCCTGTTCTTCTCGTTTTCTCTGCTCTTCTGCTCTGATCTGTTTCATAGATTTGGCTTTTCCGAATTTATACGTCACTTTTGCATAATCTTTTGAAACATATCCTGTCTTGCCGTCTACCTTTACTTTTGCCCACTCATCGTTCTGATTCTTTACTTTCAGCTGTTCATCTTCAGAAACCAATGTGACAATATCGGAATCCGTGGAAGCCTTCTGACGCACCCTTAAGGTCTCTGTCTGAACCTTTGCAACCTTTTTTACATTTTTCTCTGCAAACTGCTCCACATCTTCTCCAAAAACAAGATAATCATTTTTCACATATCCTGTCACACTGCCGGATTTAATTTTGGACCATTCCTGTCCTTTCTCTAAAACTTCCGCCATGTTTCCTTTTTTCATTTTTCCTATGATTTTGGCATTGAGACTTCCTTTTTTTCGGATATTTAATGTAGTATTGGAACGAACGTCGGCAACTGCCTTGTTCTCATAAGCGCTTTCCTGTTTCTGCGCAGAAGCTTCATTTTTTTTCTCGGCAGCTGCTGCCGGAGTTGTCATCAATACGGATGCCGCCATAGCGGTAACCGCCATTGACAATCTCATTTTCTTTGCAATCATTGTTCTCCTCCTGTAAATGTTACATTTTTGTTAACTCGAACATGATTGTATTATAGCACGTTTTCCCTCTAAGTCAACCTTTTATTCAATATTTTTGTAATAATTTCGTAATAATTATTTGTTATTTTGTAACATATTGTCAAGAATTGGAACTTTGTGTAAACCAAGGAATTTTTTAATGTGATCTGACAATCCGATTCACAATTTCTTCCGCCTTTGCATAGACCGACTCTGGATCACTCCCAATATAAAATTCTCCGTCCTCATATAGAATTTTCCCCGCCACCATTGTCAGTTTTACATTCTGCTTGCTTCCACTGTAAACAAGATTTTTCGATAGATTGTAAAGCGGTCGCATATTCGGCTGCTGTAAGTCAATCATAATCAAATCTGCCTGCTTTCCTTCTGCCAGAATATCACATTCGGTCAAATTCATCGCCTTGGCTCCTCCTGTTGTCGCCATGTGAAGAACCCGGTCCGCATCCACTGCACTCGCATCCCCCTCTCTGTATTTCGCCAGCGCCGTGACCAAAAACATTTCCCGAAACATATCCAGACAATTATTGCTTGCAGGCCCATCCGTTCCAATCGCCAACGAAATCTCCTTCTCCATCATCTGCGCGATCGGCGCTATTCCGCTGGCAAGCTTTAAATTGGAGGCAGGATTGGTAATCACTGCCATTTTCTTCTCTCTTACAATTTCCAGGTCTTCCTCTGTCATATGGACACAATGATAGAATCCGCCGCCATGGTCCAACAATCCCAGATGCTCCATGTATGCAGTGGGCGTCATCCCCGTTTTTGTTATGCATTGCTCAACCTCCGATCGACTTTCGGAATTGTGAGTGTAAACCGGAGCAGAATATTTCTTGGAGAGTCCGGCAATTCCCTCCAACGTCTCTCTGCGGTTGGTATACTCAGCATGAAAACCCAGTTCAAAATGAATCAGATCATGATTTCGGTGAAATTTCTGATACCACCGCTCCAATTCTTCCACAGACTGAGTAAAGTCGTTCACCGCTCCTACAATCACCGTCCGGTATCCACAGTCCTCCGATGCCTGTGCAATCGTATCCGGAGTCAGATACATATCACAATTTGCAGTTATCCCGCTGGTTAAATACTCCATCACAGCCAATTTGGAAAGATGATAAATATCCTCCGGCGTTAGTTTTGCCTCGTAGGGAAATACCTGATCATTCAGCCAGGAAAGAAGCGGCAGATCATCCGCATGGGATCTCAAGAAAGTCATCGCCGAGTGGGTGTGTGCATTTTTAAATCCCGGCAGAATCAAATTTCCTTTTACATCCATCTGTCGCTCCCACTTGTGTTGTGCCGCTTCCTTTTCCGCAGGTTTCCCTACATATCGTATTTTACTTTTATCAATCCACAGTTCTCCGTCAAAAGGTTCTCTGCCCATTTCCATCGTCAGAATTTTTGCATGATACATTCGGATCATCTTCTATTTCTCCTTCATCCACTCTCCGATCTTAACAATTGATTCCGTCACCAGCTTTTCAAACTGCGGAGCCGCTTGATCTGCCATTTTCTGTACATCCTCATGGCTCAGAGATTCACCGGAAAGCCCGGCAGCCTGATTGGACACACAGGAAATTCCGCAAATTTTCATTCCCATATGATTTGCCGCAACCGCTTCACATGCAGTGCTCATCCCAACAGCATCTGCCCCCAGCGCCCTGCACATTCTGATTTCTGCCGGAGATTCAAAGTTCGGACCGCTCAACTGAATATAAGTGCCTTTCTTCAAAGAAATATGGAGTCTTTTGGCGCTGTCTTTCAAAATCTCCTGTAATTCTTCATCGTAGATATGACTCATATCCGGAAACCGCTCTCCCAGCTGTGAAAGATTGGGACCGATCAGCGGAGATGGAACAAAACTTGAAATTTGATCGGTTATCATCATAAAATCTCCCGGTCCGAGATCCTCGGCAATTCCGCCGGAGGCATTGGTCAAAAACAGGACCTCGGCGCCCAGCATCCCCATCAGACGAATCGGCAGTACCACATCTTCCATCGAATATCCCTCATAATAATGAACTCTGCCTTCCATAACCACCATCGGCACTCCCTGCACATATCCCAACAAAAAACGCCCTTTATGTCCGGGAACCGTAGACACTGGAAATCCTTCTATCTCATGGTAATCCACAATACATTCCACTTCCACATTATCTGCATATCCCCCCAGTCCTGATCCGAGCACCAAAGCCACCCTTGGACGAAATTCTGTTTTCTTTCGCACACATTCAAAACATCGTGTTAATTTTTCACAGGCCTCTGTCATTTTTCCATCTTCCTTTCTCTCACTTTGAACGAAACAGACAGCTTCGCTCAGATTTGCATGTCCCCACGCTCATTCTTTTTCCAAAAGAAAAAGAGCCATGATAACTTCCATATCATAACTCTCTTTTTGTGATAGCGCTTTCTTAAGCTAATTTTTCTTTTGCCACTGCTACCAATGCTGTGAATGCTTCCGGCTCGCTGATTGCCATCTCGGACAACATTTTTCTGTTCACTTCAACACCGGCTAATTTTAATCCGTGCATAAACTTACTGTAAGACAGACCATTCATTCTTGCTGCTGCATTAATACGAGCAATCCATAACTGTCTGAACTGACGTTTTCTCTGTTTTCTTCCTGCATAAGAACTGGTTAAAGCTCTCATCACAGACTGTTTTGCAACTCTGTACTGCTTAGATCTTGCTCCTCTATAACCTTTTGCCAGTTTTAATACTCTATTGTGTTTTTTCTTTGCGTTCATTCCGCCTTTAATTCTTGCCATCTCTTACGTTACCTCCTTAACAATCAATTTACAGATATGGTAAAATCTTCTTCATATTCTTTTCGTTTGTTGCATCTGTCATTGCAGATTTCCTTAAATTTCTCTTTCTCTTTGGAGATTTCTTTGTTAAGATATGGCTCTTGTATGCCTTATTTCTTTTTAACTTTCCAGTTCCTGTTTTTTTAAATCTCTTTGCAGCTGCTCTACATGTCTTCATTTTTGGCATGGTAATTTCCTCCTTAATCCTTCTTGTATCTACTCATATTTGAATATCTGCTTCACTCCTAATTTTTCGGAGCTAAAAACATCGTCATGCTTCTTCCTTCAAACTTCGGTTTCTTATCCACAGTGGCAACATCTTCCAGAGCCTTTGCAAAGTCATCCAGAATCCCTTTGCTGGAGTTCACATGCGCAAGCTCTCTTCCTCTGAATCGAAGTGTAACCTTCACCCGCGCTCCTTTTGTCAAGAATTTCTTTGCATGATTAATCTTTGTATTCAAGTCATTCGTGTCAATATTCGGTGACATGCGAACTTCCTTGATATCGATGACTTTCTGTTTTTTCTTTGCCAGCTTTTCTTTTCTGGTCTGTTCATATTTATACTTCCCGTAATCAATAATCTTACAAACCGGTGGTTTTGCCTTCGGAGAAATCTTTACCAGATCTAATCCTGCCTCATCTGCCAATTTCTGCGCTTCCCTTGCGGACATAATTCCAAGCTGTTCGCCATCATTTGCGATCAGACGTACTTCCTTATCTCTGATCTGTCCGTTAATCATTAACTCGCTAATAATTACACCTCCATAATTGTGATAAAAAAAGTGGATAGTTATAAGACTATCCACAATAAATTCAAGCATGATCAAGATACATCATATTCTTAAATATTAACCCAAGTCACTTCCATTGCTCTTATGTGCTAAGGTGAGAGTGGATACTCTTCTTTGTTGTTCCAGTTGTTTCATACAACTTCTGATATCATACCATGTTTCTGATATATCTGTCAACTATTTTTATTTCTTTTTTGCAGCAATGGTTGTATAAACCCGTTTTCCATTTTTCATTTTATAACCTTTTAAACGGAATCTATAACTTGTTCCAGTTTTTGCCTTCTTGCTTGTATAAGTAATTGTACCACCTTTTTTGATCGTCTTGACTTTCTTATACGGTTTTTTCCCAGACTTCAAATACAGAACATATCCATCATAACCTGCAATATTTTTATAGGTTACTTTAATCGTTTTTCCTTGGTTTTTACCAGTTGCACGGTAAGCTTTCCAGTATTTCCGTACCGTTTTCTTTCCTTTTTTCAAGTTGCGGTAAGGTTTTACCTTAAATTTATAAGATTTTCCTGATTTTACATAAACCGTTGCAGATTTTTTCTTACCGACTGTTTTGATCTTCTTATATTTGCCATCTCCTGCTTTTGCATAGATTACAAATCCATCGGCACTCCTCTTTCTCCACCATGAAACTTTGATTTTTCTGGTAGAAGAATAGTGATATGTCGGTTTAGCCACAGGTTTTGTTGGTGTCGTTGGTTTGGTTTCCTCTTTGGTATCCGCATACACCAACGCATAGGTTGAAAACTTATCTGTCTCAAATGTTACAATTCCTTTTTCATATTTGGTTGTCAGTTTTTCCGCTTTTCCATTATGTACTCGTACTACACTAAAGGTTCTTCCATCTTTCTGCAAATCTTTTGGCACTGCAATCTGGAATCTGATAGGTTTTGCAAGCTGTGTTAAGTTTCCGATTTCCTGATTCTCTATCTTTAACACAACTGATAAGTCCAAATAAGAAGCTACAGTTTCATTTTTTGCAGCCTGTGCAATCTTTTCTACCTCTGCTTTTGGGACATCAGCTTCTTTCACTTTTTCTACAACGATTTCTGAATTAATTGTCTGATTTTCACTCACTGCTTTCTCAATTTTCTCAACCGTCGCCTGATCCAAACCTGTACTCTGGTCTCCTGTAATGACCTTAGATACAAGATCTTCTACTTCCGATTTAACTACATCTGCGGCTGTCCCATCCGTTCCGATTTCCACCTGATCTACCGGTTTTGACGGATCAATAGAAGGAATTTCCGGTTCATTGACTTCATATCCTGCAATTTTTACCGGTGCAATTTCTTCTCCCTTTTGTGCAAATGCGGTCTGACCACCGACTACGACTTTCGCGTCTTTCGCTATCCAGCTCCAACCATCTGCTAAAGGAACATTTCCTAAGACTGTACCTTCTTTTGCAACTACAGATTCAATCTTTGGTAATTCAAATGTCTCCCCTGTTTGCTGTTTCAGTTTGTTTATCAAGCCACCATTTTTGTCATATGCAAACACCTCTAAACCTGATTCTCTGGCAGTATTGGAAGATGCCGCTCCTTCATCTTTTCCATGAAACGTATAATCAATATTCTCTCTTTCTGGATTCAATGCGTAATAAGTTTTTCCATCCACAGTGACTGTTCTGGTATTACCATTTAGTCCCGTTGTTCCAAAGATTCCAGTATCAGAATCATGGAATTTCACTTTTCCAAGAGTTGAATAATAAGTATTCACCCCGTCTACTTTCTCAATTTTCTCCACTGCAGAGTGCTTTTGTGTACCATTATACACTCCATGATCAAAGACAGAACTATACACTTCGGAAACCACAAGAAAATATGCAACATTCTCGCTGAAAGAAGCATCGTCAACTGAAATCTTCAGCTGTTTGTCATCATTCAGATGTGCCGTACACCCCTTGATTTCCTCCGCTTTTTTCATATTGTCATACCCGGTCACACCGTTTTTCAACTGAGCTTCTAATGTATCGTAGTTCTTACTATTATAGGAAACTCCACATAGTAAATGCGGTATTGAATCAGTCGAAAGCATCTGTGCTTCAGATAAATCCAGACCTGTTACTTCTACAGATGATGTCTTACTAATGCTATCATAACCGCTCACGTTCTTCACATGCTGCAGTCCGTAATCACTGCTCGTAGATACAGAACCGTTTCCAAATAAAATTCCAATATCTTTTCCTCGATAGGTTCCTTTGATCTTACAGTTATTAAATTTATAAGTACTATTTTTACATGGCTCATATCCAATCAGCAAACCATGGTATGTAGGACTGTCCATGGTAAGATCCAATGTGACGTTGTTCATTGTTGTATTGCCGGCAGGATACACAAGCACCGGAGACTCATTATTGGTGCCGGATTCCCATTGTAACTTTCCCGTGACCGTGATACCTGTATACTTATGGTCTGTTCCTCCCTGATCATAAGCAATTCTCGCATAGCCATTGTCAATATTGAATGTGAAGTTCTTTAGTTCTCCCCCATAAAACTTCTCAATTAAGTTACATCCCTTGGCTGCGTTGGAAATCACATACCCGTTTCCATCCAATTCCCCTTTAAATTTCTGAATATAACACTGCTAATCCCTTCCTTCCATTAAAGTCCCCTGAGACAAATCAATATTATTTTCCAGCTGCGCATAGATGTATTGATCTTTTTGATTCAAGACACTGAGTCCTGCCGCACTGGAAATCTTGTACGGATTTTCCTTGGTACCACTGCCGGTGACTCCGCTTTGCGCAGCCATCGCAGGCACTTGATACGACAAGACCATCACAACTGCCAAACCCAGCGCAAGAATACGCTTACATACTTTTTTCATGTTCATAATTCCCTCCTTAATCTCTTTATTTATTATTCTAAATCTAATTATAGTCTTAATTATCTCTGTAGTCAAGTTCCGTTCCCCCTTTCATTTCGTATATTAATTTTAAAAAATATTCCAAGAACAATTCTAATACGCTCTCTTTTCGGAAAACACGTAAAATTAAGAAACTGTTGAGTATGCTAACTTCTTGTATACTCCTAGCTTTATTAAATTCTTCGCACGAT
>OFMK01002065.1_pt1 | contig 12140 bp, 11 predicted proteins | sample 1541781 | NCBI WGS metagenome assembly OFMK01 (sample SAMN04209250, study PRJEB22552) | human gut metagenome | biome: gut; material: feces | host: Homo sapiens | place: USA: Oklahoma
GGTAGTCGGTTCCGCGGGCTGGTTTGGCTATGTGGGTTATTCGTCGGCTTCGTGGTCGCGCTGCTCTTCGCGCTTGAGCTTTTGCTCGTTGGCATAAACGCGGCTTTGCAGGCGGCACAGCTCCTGCGCAAGCGGGTCGGGCAGATGGATCTGGTCGAGATCGTAGGAGGGGCTGGATACCCGCAGGCCGTCGATCTTGACCACACGTGCCTTCACGCCGACCACGGTCGAGCCGGGCGGGACCTCCTGCAGCACAACGGCATTGGCGCCGATGCGGCTGTTGTCGCCCACCTTAAACGGGCCGAGCACCTTGGCGCCGGTCGAGATCAGAACATTGTTGCCGATGGTTGGATGGCGCTTGCCGGTATCGTGTCCCGTGCCGCCAAGGGTGACGCCGTGGTAGATCGTGCAGTCATCGCCGATCTCGGCGGTTTCGCCGATGACGATGCCCATGCCGTGGTCGATAAACAGACGGCGGCCGATGGTCGCGCCGGGGTGGATCTCAATGCCGGTCAGGTGGCGGGCAAACTGGCTGAGCCAGCGCGCCAGAAAGAATCGCTTGTGCTGATAGAGCCAATGCGCCTGCCGGTGCAGGATCAGGGCGTGAAAGCCCTGATAGAGAAGGAAAACCTCCAGTGTGGTGCGCGCAGCAGGGTCGCGGTCGCGGATAGAACGCGCATCGTCTAAAAGCCCTTTGAAGATCATAAAAATCATCCTATCAAAACAGTGTGAATTGCGGGGTATTTATCATTATAGACGCTTTGCGGCGAAAATTCAAACACTACGTTGAAATCTGCGGAAAAAGTGGTATAATGTAAGAAGATTTTTCTGAACGAGGTAAGAAAATTATGAAAATTACTGTCATGGGGCTGGGCTATATCGGCCTGCCCACCGCGATCACACTGGCGGAGGCCGGTTTTGAGGTTTGCGGCTTCGACGTAAATGAAAAAACAATAGAAACGCTGCAGGGCGGCCATATCCATATTGTTGAGCCGGGGCTGCAGCAAGCGTTTGAAACGGCAGTCAGCCATGGGCATCTGCATTTCTCAAGCGAGCTGGCTCCGTCCGATGTATTTTACATTGCAGTGCCCACACCGTTTTATCAGGATGAGACCGGTACGCATAAGGCAGATCTCAAGTTTGTCGAGTCCGCCGGCCGGATGGCGGGCAAGCTGCTTGCGCCGTCCAATCTGGTGATTCTCGAATCCACCGTGCCGCCGCACACCAGCGAAATGCTCGCCCGTGTGCTTTCGGAAGAATCCGGCATCCCGATGGAGGAGATCCATGTGGCGCACTGTCCGGAGCGGGTCATCCCGGGTAATATGATGTATGAGCTGAAGAACAACGACCGCATCGTCGGCGCGCGCACGCCCGAAGCGGCTGAAATGGCGGCCGCCATTTACGAAAAGGTGCTGGATAAGGGGATCGTCCACAAGACCGACGACCTGACTGCCGAAATGTGCAAGCTGACCGAAAACACCTTCCGCGATGTCAACATCGCCTATGCAAACGAGCTTTCGGTCATCTGTGATAAAATGGGCATCGATGTATTCGAGCTGATCAAATTGGCCAACTGCCATCCGCGCGTCAATATCCTGACGCCGGGCGTCGGCGTCGGCGGACACTGCATCGCGGTCGATCCGTGGTTTATTTACGAGCAGTTCCCGGCGGAGGCCAAGGTGATCCTTGCCGCGCGTGAGCGCAATGAAAACAAGCCCCGCTTTGTGGCGAACAAGGTGGTTTCCGAGCTGGGTAAGGTGACGGATACCGTCGGTGTGCTCGGCTTGTCCTATAAGCCGGATGTGGACGATATGCGCGAGTCCCCCTCGATCGAGCTGTGCCACATTTTGCAGGAGAAGGGCGTAAACGTCATCGCCTGCGAGCCGTTCTCGCAGGAAAGTACGGTGCAGGGCATCCCGAACGTCTCCTTTGAGGAGGTTTTGGCCAAGGCGGATTATCTGGTGATTACGCTGGGTCATACTCTATTCAAAGATAACAAAAAGTTGATTGCCGAAAAGCCGCATTACGACTGTGTCGGTCTAATGGAGTAAGCGGAACAAAAAGCGGTGCAGCATGAAAACTGCACCGCTTTTATATATGGGGCGTGCTGCGGTTCGCCAGATGGTATAATTGTGACTTTTTTGTGATTATCCTTGTATCAGCAGCGCAAAGGTGCTATACTGATTAAAGTTTGTTTTAGTTTTTGATAGCAAGGAGAATCGTAACATGAGCAAATGGGTGCAGCGCGCGGTCGCGCTGGTCGTGATGCTGGCTGTTGTGATGGGCGCTACGGTGTGGGGCTCGGCCGGTATGGTGATAAACTACGAAAAACCGCAGACAGATGCGCCGGTCGTTATGACGATCAACGGCGAGGAAGTCCATGCGGACGAGTATGCGGGCTACATGCAGCTGATTCTGCTGAACACCGTGTCTACTTATCAGCAGTATGCGCAGATGTTCGGTATGGAGGGCGAGTATACCATTGACTCGATCGGTAAGGAAATGGGCCCCTACCTGTACGAAAACGTTAAGGGGCAGATAGCCTATCTGTATGTGGCGCGCCAGAAGCTGGCGGAAAACGGTCTTGAAGTGCCCTTTGCGGCTCGCAAGGCGCTGAAGCGGACCCGTCAGTCTATGATCGATCAGCTCGGCGGGGAGGAGAATTATCTCAACTTCCTTGCGGAAAATGGTTTTTCCGATCTGGGTTACTGCAACATGAGCTATTCGCAGGAGTGCATCAATACGCTTGGCGAGTATTTCTTTGGTGAAAACGGCGCTGCCGCGCCGAGCGAAGAAGAACTGATGCAGTATTTCCGCGACAATTATCTTGCCGCCAAGCATATCCTGATCTCGATGACCGACTCCACTACCGGCGAACAGATCCGCACGGAGGAGGAGGCCAAGGCCGAGGCGCAGAAGATCCTTGACCGGCTGCATGCAGGGGAGGACTTCGATGCCCTGATGCAGGAAAACAGCGAGGATCCCGGCCTGTCGGGCAATCCGGACGGCTATATCTTCACCGAGGGTGAGATGGTAACCGCGTTCTACGACGCAGCCAAGGCGCTGGGTGAAGATGAGGTATCCGGTTTGGTGAAATCGGATTACGGTTATCATATTATCAAGCGTGTGCCGGTGGATTACGAAGGTCAGTTTGAAAATTACAAGAATGCGCTTACCACGGCGGTCAGCGGCACGATTGAAGATCTGATGAACCAGTGGATTAAGGAAGCGGATGTGCAGACCACCGAGGTGTTCGATCAGATCACCTATCAGAACCTGCGCGAGTATCTGCCGGCGGACGTGCAGGCGCGTCTGGCGGCGTTCGATGCCGTGGCATCCATGCAGATCCCGGCGGACGGCGAGGAGCAGACCGAGCAGCCGCAGGAATAAGGACAGGGACTGCCGGCAGTTCGTATGAGCGGCGTTTGGAAGATCCTCATTGTAAATGGAACAGATAAAAAGTCAGGCTCATGTCCTGACTTTTTATGCATTTGCGCGCAAATACTGTTTGATGCGCGTATGATTGACACCCATCGCTACAATACTTTTTCGGCAAGCTGAAGTCAGGCATATAGCCTGACTTTTATGCTTTAAGAGCGGAATTACTTCCGTAAGGGGATTGTTTTTTTGGATGACACCCGGCGAGACTGCACTGCCGCTTGCCCTGCTCAGCGGTTTTCCAGCAGCCAGAGAAGGGGCGGACGTTCGAACAGGCTGTCGTGCAGATGGACGAGCGCATCCCATGTGGCGCGGTCGGTTTCACCTGTCGGGGGCAGCAGAAAAGCCTGCTGTGCTTGCCGCACGGCGCGTGCGGTGTCTGTGTCATACACGCCGGTCAGTGGGATCGGGGCGGTATCTGTGAAATGCGGGACGGCAGAGCTGAGCAGCAGCTGCAGGACGAAAACGGCCGGGCCGCGGCTATCTGCCCGCAGTGTGGCATCCGGCGCGGTGGGGAAAAACGCGGGCGCGGCGGGCGGCAGATCGGCGGCAGCAAGGGCAAGATAGCGGTCGTACAGCAGCGTCCACGTGTCGAGATCCGCTGTGCCGGTGACGGGCAGCCCGTTTTGCTGCTGGAAGGCGCGCAGTCCGGCGGAAGTTTCCGGGCCGAAGATGCCGTCCGGTATAAGTGGCTGCGGATGACCGCCTGCCTGCTGCACGCGGCGCAGAAAACGCTGCAAATCATAAATGTGCGTGCGGCGCTGGGAATCGGTATACATCAGGCATTTGCCTCCTCTCCGACCGGATAGCCCGGATATTGTCCTTCTGCGGTTTGCGAAGCCCCCAGTACGTTGCGCGCAAGCTGTGCCATGTCCTCCCATGTGAGCGGGCCGATCGCGCCGGTAGGAGGCAGGCCGGCAAGCGACTGGATGACGGCGGCTGCATCCCGCGTGGCCGGGCCGAAGATACCGTCAACCGTGACAGTTGGTACCTGCGGATAGCCGCGTGCGATGATATTGATGAGCATTTGTGCCTGACGGACCGCGTCGCCGCGCATCCCTTCCACCAGAAAGATATCCGGCAGGCCGGCAACCTCTTGCAGCCAGCCCTGTGTGGGCTGGGCGGCCAGTATGGAGCGGTAGGTGGAGACCAGCGCGTTCCAAGTTGTCCGGTCGACTACGCCGGTTTCCGGCAGACCGAGCATCCGCTGGTAGGCAGCCGCAGCGGCGCGGGTCTGCGGGCCGAAGATACCGTCGATCTCGGTCGCCTGCCAGCGGGGGAGCTGATCGTAATATTCGCCGGCTACGGCAAGGAAGTACTGTAAAAGCTGTACGCCCGACCCGGATGCTCCTTCGCGCAGGGTTTCGGGGAACTGACGGGAAATATCCTCCAGCGTCAGCCCCTCGCTGTCCAGCTCGCTCAGGCGTTTGACGGTGTTGAACAGAAATGCGAGCCGGTACCACGTGGCCTTGCCGGCGATGCCATCCGGCGTCAGGTTGAACTGCTGCTGGAAGGCGCGGACAGCGCGTTCGGTATCCGCATCATAGATGCCGTCGGCGGGATAAATTTTGGGGATCGTGGGAAAGTTGGTGGAAATGCGGTTTAAGCGGTTCTGGATGGTGCGCACATCTTCGGATACATCTCCCAGCCGGAAAACCGTTCCCGGCCACGAACCGCCTAAGTTGGGGGCGATGGGGGCGTTGCGGATGATGTTGATGTCGTTGCCGTAAAACGACCGCACGATTTCCTCGGCGCTTAATCCCTGCTCGGCCAGCGGCACGGTGCCCCACTGGCTCAGCCCGCCCGGACAGGTGACAGTCGTTCCGTTGCAGTATTGCGCAAACAGCGGCTCGACCGCATTGCCGCGCGTCAGGTAATCATTGAACAGCTCATCTACAAGGGTGGAAATGTTTTCGAAAATATCCCGCCCGGCCACAAAGGATTGATCGTACCGGGTCGAGTTGGTGATATCGAAATCATAACCCTGTGAGCGGTACCATTCGGTAAAAACGCGGTTGAGCGCGTAGGAAACCTGCGCGTAAATGTTGGCGCGGATCGCTTCCTCCGGCCAGGTGGGATAGATTTCGGAGGAAGCGACGTTTTTAATGTATTCGGCGAACGGCACGGTGATATTCTCAGCGGGCGCATCCGGCGGGCCGAGGTGCACGGTGATGGTTTCCGGGATGACGACCGGACGGTCGGGCATAGGGCTTCACTCCTCTCCGGATGGTTCGTTATGGTATAGTGCCTGCGGGCTTTCGGCGGCGGTCAGACCGGGAGATGCGGACGCGCCGGTTTCCCCAAGCGGGATGAGGGCGACGGGCAGTACGGCCGGGATGCCGGGAAACATGGCGATGTGCAGGGCGGTGCGCGGCAGATAGCCGGGGTGGGTCGCTTCGACCGTGTAAACGGCGTAGGGCGTGCCGCCGTCCGGCGTCATCGAGTTGGCGCGCGGCGGGGTGGCAAGCGTCAGCGGCGGGGTCATACCGCTCGCGTCGGTGCGCACGGCGTAAAGCAGGGTGCGCGCGCCGTCCTGATCCGCCGGTGTGGATACCGTGACGGCGGCATCCGCGAGCGGGAGCGCACCCAGCGCGGTGGTAACAACAACACGCAGCACGGCGCTGCCGTCCGTTGTGGCTGGCATAAGCAAGGCCTCCTTGTCAAAACAGAGCGGGATATATTATAATAAAAGCAGAATACAGGTGAAAGGCAGGTATCACGGCATGCAGGAACAACAAAACTTGCTGTCCCGCTGCGAGGCAGAGGAACAGGCGCTTCAATTCACACAGTTTTCCCGTGCAGATGCGCTGGCACTTGGTCTTAAGCTGCACGAAAATGCAAAAAAACAGCCGATCCCGGTGGCGGTGGAGATCACGGTCAACGGGCTGGTCGTGTTCCGTTATTTTCCGGACGGCGCGCTGCCGGACAGTGAACTGTGGCTCGCCCGCAAGCGCAACACGGTTGAGCTGATGGAAATGTCCTCGCTGCATTTTCTCGCATGGCTGGAAGCAAATGGTGAAACGGTAGAGGGAAGAAAGCTCGAGCCCAATGACTATGCGGCGGGCGGCGGCGGTTTTCCGATCCGTCTGCGCGGCACGGGCGTGATCGGCTCGGTCTGCGTTTCCGGCTTGCCGGATCATCAGGAGGATCACCGGCTGGTGGTCGATACCCTGCGCGAATGGATCGGCGGGTAACACGCGCTGCGGGATACCGTATTTTTTGATCGGTTTTTGTGTCACGCACTTGTTTTGTACATCGGACCGCCGCAGTGATGCGGCGGTCTTTTGCTGCCTGCTGCTGCGCTCAGACCAGCTGCACCTTATAATGGCGGAACCAGTGGTCGAGCTGGATGATATAGGCAAAGATTTGCGGGGTGCGCATCAGCTGGCCGTACCATGGCTCGGTCAGGCTTTCGGGCTGCGCCATCAGGGATTCAACAGCGGTGCGGCTAAATAATTGTGCCGCCGGAGAGTCGCTGTCGGCAAAAATACGGCGCACGTAATCCGCGCATAACTGGGTGTAGACCGGGTGGAAGGTTTTCGGATAGGGGCTCTTTTTGCGCCGGACGATTTCTTCGGGCAGTTCGTGTTCGAACGCTTTGCGCACAATGCCTTTTTCGCGGCCGTCGAGCGCCTTGAACGCCCACGGCATATTGTAGGCATATTCGACGATGCGGTGGTCGCAGAAGGGAACACGCACCTCGAGCCCGGAATACATGCTCATACGGTCCTTGCGGTCGAGCAGGGTCGCCATAAACCAGTCGAGGTTCAAAACAAACATTTCCCGCATACGGGCGTCCCGGCGGCTGTCCGTGGACAGCTTGGGTGCGCGGCGGCAGGTGGAGAGATAGTGCTCGCGCACAAATTCTTCGCCGTTTTGGATCAGGCCGGGGGAAAGCAGGCCGAGTCGCAGCCCGATGGACCGCGACCACGGGAAGGTGTCCTCGAACAGGATCTCCTCCCGATGATACCAAGGATAGCCGCCGAACAGCTCATCAGCACATTCGCCGGACAGGCATACGGTCGTGCCGCTTTGCTTGACGGCGGCGCAAAACAGCAGCAGGGAGGAGTCTACGTCTGCCATGCCGGGCAGGCCGCGCGCCTCAGCGGCGGGCAGCAGGGCGGCACACAGGGATGCCGGTTCGATCACTACATTATGGTGGATGGTGTGCAGGGTATCGGCCATGAGTTGAATATACTGATTGTCACTGTTAGGCTGAAAATTACTTTTTGTAAAATACTTGTCGTTGTCCTGATAATCCACCGACCAAGTGTGCAGCGATTCTCCGCGTGCGGCGCAGTGCTGTGCGGTCAGCATGGAAAGGATGGAGGAATCCAGTCCGCCGGAGAGGAAACAGGCCAGCGGCACATCTGAGACAAGCTGGCGCGCGGCGGCGTCGCAGATCAGTTCGTGGGTGTGCGCGATGGTTGTTTCAAGGTCGTCCGGGTGCTCATGCGCTTCGAGCTGCCAGTAGATGTGGTCGGCATAGGCTTCAGGCGTCAGCACGGCATAGTGTCCGGGCAGCAGAGAGCGGATCTGGCGGAAAATACCGTATGCAGGCGGTCGGGCAGGACCGAGCAGCAGCAGGGCGCGCAGGCCATCCTCATCCACTTCGGGCTGCACCGCAGGATGGCAGAGCACGGTGTCGATCGTCGAACCGAATGCCAGTCCGTCTGCGGTATGCGCATAAAACAGCGGTTTGACCCCCAAACGGTCGCGGCACAGGATCAGCCGCCGTTCGGCCTGCTGCCAGATGGCAAATGCAAAAATACCGTTCAGGCGGGAGAACGCATCCGTACCCCATTCCAGAAAGGCATGCAGCAGCACTTCGGTATCCGAATGACCACGGAAGACATGCCCGTGTGCAGTAAGCGTTTGGCGCAGTTCGGGTGTATTATATAACTCTCCGTTATAAATTAGTATAGTATTGCCATCCGGCGAATACATGGGCTGTGCGCCGCCGGCCGGGTCGATCACGATCAGGCGGCGGTGGACGAGCAGCGCATCCGCGCTGCAAAATTCCCCTTCGGCATCCGGGCCGCGTGGGGCAAGGGTGCGCCGCATGGCGGCGGCAACCGGTTGGTATTGATGCGTATCGTTGGCATAGTCGATCAGACCGCCGATTCCACACATAGTCGGTTCCTCCTTTTGTCAGTCGGCTTTCTCTCTGTTGTATGCGGCGAAAGGGGCAGGTATGTGCGGCAAAAAACGGTAATTTTCGAATGAATTGGGCAGATTATACAAATAGGAGTGTAAAGTCAGGATTTCACCCGGTGTAAATGAACGGAAAAAGAGACAGAAAAATTGTCCGAAATTATTCCATCAAAAGTCTGTTAAATCCTTGACATATCTTTGACAGACAGTATAATATAGATAGACATGCTCCAAAGTAGGGTATCGGCTCAAGGCGCGGCGCGCGGAGCCCATAGGCACCGGCGCTGTGTTTTTTGTGCACACCCGCGAATATTTTTTGGGAGGTATATGGCATGGATTTTAGGCTTACAAAAGAAGAAGCACTGTTCCAGAAGATGTGCCGCGAGTTCGCGCTCAATGAAGTAGAGCCGCTTGCAGCAGAGATCGACGAGCAGGAGCGCTATCCGGAAGAGACTGTACAGAAGCTGATGAAGTACGGCCTGATGGGCATTCAGTTCCCGAAGGAAGTCGGCGGCTCCGGCGGCAACTACGTCATGTACTCGATCGCGATCGAGGAAATGAGCAAGGTTTGCGGCACCACCGGCGGCATCATGTCCGCTCACGGCACGCTGGGCGCGTGGCCGATTTACCACTTCGGCACCCCCGAGCAGAAGGAAAAGTGGCTTCGCCCGCTGATCGAGCCCAAGGAAGGCGCAAAGATCGGCGCGTTCGGCCTGACCGAGCCTAACGCGGGCACGGACTCCGCTGCACAGCAGACCGTTGCTGTTAAGCAGGAGGACGGCTCTTACATCCTGAACGGCACCAAGGTGTTCATCACCGGCGGCGGCCGTGCGGATACTTATGTTATTTTCGCGATGACCGATAAGTCCAAGGGCAACAAGGGCATTTCTGCCTTCATCGTTGACAAGGATGACCCGGGCTTCTCGATCGGCAAGATCGAGCACAAGATGGGCATTCGCGGCTCCCAGACCTCTGAGCTGATCTTTGAGGACGTTCATCTGCCGGCAGACCGTCTGCTGGGCAAGGAGAACGGCGGCTTCAAGATCGCAATGATGACGCTGGACGGCGGGCGTATCGGTATCGCTTCTCAGGCGCTCGGTATTGCGCAGGGCGCGCTGGACAAGGCTGTTCAGTACATGAAGGAGCGCGCACAGTTCGGCAAGACGCTGGACAAGTTCCAGGGCCTGCAGTGGATGGTTGCCGATATGCACACCCAGATCGAGGCTGCCCGTCTGCTGGTCCGCCGTGCGGCGTTCAACCACGATGTCGGCCTGCCGTTCACCAAGGAAGCCGCTATGGCCAAGCTGTACGCTTCCGAGGTCGCTATGGACGTTACCACCAAGTGCGTACAGATCTACGGCGGCTACGGCTACATCCGTGAGTACCCGATGGAGCGCATGATGCGCGACGCCAAGATCACCGAGATCTACGAAGGCACTTCTCAGGTTCAGAGAATGGTCATCGCCGGTCAGGTACTGCGCTAAGGAAAAGGAGGACAACTGAACTATGAAAGCAATCGTTTGTGTAAAGCAGGTTCCGGATACCTCCGGCAAGGTAGCAGTCAATCCCGACGGCACCCTGAACCGTGCTTCTATGGCCACCATTATCAACCCGGACGACAAGAACGCTGTGGAAGCGGCGCTCAAGCTCAAGGACGAGGCCGGCTGCAAGGTCGTTGTTGTCACCATGGGTCCTCCCCCGGCACAGGGCATGCTGCGTGAGCTGCTCGCCATGGGCGCGGACGAGGCCGTACTGGTTTCCGCCCGCGAGTTCGGCGGCTCGGATACCTTCGCTACCTCCCAGATCCTCGCGGCTGCCGTAAACAAGGTCGGCCTTGAGGAAGGCGACATCGTATTCTGCGGCCGTCAGGCGATCGACGGCGACACCGCACAGGTCGGTTCGCAGATCGCGGAGAAGCTGCACATCCCGCAGATCTCCTACGCGGCAGACATTAAGGTAGAGGGCAACACCGTTACCGTAAAGCGTATGCTCGAGGACGGCTATATGACCATCCAGGCCAAGACCCCCTGCCTGCTGACCTGCATCAAGGAGCTGAACACCCCGCGTTACATGTCTCTGGGCGAGATTATGGACTGCTACTCCAAGCCGGTCGAAGTATATGACTACAACACCCTCAAGGACGATCCGCTGATCGATCCCACCACCATCGGCCTGAAGGGTTCTCCCACCAACATCTTCAAGAGCTTCACCCCCCCGCAGAAGGGTCAGGGCAAGATGCTCGAGGGCGCGGATAAGGCGACGGCTGAGACTCTCGCTGCCGAGCTGCTGAAGAAGCACATTATCTAATCGAAAGGAGAAACTATAATGGCTGATTTCAATAACACGAACCTCGCCGATTTCAGCGGCGTATGGGTATTCTGTGAGCAGCGTCAGGGCAAGCTGCAGCCGACCGTGCTGGAGCTGATCAGCGAAGCGCGCAAGCTCGCAGACGATATGGGCACCGAGGTATGCGGCCTGCTGCTGGGCGGCAAGGGCGTAGGCGACGCGATGGCGAAGGAGCTGGGCGCGTACGGTGCGGACAAGGTTCTCGTATGCGAGGACGACCTGCTGGAGACCTACACCACCGATGCATATGCAAAGGTGATCTGCGATACCGTTATGGCCAAGAAGCCGGAGATCATGCTGATCGCGGCAACCAACATCGGCCGTGACCTCGGCCCGCGCTGCGCAGCCCGTCTGCACACCGGCCTGACCGCAGACTGCACGCACCTCGACGTAGACGTAGAGAAGTATGCAGCTTTCCTGCAGGAAGCTTCCACCCTGCCGCAGGCGCAGATCGATGCGCTTGACCGTGCAGACCGCAACCTGAAGATGACCCGTCCGGCATTCGGCGGCCACCTGATGGCGACCATTATCTGCCCGCGTTTCCGTCCGCAGATGGCGACTGTCCGTCCGGGCGTTCTGAAGCGCGGCGAGTACGACGAGGCAAAGGCGAACGCCGTAGCAGTTGAGCAGATCGCTGCGAATCTGAGCGACGCCGACCTCGAGACCAAGGTGCTCGAAGTTGTCAAGGAAGCCAAGGAGCTGGTTGACCTGACCGGCGCTGAGGTTGTCGTATCCGTCGGCCGCGGCATCTCCAAGGATGTTGAGAAGGGCATCAAGCTGGCGGAAGAGCTGGCAGCCGAGTTCAACGGCGCAGTCATCGGCGGCAGCCGTGCGGCGATCGATTCCGGCTGGCTGACTGCCGACCATCAGGTTGGTCAGACGGGCAAGACCGTACATCCGAAGCTGTATGTTGCGCTGGGCATCTCCGGTGCGATCCAGCACAAGGCCGGCATGCAGGATTCCGAGTGCATCATCGCGGTCAACAAGGCCGAGGGTGCTCCGATCTTCGACGTAGCGGACTACGGCATCTGCGGCGACCTGTTCAAGGTTGTTCCGCTCATGATCGACGCGATCAAGGCGGCTAAGGCTGCTAAGTAAGCGCTGTTTTCACCGATGGATCAAGCGGGCTGCCTGATTTACCTCCCGTATCCGCTGCGGGTCGGAGCATCCCGCGCGAATACCGCTGCGGTTACGCAGCGGCA
>OFMK01002067.1_pt1 | contig 12136 bp, 9 predicted proteins | sample 1541781 | NCBI WGS metagenome assembly OFMK01 (sample SAMN04209250, study PRJEB22552) | human gut metagenome | biome: gut; material: feces | host: Homo sapiens | place: USA: Oklahoma
ACTTGTTATTACTCACCACTTGCAGAAGTGGGAGTCTTCTCGACTGAGATAAATAAGAGAATATAGATGGAGAAGATAGTATCATAGTTGTATGGATGGCGGTGAATTAAAGTATGAAAATAACATTAAAGAAATGTTTAGCGGCTTTAGGAATGGTCGGATTGTGTGTGTGGTTAATTGGTTGTGGAAAAAGTGAAGGTCCTGTGGCTGAGAGCACCGTTCCATTGGAACGTGGAGAACACATCATGTACGGAAGTTATCAGGGAGAAGCCATTGAATGGCGTGTTCTGGATAAAAAAGGTGATGAAGTCTTGTTGCTCAGCGAGTATGGTCTGGATGCACAGCCATTTGATACCAGTGGAAAAGAACGTGTCCTTTGGAAAGATTCAACAATCCGGAAATGGTTGAATAACGACTTTTATAACAGTGCATTTTCCGAGAAGGAAAAAGAGTATATCGTGTTATCGTCTTCGGAAGGATTTGAAGAATATAATGAACCAGCGTATCTGACATCAAAAAAGCCGTATGGGCATCTGGAACGGGAGACAGAGGATAAGTTGTTTTTCCTGAGCTATACGGAGTTAGTTGCGTATTTTGCAGAAGATCCTTATGGGGGATATTATTCGGATCCTTATAGCCACAGTGAGATTTTATGCTATCCAACCGAATATGCGAAGCAGAATCTGAAACCGTTGTATAAGTCGGATGCCTGCAACTGGTGGTTGTGCAATCCACAATTTGATACAGGAGAGGGAGATCTTTTGTCAAAGCAAGTTGAGATGGTTTCGTCTTTCGGAGAGTGTGAGGTAGCACCAATGATGAATACCAGACGGAATGCAGTCCGTCCGGCAATGTGGGTGACCTGGCAGAGTGATATGAAAGTAATTGACTCAGAGTAATTAGTTTGCAACCTCAATTCCAAGAGATTTGTATTGATAAATTATAAATTTTAATATGGGCAGTGTAGATGGCATGTGATTTACATTTGTATATACCAGGCAAATTAAAAATACTATATCGTTGAATTAAAAGATTTAAAAGAAAATTGATGGACATATATTGTGAATTGATGGACAAAACCACACAAAGATATAAGTACGTGGCATAATGTGAACAGAAGAAAATATGGGTGGTGTATATGGAAATTTAAGGATATTTTGATAAAAGATGGAGGAAAGGAGGGCAGTATGTATATAAGAGGAAAATTATATCGAGGAATTGTAGTTGCATTATTCATCGGATTATGTACTGGAGTATTCGGCTGTGGCAAAGAAGCAGCAAGTAGCGTTCCATTAGAGCAAGGGGAACACATCATGTACGGAAGTTATCAGGGTGAAGCCATTGAATGGCGTGTTCTGGATAAAAAAGGAGACAAAGTACTGCTGCTCAGTGAATACGGACTGGATATACAACCTTTTGATACGAGTGATGTAAGTCGTGTCCTTTGGAAAGATTCGACAATGAGAAAATGGCTGAACAATGATTTTTATGACAATGCCTTTTCGGAAAACGAAAAAAAGAATATTGTATTATCTTATTCTAAAGGATTTAAAAAAAATAATGAATCAGTATATGTAGATTTACCAGAACCTTATTGGCATTTGGAACGAGAGACAGAAGATAAAATTTTTTTGTTAAGTTATACAGAACTGTGTGAGTATTTAGTGAAGAATACTGAAGTAGGATATTATGCTCCTGATCGTGCATATAATGAACTATTATGCTATCCAACGGAATATGCAAAAAAGTATCTGAAACAAGTGTTTGAAATAGATACTTGTGGGTGGTGGTTATGTAATCCTGAATATGATACAGGAGACGGTGCTGCAATGCAAATTGAGATGATTTCTGCTTATGGACAGCTTGAGGTAGAAGATAAAGAAAATGGCAAAAATAATGCAGTCCGTCCGGCAATGTGGGTGACCTGGCAGAGTGATATGCAGGTAATCGAGGAATAAAGAAGAAGCGATATATAAAGAACCATATGAACGCTTTACTTGGCTTTTATGTGAAATCATCTTATCTTGAGATGCAGTAGAAATGGGGGCAGATTACATGAAAAAGATATGGGGACTGATCGGAATACTGGGTATGACATTTTTTATACTGGCAGGGTGTAGGCAGGATAAAGCGGCAGAGAAGGATGCATCATTGAGTGCAGGAAATGAAATGCCGATTGAAAATGGTGTGGGACTGGCTTCCGTGGTTAGCATTGAAGATGCTTATTATTATAATGATCTGCTGACAACAGATGAAGGAGAAGTCTATGCACTGACGGATGGAACTTCTGAAGAGGGGACAGATCCGGTGTTGGTATGGAAAAGCACCGATCAGGGAGAAAACTGGGAGAAAGTAATAAAACTTCCGGATACGATATATGCAGGGAGTTTTATTTCTGCAGGTGCACTGCAGGAGGAAGAGGATAAACTAAATGCGTATGTTGTTGTATCTGATTCTGATGATAGTACATCAGATTCCGGTGGGAACCGGCTGCTTTGGATTACAGAGAAAGGCAGTGAGGAACTGAACGCTGGAGAGGTATTTGAAGAAATTGGCGGAAGTGTGTGGAAGATTAGTGTAGTCAATGACCATGTGCTGTCAATTGCAGGAATAGACAAGTGTGTTTTATATGATATTACACAGCAGAAAGAATTAAAAAGCCTGTCTTATGATTATGGCAGAGCTGGTTTCCTGTCAATGAAAGACCAGTTTATCGTGTATTGCGACGAGATCAAATATTGCCTGAATGCGGAGACGCTTGAGGAGCAGGAGCCGGAGGATGGTCTGGAACAATTTGTGGAAGATATGTGGGAAGCAAATGACCGGGACGTATTTGCACCAATGAAAGCATGGAATGATACAGTGGTATGTGTTACCACAAAAGCCATTTATGAATACAGAGATGGAAGGACAGTAAAGGCGCTGTCAGTTCCGGATACCGTTCATGGTGGAACCAGTTTTAACGGTATGTCTCCAATTTGTAAAGGGAGTCAGAATACTTATTATCTGAGTGCGCTTTCAGCAGGAGAGACAACCCTGTGGCGGATTGAACCGGATCCGGAAAAAGAGACAGCAGCCTTTACGATTTACAGTCTTACCAAGAGCCCTGCGGTTACACAGACAGCAATGCTGTATCAGCAGGAGCATCCGGAGTTGAAAGTGGAGCTTTGGGTAGGCATGGAGGATGAGGCGGCACTTACCCGTACAGATGCGATCAAGCAGTTAAATACAGAGCTGATGAGTGGCAGTGGACCGGATCTGATTGTGATGGATGGACTTTCCGTAGAAAAATATACGGATATGGGATTACTGCTTCCATTGGATGTGAATGTGTCAGATGACAAGTATTTTGAAACGATTGCGAAAACTTACCAGAAAGATGGAGCATTATATGCGATTCCAACGGATTTCCTGCTCTATGCGGTGCAGGGACCGACAGATCCGGCTTCTGAGATCGGTTCACCGTCTAAGGTTGGTCAGTGGATTTTGAAAAATGCCGATCAGGCGGGATTGTCCGGTTATGAGTATACGGCTGATTATCATGCATTTTCTCAGTATACACAGTTTTTGTATGATGTATATGCGGAAAATATGATCCAGGATCATGTGGTGGATGAGAGTACATTGAAAGAATATATGGAGTTATGTGGAAAACTGGCGGAAGCAGCTTCGGATAAAACAGTGACAGATGATGCGGTGACGACAAGTATTCAGGCAGGACAGGTGGAAATTCATTATAACGATTCTGTGAATATATCAGCAGGTCTGGTGGCAGGTGTTTCAGACATTGGTGCCCTTACGACACAGAAGCATAATGGGGAAGCGGAGTATGCGCTGTATCCAATGTATCAGCCTTGCAATATTCTGGCAGTGAATGCGAATACAAAACAGGCAGAGACGGCACAGGATTTTATCACATTTTCTTTGGGAGATAAGGCTCAGACGTTGAATATGAACACTTATGAACCGATCACATTAGATACTTTCCGTAGTGCAGTGCGCGGAGATGGTATGGATGCGGATGAGGATGGAATGATCTGTGAACTTTATCTGGGTGAAAATATCGAAAGTTTTTACATTTATGCTCCGACAGAGGAAGAAATTGCTTCTCTGGAGCAGCAGATCAGACAGATTGATCATGCATTTACAGAAGATGTGGTTGTAAGGGATATCGTGATGGAGACATTGGAGTCCTATCTGAACGGTTCTGTGGGACTGGAAGATGCGGTAGCATCTGCGACAAACAGAATCAACCTGTATCTTGGTGAGTAGCAGGTTGGAAAGTTTTTTATGATTCTGTAAGCAGGGAAGAGATGATTCCTGACGGTATGGATAAAAAAGAAAAAAGCAAGAATATGGATGATTGATTCTTGTATTGTAAACAAAGAAAGGTGCGTGTGAGTTGTGAAAAAGAGGATGAAACACGGAAACAGGAAATTCTCAAAAAGCAGCTTCTCACGCGCCTGTTTATTTTTGCTGCCGAGTCTGATTAGTGTGCTGGTGCTGTTTGTGATGCCGTATCTGGATGTGATCCGAAGGTCTTTTCTGGATGGCACCGGGCAGAGATTTGTGGGGATGGAAAATTATAAAACGGTAGTGGAGAATACAGCCTTCCGTCTGGCAGCAGGAAATACGGTTTTATTTTTATCAGCATGCGTGCCATTACTTTTGTTTTTGTCATTATTTATTGCAATTTATCTGCAGAGAAATAAAACAGTTGGAAACTGGCTGAAAAGTGTGTTTTTACTTCCGATGGCAATGCCGGTGGCTTCTATTGTACTGTTATGGAACGTGTTTTTTACCAGAAATGGATTTTTAAGTCATTTTCTGTACTGGTTTGGTGTGACGGGGCAGAACTGGCTGAATACAAAGTATTCTTTTGGCATTCTGGTATTCAGCTATATCTGGAAAAATCTGGGGTATGATATCATTCTCTGGCTGGCGGCACTTGCCACGATCTCTCCGGAGATTTATGAGGCTGCCAGAGTGGACGGAGCCAGCGAAAGTCAGTGTTTTTTCCGTATCACCATGCCAAATCTCTGGTCATCGTTATTTTTGATTCTGACGTTATCACTGATCAATGGATTTAAAGTATTCCGGGAGGCATATCTGATCGCCGGGGATTACCCGGAACAGCATATTTATCTGTTGCAGCATCTGTTCAACAACTGGTTTAGGGATCTGTCGGTGAACAAACTGGCAGCGGGGGCAGTATTGATGGGACTTGTGCTGTTTGTACTGATCATGGTATTTCAGAAGTTTTTTGACCGAACTATGAGTTAGTTAAGTCGCTTATTTTTGCAAGCAGTGATCGGAGCAGTGAATCGTAATCAAGTTATTTCTGTGAAAGTATAAGCATTCAGATGGGAGGCGGAAATGAAGAAGAGGGGCAGGAGAATCCTTCAGATTTTGATTTTGATCATATTGTTTCTGTTTTCCTTTGCGGTCGTATATCCGCTGATTTTCCTGTTTGGGGGATCTTTAAAAAGTACGCCGGAACTGGGAAACAATCTGGCGGCGTTGTGGTCCGCGGATGGAATCCTGCACTGGACTTGGCTGCCTTTTGAGCCGACCCTGCAGCATTATGTGGAACTGCTTTTCGATGAGCCGGGCTATTATGTCATGTTCTGGAATTCCGTAAAAACCGTTGGCGGTGTGATCGGCGGACAGCTTGTGCTCAGTCTGCCCGCGGCATGGGGATTTGCACGCTGGCAGTTTCCAGGAAAAAAGATCCTGCTGTCGCTCTATATTGTACTGATGCTGTTCCCGTTTCAGGTGCTGATGCTGTCAGAATATCTGATCTTGAACTGGATGGGGATGATCGATACTTTGTGGGCGTTGATTCTGCCGGGAGCCTGCTCCACATTTCCGATTTTTATCATGTACCGTTTCTTTTCCAAGGTATCGACGGATGTGATCGAAGCAGCAAAGCTGGACGGGGCAAATGAAAGACAGATTTTCTGGCGGATCGGGATTCCTCTTGGAATGCCCGGGATTATGTCTGTGATTGTGCTGGCGTTTCTGGAAAATTGGAACCTGATCGAGCAGCCGGCGGTATTTCTCCGATCTGAACGGTTAAAACCGTTGTCACTGTACCTTTCAACGATCACAAAGGAAAATGCAGGTGTGGCATTTGTGGCGGCACTAATCGCCCTGCTGCCCCCATTACTTGTATTTTTGTGTGGACGGAAGTATCTGGAGCAGGGAATTGCAGCGATCGGTGGCAGCGAGTAGGGAAAGGATAGAAAAGATGGAACAAAAACGATGGGTACGGATTACTGTTGTGTTTTTTGTATTGATGGTTGTATTGACAATATTTTCCAGGGCAGCATCTTCGGCAGTAAAGGCGCATGTGAGCGTGGTAAAGGCATCCCGACAGAAAATGTCACATGAGATACAGCTGGATGGCTCCGTTGAGGCAAAAAATTATTTTCTTCAATATGTACCGGCAGGATTGATGGTGACCGGGGTGCAGATTTCGGCAGGACAGCAGGTGGAAGCCGGGGATGTGATCTTTACAGTAGATGTGCAGAAAGTGCAGGAGAAGATCAAAGCTATTGAGGCGGAGCTGAATCGTGCGGATCAGAAAGACCGTTTATCCATTTCCAGATCAGAAGCATCGTATCAGGATGTGATAATAAATGCAGAGGAAGAAAAGGCACATGCCTATGAGGCTTACACAAAGGCGGTCAGCGAGTATCAGAATTATATAAATACGCATAAAAAGAGCGTTGATACAAAAACGGCTGATACTGACGGAAATTCAGGTGATGCGCAAACCTCTGAATTGGCGGATTCTGTCTATGATGCATCTGTTGCGGCAGAACTGGAAAATGCCATAGAAGCACAAAAAAGTGCTTATGAAGCAGTGGTGCGGGAGCAGGAAAAACAGGTCAGGGCGGCATCTGATGCAGTGCAGCAGACAAAAGAAGATCTGAACCTGTCAAATGATACGGATACACTGAGGGAACAGTTGGATGCTTTGCGTACCTATGTGGAAAATGGCGGCGTGTATCAGGCGGAATGTTCCGGTGTAATTGGTCAGATCAATGTGGCAGCAGGAAGCGAGACCGTAGATGGAATCGCTGTGATGCTGGCAGATGCTGCAGAAACGGTGCGGTTTACGGCAGATCTGTCAGAAGAATACCAAGATGAGATTACAGAAAACAGTGTGATCACTCTGAGGGGACAAAACGTGGTGGGCGAAGAAGAAACGTATGAGGTATCTTCGGCGGTTGTTTCAGAAAATACCGGAGCAGAAACGGATGGCTTTGGCAGATATTTACTGACTGCGGATTTACCGGGAGATCTCTATCCGGTGGGAACAAAACTGACCGTGACAGTAGATAATCAGTCAAACACTTATGATAGCTGTCTGCCACTTTCCAGTCTGCATCAGAAGGGAAATAACCAGTATTTTATCTATGTGATGGAGAAACAGGATACGGTATTCGGAATGGAGCTTGTGGCAAGGGAAGTGCCGGTCACTGTACTGGATAAAAATGAGCAGTATGTGGCAGTGGAAGAGGTGATTTCCGGAGAGGTGATCGTATCTTCTGATAAGGACATTGCAGATGGAAGCAGGGTGAAAATAGAGGAAGAATAATTTCTGATTTGGAAGGATAGTAAATAAATCGTCAGGCTTGTAGGTATAGTAAAATCAGAAGAACAATTCTAGTTTGGAAGGGTGACGGAAAAACGGAAATTAGGAATAGATTCTTAAATGGAGTAGAAATGAAAAAACAGTGGAGATGCCATTTGAATGTGCATGCAATATGGAGATTATGGAAACAGAAAAAAGCAATCGTGGTGGTTTTGATTGTTCTCATTGCCTGCGGATTGACATTTTATGCCATGGGGATACGACAGAAACAGGAATTATCCATGTATCAGAACCGGATTACGCTGTTTCAAAAAGACCGGCAGTTTTATACCTATGAAGATGCAGTACAGATGCGGCAGAGAAACGAGGAAATAAAGGAACCGTTTTCTTATGTTATCTGGGGAACGGAAGGGATACATCTGTTGGAAAATCAGGATCTGGGACGGTCCAGCAGGGTGGAAGTGTATGCCATAGATGGAAACAGTCAGTTATTGCTGCCTTCCACTGTCATGTTGGATGGCACGATTACAGATGGATGCCTTCTGGGAGAAAAAGCAGCACAGGAATTGTTTGGTGTTGCAGATGCTGCCGGACTTTCTGTTACGCTGGACGGACATACGTATCAGGTACTTGGGATGCTGACCAGGGAAACACAGGAAGCTGTGTTTTCAGCAAAGGATCTGCATGCAGCCAGACTGAATCGCATGACGGTAGAAACATCAGAAAACCGTACACGATCGATGCTGGAGCAGACGATAGAATGGAAGATTGGATTTGCAGGAACAGCATTTGATGATCGATTCATAAACAGTGTGATCGGCTTACTGAGCATTGGTTTATGCATTTTATTATGGCTGTGGCTGCTTCGCCTGATGTTTCGTGAGTGGAAAAATTATCGGAAGCAGTATGCGGCACAGGCAGAATATTATAAAGGCGGATATCTCATTGCACCTGATTATGTAAAGGGAATGGCAGTCAGAATTTGCTGTATGGCAGGTGTAGTCATTTTGATGCTGATATTTTTGCGGTTCCATGTAAAGATACCGGAAGATATGATACCTACAAAGTGGTCGGATTTTGCATTCTGGCGCCGTTGGGGTGAAGATAAGGCAGAGCGGATGGCTGATTGGATACGGTGTGAGAAATATGCTCCGGAACTGGAAGATTTGGGAAAATCAGTGAGAGCAATTGGATGTTTTGTTATTTCTTATTTATGTTATTTGTTGATACGGATATTCGGACTGAGAATCTGGAAAAAATATTAAAAATTTTATTTTCAAATCTTTATAAATGCCCGAAATGGATTCCTTTTTCCATGGACGGACTTGTGCAGAATGCGCGGTAAACCTGTTTAAAAAAGTGAAAGATTATGAAAAATGTTTTTGCATTCAAAATTTTTTGTATTGAATTACATAAAATTCAGAGCAAACTGACGGGAAAGGAAAGCCTGCAGCAGAGTAATATTGACAGATTCCACGAAATGTAAAGGAAATCTTACAATTGGAACTACCATTTTGGAGAAGAAATGTGAAATATCCTGATTTGACAAAAAATCAATATCATGCAATAATGCATCCGATGTGGAGAAACTGCATAGAGTGTAATGATGAAATAAAAAATGAAATCGTTACCAATTTTCCATTTTGTATAGGGGTGAGCTCATTATAGAAAGGGTGAATCAATCATGACAGAAAAGAAAATCAAATTAAATGCAACCAATGAAGTACAGGAATTTGTCAATGCAGCATCCGAATGTAATTTTGATATTAACCTGCACTATCAGCGTGCCATCGTAGATGCGAAATCATTTCTTGGCGTTTTAAGTCTTGGACTTTCGAAAATTTTTACGGTATCTTATGGCGGAAACGATGGTAATTTCGAACAGATTCTGAGCAAGTATGCTGCTGCATAGTCAGAATCCACAAATCACTGAAAAAAACAGAGATATATACAGGGTCGTACGATAATCGTACGGCCTTTTTTCTGTTTGCAGTGAAAAAAAACATAAGATGTGTTACACTGATAACAGTTTGCTGAATCGATGATACATAGAAGATTCAGTATAAAGTGTTGAAAAGGCGGATAGCAGTCATTTATGGAGCAGATAGAAACGATTGGAGCGACAGAGCAGCGGGAGCTGACGAGAATACGGATTTCCGTGCGAAATCTGGTGGAATTTATTTTTCGTTCCGGAGATATTGACAATCGTATTGGAAAAGGTGCACAGAAAGAGGCTATGCAGGAAGGCAGCCGGATGCACCGTAAAATCCAGGGACGAATGGGAATGGAATATCGAGCAGAGGTTCCTCTGAAACTGGAAGTGCCGCAGGAGCAGTATGTGCTGGCATTGGAAGGCCGGGCTGATGGTATTATTACAAATGCAGATGGTGTGACCGTTGATGAAATCAAATGCATGTATACCGATGTGACACGTTTTGAGGAACCGATTTTTGTGCACAAGGCACAGGCGATGTGTTATGCGTATATTTATGCATTGCAGAACGGATTGGATCAGATTTCCGTGCAGCTGACCTACTGTGATCTGGATACAGAAGAAATCTGCCGGTTTGAGGAAGCATTTTCTTTTTTCTGGCTGGAGCGATGGTTTCAGGATATGATGGAAGCCTATCGGAAATGGACAGATTTTCAGTTTGCATGGAGAAAGATCCGTCAGACATCCATACAGACACTGGAGTTTCCGTTTCCTTACCGTGAGGGACAGTACAAACTGGTGGGAGATGTATATAGAACCATTCACCGGAAAAAAATATTGTTTATCCAGGCACCTACCGGAACCGGAAAGACGATTTCTGCGCTGTTTCCGGCAATCCGTGCTGTTGGGGAAAATCTGGGAGACAAAATATTTTATCTCACGGCAAAGACGATCACTCGAACGGTGGCAAAGGATACATGTGACCTTCTGAAAGCAAAGGGTTACCGCGGAAAGGTCATTGTACTGACGGCCAAAGAGAAAATGTGTCCCTGTGAGGAAATGGATTGTAATCCATCCAACTGTCTGCGGGCGAAAGGACATTATGACAGGGTAAACGATGCAGTGTATGATCTGATCACCACAGAGGAGGATTTTACCCGGGAGCGGATGCTGGCGCAGGCGGAAAAATATCAGGTGTGCCCTTTTGAAATGTCACTCGATGCGTCACTGTATGCAGATATCATTATCTGTGATTATAATTATGTGTTTGACCCGAATGTGTATCTGAAGAGGTTCTTTTCCGAGGAAGAAAAAGGTGACTATATTTTTCTGGTGGATGAGGCGCACAATCTGGTGGAGCGCGGCCGGGAGATGTACAGTGCCGTTTTGGTAAAAGAAGAGATTTTGACGGTGAAAAAGCTGGTGCGTGGTAAGGACCGGAAACTGGAAGCGGCTTTGGAAAAATGTAACCGCCAGATGTTGGAATGGAAGCGGGAATGTGAAACATATACGATATATGAGAGCATCGGAGCCTTTGCATTTTCCCTGATGCGTCTGATGTCTCTGCTGGATATTTTTCTGCAGTCGAGAGGGGAGATGCCGGAGCGAAAAGAAGTCACGGAGTTTTATCTGAATTTGCGGCATTTTATGAATATGTTTGAGCGGGTGGATGAAAATTATGTACTGTATTCTGATTTTGATGAAACAGACCGGTTTTGTCTGCACTTGTATTGTGTGAATCCATCCGTAAATCTGCAGGAGTGTCTGGAGCGGGGGAAAAGTACGATCTTTTTCTCTGCGACATTGCTTCCTGTGAACTATTATAAAAATCTGTTAAGTTCGAAAAAAGATAATTATGCGGTATACGCGGATTCAGCGTTTCGCGAGGAACAGCGTCTGCTGTTTATCGGCCGGGATGTCAGCAGCTTGTATACACGACGGACCCTTGGAGAGTTTCATCGCATTGCTTTGTATATCCAACAGGTGTTGCGGGCAAAAAAGGGAAACTATCTGATATTTTTTCCATCTTATCGTTTTATGGAGGATGTGTATGAACAGTTTCTGGCGGTCAATGAGCAGGAAGCAGACTGTATGATGCAAAGCGGAAATATGAATGAGGCAGACCGGGAAGAATTCATACAGGAGTTTTCCAATCCAAGAGGAAAATCCCTGGCGGCATTCTGTGTGCTTGGCGGTATTTTTTCGGAGGGGATCGATCTGAAGGAAGATCTTCTGATCGGTGTTCTGATTGTCGGAACGGGATTGCCACAAATCTGTAACCAGCGCGAAATCCTGAAAGAATACTATCAGGAAGAGAATGGACAGGGATTTGATTATGCCTATCAGTATCCGGGGATGAATAAGGTGTTGCAGGCGGCAGGGCGTGTGATCCGGACAGCGTCTGACCGAGGGATCATCGGTCTGCTGGATGAACGTTTTCTGCGAAGTGATTACAGGCAGCTTTTCCCAAGGGAGTGGAGTCAGTATGAGGTGCATACGTTGGATAGTCTGCCTGGGGCATTGGAAGCTTTTTGGAAAAAATAACTTCTTGTTTGTCTTGTTGTTGGCTGAAATTTAATTTTTAATACGAAAACGAAGCA
>OFMK01002071.1_pt1 | contig 12126 bp, 9 predicted proteins | sample 1541781 | NCBI WGS metagenome assembly OFMK01 (sample SAMN04209250, study PRJEB22552) | human gut metagenome | biome: gut; material: feces | host: Homo sapiens | place: USA: Oklahoma
CTTCTGTCTACTCGTCAAAGTCTTGAATGAAATGAGACTTTGACGACAGGGTGTCGACTTTTTCGACACCCTGAAGCCCCTTTCCGATTTCTTGGCAAAGGGGTTTTTGTTATGATTGAAAATACTTTACATGCTTTCTTTCAGAATTTCCATGATTTCATCTTCTGTCAGCACTTTATAACCGCCATCCAGAATGAAAGTACCTTTGACAATGCCGGGCAGCATGTCTTCTGTAACCCCCAGTTCACGGATGTTCATGACCAGACCCAGTTCCTTCATCCAGCTTTCCATAGCTTTCAGACCTTCATCAGCGATTGCTTCATCAGTTTTGCCTTCTGGATTCACATTCCATACGTTCATGGCAAAACGTTTGAATTTCTGCAAACCATAAGGGCAGATAGCACGATAATAAGGAATGGAAACAGCGGACAATGTCATGCCATGGGTCGCATCTGTATAAGCGCCAATGGACTGTCCAATCATATGCACCATCCAGTCGGTGGTTTTGCCCTTATCCAGCAGTGTATTCAACGCCCAAGTTGCTGTCCACATGATATTACTGCGGGCTTCGTAGTTTTCCGGATCTTTGACTGCAATGCGGCTGCTGTGAATCAAAGACCGCATCAGACCTTCGGCAATATAATCGGTAGTGTTGTCGTCATCGCCGGAGAAATACTGTTCTGTGATATGGTTCATAATATCGTAAATGCCGGACACCATCTGACGTTTGGGCAATGTATAAGTCAGTTTTGGATTCATGATAGAAAACTTGGGAAATACATTTTCTCCAAAAACATGACCGATTTTCAATTTCTGCTCATGGTTGGTGATAACAGAACCGCCGTTCATTTCAGAACCAGTTCCCACCATTGTCAGCACACATCCCACAGGAATGATGCGGTTATCCACATCTTCCATCCGCAGATAATACTTATCCCAAGGATCTTCTTCACACCATGTGGAAACGGAAACAGCTTTTGCGTAGTCGCAAACAGAACCGCCGCCCACAGCCAGAAGCAGGTCTACGTCATTTTCTTTTGCTTTTTGACAGCCGTCGTATACTTTTTCAATTGTGGGATTGGGCATGACACCGCCGTCTTCCACAATGGTTTTTCCGCATGCAATGAGGATTTCAATGATCTGGTCATAGAGTCCGCTTTTTTTGATGGAACCGCCGCCATAGATCAGCTGTACGGTATCGCCGTATTTCTGCAATTCCGCTTCCAGATTCTGCAAAGCATCTTCCCCAAAATACAGCTTTGTTGGATTAGCATAATAGAAATTTCCTAACATCTTTCTGTCCCTCCTTATTTCTCTACATTTCCGATAACTTTTGCAGGCACACCGCCTACAATGGTGTTTGCCGCCACATCTTTGGAAACCACTGCGCCTGCCGCTACAATGGCACCATCACCAATGGTCACTCCTGCGTTGGCACCGATCCACACATTTTTTCCGATATGGATAGCAGCAGGATGCATATTGCCTCTTTTTTCTGGATTTTTGTCATGGTTCAGTGTTGCCAGAACCACGTTATGTCCTAACAGGGTACCATCGCCGATGGTGATGCCGCCCTGATCCTGCATTCTACATCCGCTGTTGAAAAATACGTTTTTCCCAATGGTCAGATTCTTCCCGCAGTCTGTATAGAAAGGCGGAAAGACTGCAAAATTTTCCCCAACGGTTTTACCTGTCAATTTGCAGAACAATTCTGTGATTTCTTCCGGCGTATGGTAAGCATTGTTGAGTTTTGCTGTGATTTTCAAGGCTTCCTGTGCCAGCACATGCATGCACTGATGCACGTCGGAACCTGCCACAACTTCTTTGCCACTGTCCATAACTGCCAGAAATGCTTCCAGTGACAAAGGCATATTTTCCAGAGAGCTGCCGAAAGCAAAGAGTTCTTTCCGCAGTGCTTCAGACTGATTTTGCAGGTCATAGGCTTTAAAAATCCCCATGTTTTCCAGTCCCAAATACTGGATAAAGGAATTTTCGTAAGCATAAATGGCGCCTTCGTATACGCTGTCGCTTCCGGAAGACAGGAACAATGCGGCTTTTCTCAATTTCTTGGGTTTATCCAGCGCATAAATCCGATTGATGGCACACTGTAACTGTCCACTAAATCCATGATAATACACTGGGGACGCCAATACAACCATTTCCGCTTCCTGCAATAAAGGATAAATTTCCTGCATGTCATCCTGCTGGATACAGGCACCATTTCCTTTTGTATGACAGTATTCACAAGCCAAACAGCCATTGATGTTCTTTTCGCAAACAGAAATCACATCCACATGATGTCCCTGCTGTTTTGCCCCATCCAAAAAGGCTTCAATCATAAAGGCCGTATTCCCGTGTTTCCGCGGGCTGCCGTTCAATACCAAAATATTCATTGCTTATTCCACTCCCATCTGAAAAGTTACTTCCACTGCCCCACTGCCTACGGCTTCCACTAAACCGGCAGGGTCATCCACCTTGCCCAAAGGCGTATAGCCATAGCTTGTGGCAAAATCTTCATAAAACAGCACCAAACAGTCTGAACCATAAAGCATCAGATCGCCTGTATGAATCTGTCCCGGATATACCCGCGCTGTGGGCAGGGATTGAGAAAGATAAGTATATTTTTCTTTGCCGTTGAATTCTTCCATAGAAACCGTCATGGGCAACAGATTTTTCAGAGATTTTGTCGTTTCATTCTCATAAAGGGAAACGTTATAAGTTTTCTGTCCGATCACAATCTGCATCTTTTCCATCTGCACTTCCTCCTCCAAAACCGTTTGTTCCTGCACTTCTGCCGTTGTCCTTTCATCTGGAATATTCATGGAAATCCATAGACTAGGCACAAGGGCACACATCAAAATAGCCGTAAAACAAAATACTTTTATGGTTCGCTTTCTTTTCATAGCTTTTCCCTCATTCATCGTACTTTTTGCAGCCTGCACTTCCTTAGCATCATTATATCTGCTTCCAGCTCAAAGAACAAATACTTATATCAAATATGTTGTTATGCTTTTCAGGCATAGAAAAGCATGTTATAATTCCAAGTAAAAAAAAGGAGGTCTTGCCCATGGAACTTCGTGTACTGCAATATTTTCTCACCGTTGCCAGAGAACAGAGCATTTCTGCCGCCGCTCAAGCGCTCCATTTGTCCCATCCTACACTTTCAAGACAGCTGAAAGAAATGGAAGAAGAATTGGGAAAAACATTATTCCTGCGAGGCAATCGAAAAATCACTCTCACAGAAGAAGGGATGATCCTGCGGAAACGTGCCCAGGAAGTTATGGAGCTGCTGGAAAAAGCGCAGGAGGAAATCGCCTGTTCCACAGAAATCATTGCGGGCAACATCCACATAGGTGCCGGGGAAACAGAAGGCATCCGCCCTTTGATTCAAGCCGCCCATTCCCTGCAAAAACAATACCCGTTGGTACATTTCCACATTGTCAGCGGCGACAAGACTACCGTTCTGGAAGAACTGGATCATGGGCTCATTGACTTTGCCCTGATATTCGGGGAAATCGACACATCCCGCTATGATTTTCTCCCCCTTCCCGCCGTGGACGCTTTCGGCGTACTGATGCCCAAAGATGCACTTCTTGCCCAAAAAGCAGTCATCGCCCCACAAGATCTTCTGCCCTATCCCCTCATCACTTCCAGACAGATGCTCCGGGACGATCATCTGGCGCATATCTTCGGAAATGATGCCAAAAATCTCACCATTGCTGGCACTTATAACCTGCTGTTCAATGGCTCCATCATGGTGGAAGAAGGCATGGGATACGCCATCTGCTTTGACAATATCATTCACATCAGCGAGGACAGTCCTCTTTGTTTCCGCCCTCTTTCCGTGCAGGTTTCGCCGCAAATGCAGCTGATCTGGAAAAAATATCAGACATTTACAAAGGCTTCGCAAAAATTTCTGGAAACCCTGCGGACATTTCTGTCACAATGATCCTATCAGTCTCGCAGAATTTACAAGCCCTATGATAGAATACAAAGCAAAGGAGGCTACACTATGAACAGAAACTATGATCTGCCTACCCCTATCATTGATGGAAAAGAAGCAGAAGCACTGGATGTACTGACGAAGAAATACCTTCAACTGATGGAGCCGAGCAAAATTGCCAAAATAGGAACAAAAGCCAGTCAGCTGATACCGGAAAAAATGAAAAAAATGGGAAAAGATATTGGTCTTACCATATCTGAACAGGAATTATATTCTCAAATAATGACTTTATTAGGCAGTGGATTTCATACTCTTGAAGAACATGCTGCCAAGTATCTCATCAGCGAAAAACAGATCATCAAAAAAGTCAATCAAAATACTGATTTTGAAATCTGTCAATTAAACGAAATCTGTTTCTTGCGAAGCTATGACGTAGCAAAATCCGTTAATGCATATAAAAATCAGGATATCCTTGCCGCTACACTAGAAGGCGGCGGAACAGGTGCCTTAGGATTTGCAGGACTTCCCCTTAACATTGCACTGAGCACTTTCCTATATTTCCGTGCAGTACAGTCCATTGCCATGTTTTATGGGTATGATGTGAAAAATGACAGTGCTGAAATGGTCATCGCGAGCGAGGTATTCACCAACGCGTTAAGCCCCAAAACAAGTGATGCCAACAACGAAATGACAAACATCATTGCCAAAATCATGTTAATGAGCCAAGCCACAGCCATAAAGCAAACAGCGAAAAAAACATGGACTCATATGATAGAAAAAGGTGGAATTCCATTATTGTTGGCACAAATGAGAGCATTAGCAAACAAATCCGCCCAAAAAGCACTGCAAAATGCAGGTCAAAAAGGATTGGAAAACAGCGTCTTTAAAAAAACATTTGAGCAAATCGGACGAAAACTGACGTTAAAAAATATTGGAAAAGCCGTTCCAATCGCTTCTGCAGTGGTGGGCGCATTGATGGATACTGCACAGATGAAACAAGTGCTTACATTCGCTGATTTGTTCTATCAGAAAAGGTTTATTCTTGAAAAAGAAAGTCGGATTGCCAATCTAATGGACAACAAAAAACTTTTCTTTGATGATGTAATCGATATCGATTTTACAGAAAAATGATGTTGCTTCTGGCAAATAGGAATACTTGCTAAAATCATCTAAAAAAGCACTAAAAAAGGCCTTCTGATAAACAGAAAGCCTTTTTCTTTTCTAATTATTTTTTGAAAGGTTTGTATTCCACATCCAGACCGAAATGTTTGGGGCCGAAGCATGCCAGACCTTCTGGTGTTGTCCAGATTTCAGGAGAAGGCAGTGCAAGAACTGTCATTTTCTGACCAATACCGAAATTGGGAGATGTGAGAGGATTGCCGTCTTCGCCGATCATGCAGATCAGATCAGGTGCAACCACATCCACTTCACCATTGCGGTAAGAAATGATATTTTCATTCTTCAGCCAGATTTTATACTGTTCACCAGCGTATTCTCCTTCACCTGCCAGATGGATTTCACCAAAGTTAAAACCATCTCTTGTTTCCCAAGGGAAATCTGTGACTGCACCTTTGAACAGGATTTTACCTTCTTTTGCATCAGCAATGGCCTGTGCCACATCTGCGCCTTTTTCTTTTGTTTCTCTCAGGATCTGACCGATTTCCTGTGCGTAAGTGATCATATCGGGAATCAGAGATTCTTTGATGACTTTGCCCACGTTCGCATGGTCTGCGACACCAACCATGTTGTCGCTGGCAACAGCAATGGCTCTGACGATATCTTCCGCTCTCAGGTCATTCTGTACGTTCTGGATAACGATCTTTTCACCGAAACGAGTAGCTACACCCATAGGATAAATGGGTACGCCTTTCACATAGTATGTAGAATGCTGCAATTCAGGCACAGATCTGCCGGCAGGGTCAGCATCCAGCAGAGGCACGCCTTTTTCCAGCGCCGCATGAAGAGCTTCCGCTGTGTTTGCGCCGCCCAGTTCTGTGGAACCTACGGCATAGATTTTTTTGCCCAATGCTTCTTCCAGGGCTTCCATTGCCAGAACAGAGGGAACCACTTCGGAAACTTCCAAATCTTTGAATTTGGGGTTCAAACCTGTTGCAGAAGGTGCGCCGCAGCCATAAGGTGTTACCACATATTCATCATCGGGCAGTTCATCCAGACTGATGAGCTGAAGCACTTCGTCATTGTCAAAATGCTTCTGCATCATTGCCAGACCTTCTTCCAGCGGGCCGCCGCCGCCAGTGCCCAGTACGGCACAGCCGTACAAAATATCTATCATATCCTGTTTTTTCAATTCTCTCATGTTACTACATCCTTTCTTTTTTTACTGTTCACAAATGCCGTCTCTTGAAGTGGAAGGCATGAATTTTTCTAAAATGAGATAAACGATTCCGCCGATGATAATACCGGAGAATTCAACTTTCACAAGGAAATATGCACAAAGTGCGCCAATGAACCAGGAAATTACACCGCACCAGTTCACGCCATCCACAGGTCTGAAATTCTGTTTTTTGCCCTTGCCTACAATCCAGTAATCGGCAATGATGACGCCGCCAATGGGGCAAACCACATAAGAAAGCAGGCTCAGCACCCCTTCAATATGGGACAGTACACCAATGTTACACAGTACGATCCCCAGAATACCAGCAATAAGGGTAGCTTCCCGTCTTTTATTATCTTTCAGATTGAACGCCATAACGATGTTCAGTCCTCCGCTGTAAGCATTGGTGGAGTTGGTTGTCCAGGTGGAAATAATCATAGCTGCAATGCCGAAGAGAGGCAGTCCAACGTCAATCAATACCATGCTGATGTCATATTCCCCGGAAATCTTTGTCAGCAGGATACCCATAATCAGTGTAATAACACCCATAGGGAATACACCGTAGAATACAGATTTCACTGTATCTTTTCTGCTCTTCTGGAATCTGGTATAGTCCGCTGCGTTAATGGTTCCCACTGCTGTAAAGTTAAAGGACAATGCTACACCGCCCATAAAACTCATGGTCTGCACAGTTTCTGTTTCCAGACCCTGTCTGCCGTAAATCTTGAATGCCAGATACAAACCAAAAAGCATAATAATCATCAACAGTGGAATGGAAATCTTGTCCAATTTTTCCAGTGCTGTCATACCGAAAACAGCTGTTAACAGCATAATGAGACCCCAAACGGTATTGGATACCACAACGGGAACGTGAATCCCCGTCATTGCCTGCAAACCATTGGTAAAGGCTTCCCCACAGACACCATTCTGGATACCAAACCAGCCAATCAAATTCACGGCAAAAATGATGCTGACAATAAATCTTGCACCTTTTTTCCCGAAACCGGCTTCACATGCTGTGCAGGAAGGAACGCCAAGGTCACAGCCCATCATACCTGTGATAACCATACCGATGACAACCACCAAATAGCCCAAAGAGCCGGAAATGATGGCTGGCCAGATTGGCATAGCCTCTGCCAACATTGCACCCAGCAAAAACGCTGGTACGCAGACACAGATACCTGCCTGTACAAATGCCAGGGAAATCCAGTCTTTTCTTTCGTCAGCGGAAATCGCCTGCAATGCTGTGGTCTCTTTTTTATTTTCTTTTGTTAATTTGTCTTTTGTTATTTTTTCTTTTTCCATAGCCCTCTTTTGTCTAATTCCTTTCTTTGTTTTTCTATATGTTATCATGTTCTCATTCATTTGACTTTGTGCACGCAGGAAAAAACGACATATATTCTTTATGCACATGCACAAAAAAGGTTGTTCCTCTTGCTGTTACATAGTATAATAACAGAAGATTTTTGTGCAAGGAGTATTTTTTATGAGTATTACCATTCGAGATTGTCTGAACCTGCCCTCTTTCAGTTTTGGAAATGTTGTGGCAGGCAAAAACGGACTGGATAAAATCGTATCCTCCGTTTCCGTCATGGAGTTTTTCTCCCTTTCCGACTTTGATGTATTCACACCAAACGAATTGATTATTTCCGCTTTCTATGCCATCAAAGACGATGTGGAAAAGCAGTGTGAAGCCTTGAAAGAACTGGCGGACACCGGTGCCATCGCACTGGTATTATTTTACGTGGGTGCCGTTATACCGGAAATTGATGAAAAAGTCACCAATCTGGCGGATAAGCTGGAACTGCCTCTCATTGAGCTGCGTTCCGAAAATTATTCCATCAAATACAGCGACATCATCACCGATGTGATGACTGCCATCATACAAGACCAAAACGCCTCTCAGGACTTTATCGACACCACCAAAAAACGGCTGGAACAGCTGCCCTTTGAAGTCCGCACCATGGAAAACCTGCTGAACATCATTTCCAACCATTATAAATGCAATCTGCTGCTGACTGGCGCTTCACAACTTTATTTCCAGTCACAATATCGCCCCACCTATATCAGCGGCGATTCTGACTTTTTTTATGAGCAATTTCATAATGCGTCCACAGGCTATTGGGAGAAAACGTTGATGGTACAGGACAAAACGGTACATATCTACAAAATGGACTTTTCTTACGCCTCCAACATCCGCATGACAATGTATGCTTCCTGTCACAACACGGTTTTGGACGAAAATATCCTGCACAACATGTGTAACTGTACTCTCTTTTTCTCTACCCTCTGGGGATACTCTCTGGATTTGTCATCGCCGGAAACACTGCTTTCTCTGATCTTCAAAACAGAAACCGGTGCCGCAAACCGTTATCTTAATGCGGCAGGCATCTCCTTTTCCCGCATTGCCAACCTTATCATCGTTTCTCCCGGCGGCGGCGATATCCAGAAACTGAAGGCACACCTGCTGGCATTTTTCTATGATTACAAAAAGTACTTTCTGGAAGATATCATTGATAACCAGATTGTCATTCTTTCGGCTTTTGACCTGACAAACAGCATGGATGCTGCGCTTTTTGAGGAATTGTGGCGTTATACAGATAAATTCGATCCCAAAGCCACATTCTTTATGAATGAAGGCAGCAAAGACATTGCCGCTTTGAAAAGAACCTATATGGATTTCCGCAAAAGCCTGCCAGCCTTATACAAAATCTTCCAAAACCGCAGAAACTGGGATACCCATGACATCATGCTCTCTCAGGAAATCATCGCACTGGCAGAAACGGAAAACAAACGTACCAAATATCTTTCCAATCTGGCTGAAATACTGAAGCAGGACAGTGACGACCTGCTGACCACATTAGGGGTCTATATGATCGACTGTGACAGCAAACTGAATCTCACTGCCCAGACCCTTTTCCTCCATCGAAATACCGTCACATACCGCCTAAACAAAGTCCGGCAGCTGACCAATACCAACTTTACGCTGATGCCTGCCGCCTATGACTTTTATATGGCTTTGGCATTATGGCGGTATCAGAAAATGGATGGCTGACAAAGAAGAAAACACCTCAAGTTCGCCAATGAAAGGAAATCGTGAGGTGTTTCTTTTCGCTCAATTTATGTAGTTTTACCGCAGAGGAAATTTCCTTGCTGCTTCCTGAATACCGTCTGCAATTGCCTGTGCCACCTGATCCTGATAAGCAGGATTGGAAATCTTCAAAGCATCCCCTGTATTGGTAATGAAAACCACTTCCACAATGGCTGACGGAACTGTGGTACGATTCAATATCAACAAATCTGTCCGCAGTTTTACACCACGGTTCGTATTGCCAGTGCTGGAAATCATGCTCGCCTGCAAGATTTCTGCCAGCTGTTTGCTGGTTAACCTGGAACTGCTGTCATTGGCATGAACCTGATACAGTGTTTCTGTGCCGTTGGCTGTTTCCGGGCCGGAATTGATATGAATGGAAACCATCAAATCGGCAATGTCATTTGCTATTTTCGCTCTCGTGCTGTTTTCCGGGTAAACGTCCCTATCTCTGGTCATATAAACCTTGATGCCGCTGCCTTGTAATTCCTGCTCTACCTTCTGGGCAATTGTCAAGGTCAGATTCTTTTCCTGCATACCATTTCCGCTGGTACCTGGGTCTTTTCCGCCATGTCCCGCATCCAGCAGCAAGACTTTGTCATAGACTTCTTTGGGATTTTTCACACGGATGGCATAGCTGCCCCCTTCATCAGTCACTTCATATGCGCTGATGCGGTTCTGCTTGAAACGGAATGTGGTGCTGCCGCCTTTTGTGGACACTTCGATATTTTCCACCACAGTTCCTTTCACGTCATATGTGCCATAACCGTAAAGTTTTTCATAATCTCCTGGCAATGTCACATCAAAATATCCATCCAGATAGTGATCTTCAAACTTGACGCTTCCCGTATCTATTTTATCTTTTTTGTCCAGATAAAGCACATTGGCATTTTTATCGTAACGCATGTTTTTCAAAGTCGTCGGATAGATTTCCAGAATCAGGTTCTGGTTTTCTTCCCGATAGCTGTACTGCACCAAATCGTCTACACGAAATACCATTTCCACTGTATTCCCCTTGGATGTATCCACTTTTCCATCCAAAACATACTGAAGTTCATCCGTATTGATTTTGTCCTTCAAATTGGACTGGCAATTGGGGATGGTCACAACAATCTTCTGAGGGTCAGCCGTCATGGCAACGCTGGCTCCAAAAGAGCCTGTCCCTCCGATGGTAATGATGTCTTTATTCTGGCTGTGGACAGCGGAAATCTTATCCACCGTTGTTTTGCCGAAAGAAATGGTGATATTTTTCTTGTCTGCACTCTGTTTTACTTCATAGTCCTTTTTCCCACTCAGGTCAAATACCACACGCGTAAAGGAATCGCCATTATTTTCATGGGTTGCTGTGCGAATTCCTGTGACGATATCGCTGTTTGTTTTTTTGATTTCACCGGGAAGGCTGCTTTTTGCGCCATAAAAATCCAAAACGATCTTCTGGTCATCCACAAAAGTTTTTTCATACCTTCCCATTGGCCCATCGGCTTGAATGGTAAATGTCTGGTCTGCATCTTTTGCAGATGGTGTCTGGATACCCGTCAATGTGCCTGCCGTTGTCTGTCCGCTTTCCGGTTTTGTTGGTTCTTCTTTCGCATCCGTATCGTCGCTGTTGATGATAACCGTTCTGTTGGGGTCATCCCATTTGATGTTCAAATGCAAAGCATCTGCCAATGCACGCACAGGCAGCATGGTTCTGTCATTGACGATGGTCGCCGGAACATCCATGGTAAATTCCTTCCCATTTTCATATCCCCCTTTGCTGTCTATGGCAAAAACAATGATGTCACTTCCCCGCATGACATAAATCTGTTTTGCCGCTTCGTTCCAAGTGACTTCACATCCCAGCTCCTGGGCAATCTGCCGCATGGGAAGCATGGTTCTGCCGTCAATAATGACCGCAGGCATGTCCTTTGGAACCATCGCTTTTCCATCAATACTGATTTTGACTTCCTTTGCCGCATAGGCATGGTGCTTGCCGTTATAAAACAAGTCCATCTTGACTTGTTCACCATAAACCGTTGTTGCGCTAAATAACCCCAGCGCAAGGGTTGTAAACAGAAGTTTTTTCCAATTCATTGTCGCACATCCTTTGCTTTTTCCTGCGTTTTCATAAATGCCCTATCTGCATTTTACCATCTTCCAGACACAGAAAAAACAAAAATGAAAATTGTTAAGAATATCTTCAAACTTTTTCTAAGATAAGGAAAAAACCGCTCCGGAACATCGAAAAAACAATGCTGAAAATACTGTAAATCCAGAAAATTTCTTGCATTTTTCTTAACTTTATATACACCCAAAACAAATTGTGCTATGTTGAATAAAAAGTTGATATGTCAGACAATTCGTTTCGTCAAATCAATTGTTCCAGCATCATTTACACAAGGAATAAGGGGGGCATTTCCATGAAGAAAAAAAGAATTCGAATCTATTCCAGTCTGACGGCATTAACATTCCTTTGTGCATCAGCATTTTGTGCCTGTATCAACACGGATACATCTGCCGCAGCAAAAACAGATCAAAGCCGATTCTATTTTCATGGGGCAGAAAAGGCTGCAGCCAACAAAAGAACAAATTTTTATATTGATACCAACAACAATCTTTGGGCATGGGACTCTGTTTATCCAGAAACTCCTTATATTTACGACGCCTTTCTACCGCCGACGGAACCAGAACGCATCATGAAAAATATCAAGGAAGTTGTTCCCACCGGCATGTTTAATGATTTATTTTATGTATTGGATACAGACAATTCTCTATGGG
>OFMK01002079.1_pt1 | contig 12065 bp, 7 predicted proteins | sample 1541781 | NCBI WGS metagenome assembly OFMK01 (sample SAMN04209250, study PRJEB22552) | human gut metagenome | biome: gut; material: feces | host: Homo sapiens | place: USA: Oklahoma
GAAAAGCTGATCGAGGAGTTTATGCTTGCCGCTAACGAGGCGGTGGCAGAGTTTATGTGCAAGCGGGATAATCCGACTGTGTACCGCGTGCATGAAAACCCGGATCCGGATAAGCTGCGCGTGTTCGCGCAGTTTGCGCGGCCGTTCGGCTACCGGATCGATCCCGGCAAGCCGCAGGATACCGCCCAGTTTCAGGCGGTGCTGCGCGGGGCGAAAAACGACCCCAGACAGCGCATCCTGCCCATGCTGCTGCTGCGCAGTCTGGCGCGGGCGCGGTATGCGGAGGAATGCTTGGGGCATTATGGACTGAAGGCCAAGTTTTACCTGCACTTTACCTCGCCCATCCGCCGCTATCCCGATCTGGTGGCGCATCGGATGCTGCAAAAGGCGCTTGACGGGGCGGAATTTACCAATGCCGACCACACCGCCTGCGAGGAGGCGGCGTCCCAGTCCACCAACCGCGAACAGGCGGCGGATAACTGTGAACGCGATATCGATAAGCTGTTCATCGCGGCGTATATGAAGCAGTTCATCGGGGAGGAATTTGACGCAGAGGTATCCGGCGTGCAGGCGTTCGGTGTGTTTGCCGCGCTCGAGAACGGCTGCGAGGGACTGATCCGCGTGGAACTGCTGGCAGGGGATTATTACCAGTATGACGAGCAGCATATGACCATGCAGGGCAGGCATACCGGCAAGCGGTTTACCGTTGGTATGCCCATCCGCGTGCGGCTGATCGCTGCCAGCGAGGTCACGGGACAGATCGATTTTGCACCGGCGGACGGCACATTGCCGCAGGCCGGGCTGCCGCCGCAGAACGTGGAACCGGCGGATGCGCTGCCGCGCGGCAACCGTGCCCAGCGCCGCCGCGCGGGACGGGGACACGCTGCCCGCAAGGGAAAAAAGCCGCCCACCCGCAAGCGGAGATAATGCGCGGGGAACGGACAAAGCTGATAAGGAAAGAAGAGTACGAATGCCTGCATTGATTTTGGAGGGAGGGACCTTCCGCCCTATTTTTTCCTGCGGCGTGATGGACGCGCTGCTCGATCACGATGTGATGTTTGACTATGTTTCCGGTGTTTCCGCCGGCATTACGGACGGGATCTCCTATCTGTCCCGCCAGCGGGGTCGCAACTGGGAAGTGCTGCGCCGCTACCGGCATGACAAGCGCTATCTCGGCGCACGCAACCTGCTGCACGATCACTCGATTTTCGGGGTGGATTTTGTGTTTGACACCATTCCCAATGAGCTGCTCCCCTTTGACTGGGATACGTTTTTGCAGTATCAGGGGCGGGTGCTCGTCGGTGTGACCAATGCCGAAACCGGCGAGGCGGAATATCTGGACGGGATGCAGCTGGATAAAGCGTGCACCATGCTGCGCGCCACCTGTTCGATCCCGATTTATTTCCCGCCGGTCAAAATGGGGGACAAAATTTATTATGACGGCGGCGTGGCCGATCCGATCCCGATTGTGAAAAGCCTGCATGACGGCAATACCAAGCACCTGATCGTGCTGACACAGCCGGACAGCTACCGCAAGCAGCAGTCGCGCGGTACGCTGCTGGCCGCCCGCGCCATGCGCCGCAGGTATCCCAAGCTGTGTGAGACCATGCTCAGCCGTCCTAAGCGGTATAATGATACCGTGTGCCTGTGCCGTCAACTGGCGGCCAAGCAGCCGGAAAACACCGTGCTGCTCCAGCCGGACGAACCGCTTGCAAGCTTTGAAAAGGATATGGAGCGGCTGGAATACGGCTATGAAATGGGCTACAACATGGCCTGCGCCCGCATGGACGATATCAAGCGTCTGTTTGATTGAGAAAACCGCGCGGCAGCGCGTTTTCATATGCACCGGCTGCGTCCGGAATTAAAAAAGAGGGGATAAAAAGACAAATGCAGACAAAAAAGATCATCCAGGTCGAGGACAAGGTACCGCCGCGCCTGCTGGCGCCGCTGTCGATCCAGCACATGTTCGCCATGTTCGGTGCTTCCGTACTGGTGCCGTTCCTGCTCGGCATCAATCCGGCGATCGTGCTGTTTATGAACGGCGTAGGCACGCTGCTGTTTATTGCCATCACCAAGGGCAAGGCGCCGGCTTATCTCGGCTCGTCCTTCGCGTTTATCACGCCGGCCACACTGATCATCCAACAGTGGGGATATCAATATGCGCTCGGCGGCTTTGTGGTGGTGGGCGCATGCGGCTGCCTGCTGGCGCTGATCATTTACAAGTGCGGCACCAAATGGATCGATGTGGTGCTGCCGCCTGCGGCAATGGGGCCGGTGGTTGCGCTGATCGGTTTGGAGCTGGCGGGAAGCGCCGCTTCCACCGGCAAAATCGTCGGGGAAAGCGTTACCAGCGCTACGGTCATCACCTTCTGCGTTACGCTGGCGGTAGCGGTGCTGGGCAGCGTGCTGTTCCGCGGCTTCCTTTCGGTCATCCCGATTCTGATTGCGATTCTGTGCGGTTACGCTACCGGTTTGATCACTGAGGCTGTGATGGGTGAGCATGTGATCCGTGACGGGATCGTAGCAGCTCTGCAGCAGCCGCTGTTCATGCTGCCGGACTTCCAGACGCCCAAATTCAATTTGGATGCGATTTTGATCATGCTGCCCGTGCTGCTGGTCATTGCCAACGAGCACATCGGCCACCAGTTGGTGACGAGCAAAATCGTCGGGCGCGACCTGCTCAAGGAGCCGGGGTTGCACCGCTCGCTATTTGCGGATAACTTTTCCACGGCGCTTTCCGGCCTGATCGGCTCGGTGCCGACCACGACCTACGGCGAAAACATCGGCGTAATGGCGATCACGGGCGTGTATTCCGTGCGCGTGATCGGCGGCGCGGCGGTGCTGTCGCTCATCTGCTCATTCGTCGGCCCGCTGGCGGCGCTGATCCAGACCATTCCCGGCCCGGTCATCGGCGGCATTTCCTTCCTGCTGTACGGCATGATCGGCACTTCCGGCCTGCGGATTTTGGTGGATAATCAGGTGGATTACGGCCGCAACCGCAATATGGTGCTGACTTCGGTCATCTTTGTTACCGGTCTTTCGGGCGTTACGCTGCAAATGGGCAATGTATCGCTTTCCGGTATGACGCTGGCGGCAATTGTCGGCATGCTGATGAGCCTGCTGTTTGCTGCGTTTGACAAGCTCGGCCTGTCCAATGATACGGCGAAGTGAACCGACTGCCCACACAAAAATGCACGGCAGCGCCCATGTATAAAAGCTGAGGAGACTGCCGAAAAACTTTCGATACAGAAAATTTTGCATCGTTCGAAGCAACAAGAACGCCCCCGTTTCCAGATGGAAACGGGGGCGTTTGCTTGTTAGGCGAGGGAAAGGGGATAGCCTGTCAACATCAAATCATGGTCAGCAGCTTGGCAAAAGCGGCACGGGTGAAGCTGCCCTGCGGCTGAAGGGTGCTGTCTGACAGGCCGCTGATCAGACCCTTTTGGATGCACAGCGCCGCGGCGGCGCGGCGCGGGCCGGGGATCTGCCCTGCATCGGAAAACGGGGCAAGCAGCGGTTCGGCCGCTGCGGTGTCCGGCAGAGCGGCGCCCTGCGCGGTCAATAGGTTGGCAAAAAGCTGCATGGCGTCCGCACGGGTCATTACAGCATCCGGGCGGAAGTTTTCAGTCAGCCCTTCCAGCAGACCGGCGGCATAGACCGCACTGACTTCCCCTGCATACCACTGCGTGTGATCCAGACCCGGCATCAGCGTTTCCGGTATGCTGAGCTTGCGGCTGCGTGCGACTGTGGCGCAGACCTCGGCGGTGGTGATCGCGTCATCCGGGCGGAACAGGCCGTTTGCGCCGTGCATCAGGCTGCGATCCGCCACGGTTTGGATGTATTCTGCTGCCCAGTGGCTTGTTTTAACATCGCGGAAGCCGGCGACAGTATTGACTGCGGGGGTATACGGCGTGTGAAGAGCCTGCCAGCAGGCGCCCGTGCGGTCGAGCACGGCGTCAAGCTGCTCAAAAGAGAGCAGATAGCTTTCGGTATAGGCGCGGCGGACGCTGCTTTCATATTCATTATAGTACCATGTCACGCCTGTCTCGCTCATGCGCGGGAAGCTGTACAGGTAGATCGGATGCTCGGACGGCAGCAGGGCTTTGATGGTATCCATATAATCGCCCGTGAACAGATCGGCTGTCTGATACGGTGTGCCGGTGCGCAGGTCAAAGGCAAGGCAGTTGTTCCACACGGAAGCCCCCTCGCCCTTGCCGCTGATGCAGTTTGCCCATACAACAAGCACGGAGCCTTCCACAGCGGCGCCGTAGCCGCCCTCGAGCGCCTCATATTCCGCAGAGACCGACGGTCCCTCCAGAAAGAAGGCGCGGATGGCTTGGTTGATGCTTTTTTGTACGCTTTCATCCGGCAGACCGCGGATCTCCGGAAAATCGACATTCCAGCCGTGCTCAGTACCATCCGCCTGATAGCCCATGAATTTTTCGTAATGCACGGTGTGCGCGCTAAGGCCTTCGCCCAGATCGAATGTGGTTGGCTGTGCGGATAGGGTGTGGCCGGTAGACAGGTTGATGTATTTGATAGTGCCGTCCTGCGTGACGCGCACTACATTTTCGCTTAGCAGGGTGGGGTTTTCCGCCTGTTTCAGGCTGGCAAAGTAGCCGCCGTTCTTACGGAAGAAGACAAGCGTGCCATCCTCCATGCCGTGCCACGACAGACCGTAGCGCAGCTCGTTGAATCCGCCGACATAGCTGGGGGTGCGGTAAGCAATATTGCCGTTTGCATCCACTGCGGCGGCAGAGCCATCCTCGCTGCGGGCGGCGTACAGCCCTTCGCCCATATAGGAAAGGTAGTAGTAGGTCGGCTCGGTCAGCAGGCGGCCGGTGGTATCCATCAGTCCCCAGCGGTTGACCTGACGCACCATCGCCACGCCGTCCTCAAATTCCGAAATGGTGTGGTAGAGAAAATCGGTCAGGTATTCACTGCGGGAAAGTGAATACAGCGCCTGATTGGTGCCGTTGGAAAGCACAATGGTATCCTCGCCGAAGATCGTCATATAAGAAGGGGTGATGCTGCTCTCCAGTGTGTATAGCGTGTTGCCCTGCGCGTCTATCGCCAGATAAGCGCCGTCCGTGCTGCGCACAAGCGCCCGCCCGCCCGAAAAAACACCGGCATCGGCAAATTCCCCGGGAAAGGCGCGCTCACCGTTGGGATGCACATAAAAGCAGCGGTTAGAGGCGGCGCTGCGGCAGAGCAGCAGGTCATTTTCAAAAAAACCGACAGCGCCGGCGTAGGAGCCGACCTGCTTGCCATCCAGCGTGTAATAGACGCTGTGATCGGCATAGCGGTAGGCGATCATCGTATCTGAAAAATCCACGCTTACCGGGGCTGCGGTGTAGGGGATGACCAGCTTGCCGGTGCGGTCGATCACGGCGGTCTCCCACCGGTCGTTTTCAACGGCGGCCATACCGCACGCGGCAAACTCGCCGGCCTGTGCGTAGGCGTAGGGCAGCACCGTCTGTCCTTCTTCATCCAGATAGCCCGCACGCGTTACACCGTCGATATCGGTGCGGTAGGCGGGGAAAACCGAACCTGCCGCGGCAGCGCCGACGATCATTACGCCAGCCAGCAGCAGGGCGGAGCAAAGTTTTTTCAGCATGGCAGTTTCCGTCCTTGGAATAAGTTCTTACCCAAATTATATCGGCTTCACCTGATTTTCTCAACACGGACGGAACAAGTGTAACAATCGTGACACAGGAGCGGAATTATTACAGTTAGATTGCAGCGCACCGTTACAGTCCGATCACCGGTGTGGCACCCTTGGCAATGGAGACCTTTTCTACATAAGGCACATGGGCGTATACGTTGGCAGTCGTCGCAATGTCCGAGTGTCCCAGCCATTCCTGGATCTGCTTAAGGGAAAAGCCCTGCTGCAGCAGAATGGTGGCGACCGAGTGACGCAGATCATGAAAGCGGATGCGCGGCAGTGCCGCCCGGCGGCACACACGCTCGAATTCACGCGAGATATAGTCCGGCCGCAGGGGGGAGCCGTCCTCATAGCAGCAGACATAGCCGGTTTTGCAGTACTGCTTGCCCAGCCGCTTGCGGTTGGCTTCCTGCCGGCGGCGCAGGTCACGCAGGTACCGGCACAGCGAATCCGAAAGCGGCAGGGTACGGTAGCTTGATTTGGTTTTCACATTATCCGCGTAAATGATCCGCCCGCCGGACTGCACCGCCGTGTGGTTGATGACCATGCTGCGTGCGCGCAGGTCGACCGCGCTCCAGCGAAGTCCGGCACATTCGCTGCGGCGCAGACCGTAGGTTGCGGCGAGCACAAAGGCCGCTTCCGCCGGAGAGTGCAGCGCTGCTGCCAGAAAGACATTGATCTGCGCCCGGTCGTACACCTGTCCGCGGTATTTATAGCGCTTGGGCAGCATCACATTATCCGAGGGGTTGACCGGGATGATCTGCAGCGCTACCGCGTATTTCAGACATTTGTGCATGATCGAATGAAACTTGACGATCGAGGTGGGGGACAGGCCCTGTGCAAACTTTGCGTTGACAAAATCCTGAAAATCCATCGGCCGGGCCGTGGCGAGCGTGGTGCCGCGGGCGCTGAAAAACGGACGGATGTGCTTTTCAAAAGCGTAACGGTAGCCATCCATCGTGTTTTCGCGTACCTGCGTTTTCATTTGATCGAGCCAGCCGTCCATAAAGTCAACGAAGGGCATTTTGGCCTCTTCGGAATAGCGCAGCCGCAGCAGATCCTCGGGACGGAGCATGAAGTGGATATAGCCGTCCTCTTCATAAATGCGTAGGTTGTCCATCACGGAACCTCCTTTTATGGTAATAAATATCATTTTACCACAGTTAAGCGCCGCGGTGCATGATTTTTACAGCTCTTCTTCCGTAAGACTGCACAAAAAATAACAGTACACAAATGTGCAAAACAATGGTAGAATAAAACTAATAAACCAAAGAGGTGATCGCTGTGAAAAGATTTCTGTCCGCCGTGCTGACGGCTGCCATGCTGGTGTGTATGCTGCCGACAGCGCTGGCTGCTTCCGACATTGACGGCCATTGGGCGAAAAAATACCTGATTGAAATGAATGAGCTGGGCATTATCAAGCCCTCTGCATCAACCGGCAAATATACGCCGGAGCAGGCGGTGACCCGCTGGGAGTTTATGCGCTATCTCAACCGTGCGTTCGGCTTTACCGAAAAGGCGGCGATCCACTATGCGGATGTGCCCGCCGGCTCGGCTTATTACGAAACGGTACAGATCGCGGTCAAGCACGGTTACATTAACGGTGTGAGCGATACGCGGATGGACCCCGAAGGGACCCTGACGCGTGAGCAGGCTGCAACCATCCTCGGCCGTCTGCACAAGTATACGCCTGCGGCTGATGATTCCGAGCTGAACGCTTTTTCGGATAAGCACAAGCTGAGCGATTACAGCAAAAGCTATGTGGCCGAGGCGGTGCGGCAGGGCTATATCGATGGCTATACCGACGGTACGTTCAAACCGCAGGGCAAGCTCAAGCGCGGAGAGATCGCTAAGCTGCTGTACTTTTTCCTTGGTTCTTCGCTGCGCACGAGCGGCTTTGCCTATACGCAGGGCAACTTAAACAGCGATACGAAAAACGTAACGATTTCCGCACCGTGCACGCTGGCTGATGCGGTGGTTCCCGGCAACCTGTATATTACGGAAGGCGTGCTTTCCGGCAACGTCACCCTGTCCAATGTAACGGTGCAGGGCGATTTGGTCATCAGCAGCGGTAATGTGACGCTGGATGGTGTTTCTGCGCTGGAGATGACCGTATCCAATCCGCTCGGCCTGACCCCGCAGATCGAGGCGACCGGCAACACCAATATCGGCACAGTAACGCTGCAGGCTTCGGCTTCGCTGTCCGAACGCAGTCTGGCGGCATCCGCAGGCGGTTTTGCTGACCTGCGCATCACCGGCGATGATTTGGCGCTGACGTTGGATGCAGCGGTGTGGGATGTTTCCACTGCGGGCAAGACCTCAATCCTGACCACAGGCAGCACTACGGTTGCCGACCTGACTGCGAACGGCGCAACGGAGGTGACCGGCGGCGGTTCGGTGCAAACAGCTAAGCTGAATGTAAACGGCTGCGAGCTGGTCATGCGGCCGGATTCCTACGAGCTGGCGGGCGGTGTTTCCGCAGTGATCGCGGGCGAGTCGGTTTCGGCCTCCACCAGTGTTTCGGTATCGCCTTCGGTGCTGTCGATCGACGCGGCCAATAAGGATGCGATCGCCCATTCCTATGAATTCACCTTCAATGCGGACAAGAACGATCTGGTGCGCATCACGGTAGACGGGGAAAACCTTGCGCAGGGCAAGGATTACAACCTGCTGAGCGGAAAAAACGGCATCCGCCTGTACAAAACCTTTTTGACCACCCTGCGTACCGGCACGTATACCGCGGAGCTGCTGTTTGAGGACGGCTCTAAGGCAGCTATCGGCCTTGTGGTGGGCGATTCTGCACAGAGCGCGGTCAGCCCGTCGCAGATCACATTTGATAAGTATGACGGATCGGCCAATCATACCGATTTGACCGTTACGCTGGCTATGCCCGCAGGCACCCTGCTGGACAGCGTGAAGCTGGGCAGCACGGTGTTGGAGCACGGTGCAGATTATACCTATAATGCTTCGACCGGTGTGGTACGCCTGATGCGTGATACACTGGCCAAAAAGAGCCGCGGCACTTACACCATTACGTTTGTGCCGAGCCGCGGGTCTTCCATGACCTGCTCGCTGAAGGTGGAGGATACCTCGCCCATCAATGAGCTGTCGGCGGAAACGGTTGATTTTGACTCTAACCAGAATTCCGGCGGCTATCAGGATATCAGCCTGACGCTGCGTACGGTGGACGGCGCAACGCTCAAGTATATCCGTGCCGGCGGCAAGACGCTGGAGGAAGACTGGCAGTACCGCGTGGACGGCAGCACGGTTACGCTGAATAAATCGGCAGTTGCTTCGTTTGGCGAGAACGGCGCCTCTTATGCGGACTTTACGTTCGTGATGTCGAGCGGGCGCAATCCGGTGCTGCGCGTCAATTATGTAACAACCTATGCGCTGACCGCCAATGTGGTCGATGACCTCGGCCTGCCGATCGAAGGCGCGTCCGTGAGCTTCCGGCCGGAGGATGCGGAGAGCGGTACCGCTGAGCAGTCTGCCTATACGGATCGTGACGGCCGGGCAACGGTATATGTCAAGCGCGGTTCCTACAAGGTTACGGTGACACATGAGCGCTTTACGGAGACGCTGTCGCAGAATGTGAAGGTTTCCTCGGCCCGCACCGTGAAGCTGACCGGCGAGATTTTGGAGACGGTGCAGATTGTGGTGACCAACGCATATGGCGCACTGCTTTCGGGCGCGATTGTGACAGTCGGCGGCAAGAGTGTAACTACCGGTATGGACGGCACGGCGTCCTTTAGTCTGAAGCGCGGCAATTATGTTGCCCAGATCGCCTGCACCGGCTATGCAACACAGTCGCTGCAGCTGCCGGTTACCGGCAGCCTGCGTGAGCGGGTAGAGCTGAAATAAGTTCCAAACAGCAGAAAAAGGGAGGGTACGCAGTGCGTACCCTCCCTTTGTTTGTGTGGCGCAGCCGGATGCGCAGGTCAATCCAGAATGGAAAGCTCGATCTCCTCGACCGTCCACCCGTCTTCCATAATCATGGGAGCGTACAGGTTATGATCGGCAAGGGTATCCGGCAGGTGTGCGATGCTCAGGTGGAGTTCGCTGCCGCCGCCCTCCCGCGGGGAGAGCAGCAGGCGGCCGCCGTGCAGCTGCGCAATGCACTGCGTCAGCGGCAGACCCAGTCCGAGCGGCGCACCATGGCGCACCAGCGACAGGTATTCCTTCAGCGGCATGGTGCGGTGCCAGCCTTCCAGCAGCCAGTCGAACAGCCGGGGATCGAGTCCGGGGCCGCGGTCGGCTACGGTGATGGTGTAGAAGATGCCGTCGTCCCGCAGGATGACGGTCACGCCTTCCTCTTTAGTGGTCACGCGCAGGGCGTTGGTCAGCAGGTTGTACAGCGCTGTACGGATCAGGCCGGGTTCGACCAGTGCACTGCACGGATGGGGGGCGCGCACTTCGACCGGTGGACGGTCCGCGCCGGCTACCGCTTCCGCTGCGGTGCGGCAGAGAACTGCCAGATCGCAGTATTGCAGGCGGAGCTGCTCGGTTTGCGGCGGGTCGTGCAGAAAATCCGAGTGATTGAGCAGGCGGTGCAGCCGCAGGCAGCCCCGGCGGATGCGGCCGGCCAGCGCCGGATCTTCGATTTGCCCGGCATCGGCCAGCAGTGCCCCGAGATACTGGGCGCTTTTGGCGTGCAGTACACGCAGGCTGCCGTCATACGCGGCGCGGTCGCACCGCAGGAAGGCCAGCAGTGCGCCTTCCCGGTGGGGGATCAGTTCAAGCCGGTAGGTGGCGCCGTCCAGCTCCTCATAAACAGTGCGGGGTTCTCCGGCTGCGATGCATATGCGCAGTGCCTGCAGCGCATATTCGCTGAGCACAGGTGCGATCGGGTCGAGCGGGTGCAGGCCGGTCATGCCGGCGGCAGCCGCATTGCAGTTTTCAATGCGGAGCGATGCGCCCACTACGATAAGCGCCGCATCCTGCAGCCCGGTACGGGAGAGCAGCTCGCAGACTGCCGTCCCTTCGAGCTGGGAAAAGAAAGTGTCGGTCATCCTTATCCTCCAGAAAATTTCGGCCGCCCCTGTACCCGGACAGGTATAAGGTCGGCTGACGGCTGAAATACTATATTTTGTATGATGGTTTTATTATACCACCAGTGCCGCACGCATTGCAAAGAAAAATATACAAAAACCCCGCCGCTAATGACAAAAAATTCACAAATATTACACCTTGCGGCATACAGGCACTTTAGTGTATAATAAAACCATTGAAAGAGAATAATCTCGATAATTTTTAGGAGGAAACTAACAAATGGCTATCAAAGTAGGCATCAATGGCTTTGGCCGTATCGGCCGCATGGTTTTCCGCGCCGGTCTGAAGAACCCGAACATCGAGTTCGTTGCGGTAAACGATCCCTTCATGACTCCGGACTACATGGCATATATGCTGAAGTACGACACCATGCATGGTCGTTACGACGGCACCATTGAGTACGATGACAACTCCATCACTGTTGACGGCAAGAAGGTCCAGTTCTTCGCTGAGATGGACCCCAAGAACATTCCGTGGGGCAAGGCCGGCGCTGATTACGTTGTTGAGTCCACCGGCGTTTTCCTGACCAAGGAGAAGGCACAGGCACACATCGACGGCGGCGCGAAGAAGGTCATTATGTCTGCTCCGTCCAAGGATGACACCCCGATGTTCGTTATGGGCGTTAATCAGGACACCTACACCAAGGATATGACCTTTGTTTCCAACGCTTCCTGCACCACCAACTGCCTGGCTCCGATCGCTAAGGTTCTGGACGAGGCGTTCGGCATCACCGAGGGTCTGATGACCACTGTTCACTCCGCTACCGGCACCCAGAAGGTTGTTGACGGCCCCTCCAAGAAGGACTGGCGCGGCGGCCGTGCGGCTTGCGGCAACATTATCCCGTCCTCTACCGGCGCTGCTAAGGCAGTCGGCAAGGTTTACCCCAAGCTGAACGGCAAGCTGACCGGTATGTCCATGCGTGTTCCGACTCTGGACGTTTCCGTTGTTGACCTGACCTGCAACCTCGCAAAGCCGGCGTCCTACGAGGATATCTGCGCTGCGATGAAGGCTGCTTCCGAGAAGCCGCTTTCCGAGGGCGGTCTTAAGGGCGTTCTGGGTTACACCGATGAGGACGTTGTTTCCTCCGACTTCCTGGGCGACGAGCGTACCTCTATCTTCGACGCCAAGGCCGGCATCCAGCTGACCGACACCTTCGTAAAGGTTGTTTCCTGGTACGACAACGAGTGGGGCTACTCCAACAAGCTGCTGATGCTCATCGAGCACATGGCTGAGGTTGACAACAAGTAAGTTTCCCTCTTTTGCACAAAAAACGCCCGTTCTTCGGAACGGGCGTTTTTCAGCTTGTCGAAAAAGTATTTTGTTGATGCGTTTCACCAATACGCGCGAC
>OFMK01002083.1_pt1 | contig 12031 bp, 7 predicted proteins | sample 1541781 | NCBI WGS metagenome assembly OFMK01 (sample SAMN04209250, study PRJEB22552) | human gut metagenome | biome: gut; material: feces | host: Homo sapiens | place: USA: Oklahoma
ACTGTCCGCCGGTGTTGGAGTAAACCTCGGTATCGAATACCAGGATATTTACGTCCTGACCGGAAGCGATGACATGATCCAAACCACCGAAGCCGATGTCATAAGCCCAGCCGTCGCCGCCCAGAATCCAGACGGATTTCTTAGCCAGGTAATCTTTGCTCTTGAGGATCTCTTTGGCGTCGTCGCAGCCGCAGTTTTCCAAAACGGTGATCAGTTTTGCAGCGGCGGCCTTGTTGGAAGCGCCGCAGTCAACGGTGTCGAGGTAGTCTTTGATTGCAGCCTTGACATCCTTTTTATCGGTTTTCTCAGAGAGCGCGGAAATCTTGTCAATAGCAGCTCTGCGGATGGTGTCCTGCGCCAGGAACATACCGTAACCGTACTCGGCGTTGTCCTCGAACAGGGAGTTGGCCCAAGCGGGGCCGAAACCGGATTTATTTACAGTGTAAGGAGTAGAAGGTGCGGAACCGCCCCAGATAGAAGAACAACCGGTTGCGTTTGCGATGTACATTCTGTCGCCGTAGAGCTGAGTAGCGAGTTTTGCGTAAGGAGTCTCGCCGCATCCAGCACAAGCGCCGGAGAATTCGAGCAGGGGCTGTTTGAACTGGCTGCCCTTGACAGTAGTCTCTTTGAATTTCTCAAAGACTTCGGGCTTTTCGGGCAGGTCGAACAGGTAGTTAAAGCCGTTCTGTTTCTCGCGCTGACTATCAAGAGAAACCATAGTAAGAGCTTTTTCGCCTTTTTTGCCGGGGCAGACGTTGGCGCAGAGGCCGCAGTTTAAGCAGTCCAGCACAGAGATGCCGATGGCGAATTTCATACCGGGCATGCCGGTCATGGGGATGGCAGCCTGAGCCTCAGGAGCATTGGCAGCTTCCTCTTCGGTCATTGCGAAGGGACGAATAACCGCATGAGGACAAACCAAGCTACAGAATCCACACTGGATACAGTTGTCGGGGTTCCAAGTGGGAACATCGACAGCAACGCCGCGTTTTTCAAAGGCAGCGGTGCCCTGCGGGAAGGTACCGTCGGTCCGGTCACCGATAAAGGTGGAGACGGGCAGCTCGTTACCCTTCTGAGAAGAAACAGGGATGACGATGTCGTTAACGAAGTCAACTACATCCTTGCGGTTTCCGGTAGCTTTGACTGTCAAATCGGTGTCGGAAGCGTTTTTCCAGGAATCCGGAACCTTAACCTCATGAACATCGGTAGCGCCGCGGTCGATTGCATCGTGGTTCATCTTGACGATGGCTTCACCCTTCTTGGAGTAAGAAGCAGTAGCTGCGTCTTTCATGTATTTGATGGCATCCTCGGTGGGGATGATGTTGGCGAGCTTAAAGAAGGCAGACTGCAAAACAGTGTTGATTCTTCCGCCCAAACCGATCTCTTTACCGATCTTGATACCGTCAATGGTGTAGAATTTGATGTTGTTCTCGGCGATATATCTCTTCATCTGGCCGGGAATGTGCTCTTCCAACTGCTCGTCAGTCCACTCGCAGTTTAAGAGGAAGGTTCCACCGGGTTTGACGTCCTGAACCATCTCGTACTTGGTCACGTAAGCCGGATTGTGGCAGGCGACAAAGTCCGCTTTGTTGATGAGGTAGGTGGATTTGATCTTGGACTTACCGAAACGGAGGTGGGAAATGGTGACACCGCCGGATTTCTTGGAGTCGTAATCGAAATAAGCCTGTGCGTTCATATCGGTGTGGTCGCCGATGATCTTGATGGAGTTTTTGTTAGCTCCAACCGTTCCGTCAGCACCTAAGCCCCAGAATTTACAGCTGGTGATGTCATCGGGAGTGGTGACGGGATTCTCGCCCAATTCCAGAGACAGATGGGTCACATCGTCGACGATACCGATGGTGAACTGTTTCTTTTCGCTATTTTTGTAAACAGCGATGATCTGAGCGGGAGTGGTATCCTTAGACCCCAAACCGTATCTGCCAGTAAAGACGGGAGTGTTATTAAATTTGCTGTCTTTGAGAGCAGCCACAACGTCCAGATACAGAGGCTCGCCCATAGCGCCGGGCTCTTTGGTTCTGTCGAGGACGGTGATCTGTTTGACGGTCTCAGGAATGGCGCCGATCAGGTGAGCAGCGGAGAAAGGTCTGTACAGTCTGACTTTTACAAGACCGTATTTGCCGCCCTGAGCGTTCAAGTAGTCAATGGTTTCTTCGATGGTATCGCAGACAGAACCCATGGCAATGATGACATGCTCGGCGTCGGCAGCACCGTAGTAGTTGAAGAGTTTGTAGTCGGTGCCAATTTTTGCGTTGACTTTTGCCATATACTCTTCCACAATGGCGGGAACAGCGTTATAGTAGCTGTTGCAGGCCTCTCTCGCCTGGAAGAAGATGTCGGGGTTCTGAGCGCTTCCGCGCAAGACAGGATGATTGGGGTTCAAAGCGCGATTTCTGAACGCCTGAACTGCATCCATGTCCACCATTTCTTTCAGATCTTCATAATCCCACATTTCAATCTTCTGGATTTCGTGGGAGGTTCTGAAGCCGTCAAAGAAATGGACAAAGGGAACGCGGCCTTTGATTGCTGCACAGTGAGCGACTGCGCCCAAGTCCATAACTTCCTGAGGGTTGGTAGAGCAAAGCATAGCAAAACCGGTCTGACGGCAAGCGTAGATGTCAGAGTGGTCGCCGAAAATAGAGAGGGCGTGGCTTGCCAGCGCACGTGCAGAAACGTTGATAACGCCGGGAAGCAGCTCGCCTGCCATTTTGTACATGTTGGGGATCATCAAAAGAAGACCCTGAGAAGCGGTAAAGGTGGTGGTCAAAGCACCGGCAGCCAAAGAACCGTGTACGGTACCGGCGGCACCCGCTTCAGACTGCATCTCAACGACGCGGACTTCCTGTCCAAAGATGTTTTTCTTTCCATCGGCAGACCATTTGTCCGTAACTTCCGCCATAACGGAAGAAGGCGTAATGGGGTAGATTGCCGCCAGGTCGGTAAACGCATAGGAAACGTGGGCCGCAGCGTTGTTACCATCCATGGTTTTCATTTTTCTTGCCATTTTATATCCTCCTTGTAATTTGATCCGGATGTGTTTTACGCACAAAAAAGCGCTTGAAAAAACGAGGTGTTTTTTCAAGTCTTCGGCGCCGGCAGCCGTCCTGCCGGAAATCAAGGAAAACAGCGTACAAACAGACGCAAATCCCCCTTCATTTATCGTTATAATTTTATCACGCTTTCCCGCAAAAGTAAAGGGTAGAGCTTTAAAAAAGGTATCGTTTTCTCAGGATTTACACAAAAGACACAGAAAAACAAAAAATGGGCAATTCTAATTGTACGGAACAGGAATAGATTTGAAGCAGGGCTTCATTTCAGACTATTTTAAATAAAAAATAGCCGAGTACTTACTCGGCTATGGTTTCTTCCAGATCTGAAGAAGCAGTCTGCAATTTTTGTATTTTCACTTTGTCGACCCGCCGTTCATCCATGGACAAAACGTTGAACTGATAACCGCTGAAAACGATCATTGGCGTTTCTTCGTCTTTGGGAATACGTCCCAGCATATGGATGATAAATCCGCCTAATGTGTCAAAGTCCTCATCCTCTTCAAAGGATATGCCAAGCAGCGATCCTACGTCCTCTAAATCGGTGGTGCCGTCTACAATATAGGTGTCCTCGGCAATTTTTTGGATATCTTCCTCCTGCTCATCGTATTCGTCTTCGATGTCGCCGACAATGGATTCCAAAATATCTTCCATGCTGACGATGCCGGCCGTGCCGCCGTATTCATCCACCACTACCGCCATATGAGCCTTGCTTTTTTTGAATTCGGCAAAAAGAGCGCGACATTTAGTGGATTCCGGAATAAATAATACGGGACGTATAAAATCGGTCGTCCGAAAATCTTCTGATGAGTTGCATCCTACCAGGCAGAGCAAATCCTTGACATAAATTAATCCAACGATATTGTCCAGATCCTTATCATAGACTGGAAGGCGGGAAAACCCCTCGTTTATCGCCAGATAGACAATTTCGCTGATTTTTGCATTTTTTTCTACTGCAATCATCTCGGTCCGATGGGTCATCACTTCGCCTGCGGTGGTGTCATCGAATTCAAAGATGTTGTTAATCATCTCTTTTTGGCTTTCTTCAATAAAGCCGATTTCATTTCCCACGTCTACCAGCATGCGGATTTCCTCTTCGGTAATCTCCTCCTGTGTTTTAGCAGGATCTGCACCGAACAATTTGGAAATCAAATGGGAGAATCTCTGGATCAGAAAGCCTAACGGGGCAAATGCTCCCATGAGCACTCGAAGTAGGCCTATTGTACTGTAACCAAATTTTTCACAGTAGCGGCTTCCCAATAGCTGTGGAATTTTAAATCCCACAGACACAACGAAAAATATAACCAGTAACACTGCACATAAAATAGATACAACATGTGCCAAAACAGGTAGTCCTGACATGTGGGGCAGGATAAGCTGAAAAAAGAACAGACTCAACCGTGTCGTACCCACCCCTGCGGTAGCAGTGCCACAAATCCAGGTGGTGCTGCGAATCCGGTCTACAAAATTATGGTTGTTGTGAATGCAGTTATAAAGCCGGATAGCCTTTGGGTCACCGCTCTCCGAACGTTCTTTTAAAGCGGAGTCGTTGACTCCTGCGATGGCGGAAGCGCTGGCGGAAAAGTAACTGCACAGCGCCAGCAATAACAGCGTAATGAGCAAATACCACGTGTGCCCGTCGTCCAAAATAAATAACCCCCATTTATTTTCAAATATTTATTTTAAAGCATTAAAAAGCAAATGAATCAGAATCTATTTTGTATCCAAGATAATGATAACGTGAAGCAATTGTTTTGTCAACTGCTTCTCTCTTTCCTTTTACAAACGAGGTGAATATATGGAAACGGCATAGAAAATTTCTGCGATTGTTATTTTATGAAAACGGTTAACTAAAAAGAAATAAAAATTGAATATTAGCAATACATATAAATAATAAAATAATTTATTGTAAAATATAGAGATATTTTTAAAAAACTATTTTCAAAAAATGAAAATAGTGATATTGTTAAATTGTAAAAAAGAAATTATACATTTATTTTTTTAATATTTTACGAAACCGATTTCGTAAAAATTGAATATCTGAAACCGAAAATATGAATATAATTTTTTATATTTCCAAAGGTTAACATAAAAAATAATTATACGATAAAATTGTCTTAAGAAACCGATCTCTATACATTTGATTTCAGTGCCTAGAAAAACAGTGGTATACCATCATCAGCTGTGCTGATGATATGAAAAAATATGATTCTGTATGGCAGGAGGAAGATACGATGGAAGAATTTGATCTCACATATCTAAAAGAAAACCTCTATTCCGGAGTTTTATGCGACGTCTTGGATGGAATGGGATACCGGAATCAAAGCATTGGGCAAAGGCTGATGCCGTTAAACGATCATACGGTCATCTTTGGCCCGGCTTTTACCAGCATTGCCACCGTCGTATATTCTATGCCGGAACATCCCCTAACCGCCCAGTGCAAGGTGGTAGATCAATTGGGAGAAGGGGAAATTTACGTTTTAGTAACCCGGGGCGACTACAACTGCGCTGTATTTGGCGAGCTATTCGCAACCGCGGTAAAGCAGAGAAAAGGGGCGGGCGTCCTTTTAGACGGGTATGTTCGGGATTTAAAGGCAATTAAGGAAATGGATTTTCCTTTGTTCTACGCGGGGAGGGACCCGAGGACTTCCAAAGGCCGCACCGAAATCAATGAGTGTCAGATTCCCGTTATTTTAGGTGGCGTGACCATCTGTCCCGGAGACTTGATTTTTGGCGATATCGACGGTGTGGTTGTCATACCGAAAGAAATTGCCGGACAAGTATTTAAAGAGGCCCTGTCCACGATCAAAAAGGAGGACGAAGTCCGAAAAGGGCTTTTAAACGGCGATTCTTTGGAAAAAGTGTACGGCGAAATCGGCGCGATTTAAAAAATATTTTATAGATGTGAGGATTGTTACAATGGCGTCCCAAAAAAAATTGACAATTGACGATATCGCGGCAGCGGCAGGCGTCTCCAAAGCAACAGTATCTCGGTATCTCAACGGACATCGGGAAATGATGAGCGAAAAGACTTGGGAACGGATCAAAACCGTAATCGAAGTCAGCGATTATAAGCCTAACGATATCGCCAGCAACCTAAAGAAGAGAACTACTAATTTGATCGGCGTATCCATTGCGGATATCACTTCCCCTTTCTCAGTGGCGCTAATCATGGGAATCAGTAAATGCCTGGATGAGCATGGGTATACCCTGCTGATATCCAACAGTGGTGATTCTCCGGAAAAAGAGCAAAATAACATCAATTCCCTGATATCCAAAGGGGTTTCCGGACTTCTTATCAACACCAGTGCCTACGATAACGATTTTGTGATTGAGACGGCTTGCAGAGGCGTGCCTATCGTGCTATGTGACCGAACGGTACACAATTATAGTTTGGATGTGGTCACCTCTGACCATGAAACCGGCATGAGGATGCTGATCCAGCATTTAAAGGGAAAAGGTTATACACGCCCCATCCTTTTCACCCAATCCTGGGATCAAAACTCTACTCGAATGCGGAGACGAAAAAGTTTTATTCAAGCGGTGGAAGAAATATATGGCTATACGCCAAAGTTCCAGAAAGATATTTTTCTTATTGACCACAGCGAGGGAATCAGCACGGTTTCTCAACTGAAATTGATGCAGCGTTCTCTGCAAAATGGAGATGCTCCTGCCGTGATTGGAACAAACTCCATTACTACGGCCCGTGTTTACCACGGTATTTCTGAACTGGGGATGTCTATGCCAAATGAAATTGGGCTCTGCGGCCCTGAGGACTGGGACTGGAGCAACGAATTAAACTGGCCATTTATGATTCGTCCTCACGTGACTACACTAAAAGTTCCGTCCACTGAAATCGGATACCGAGCTGCACAGCGATTGCTGGAAAAAATGCAGCATCCCGATACGCAGCCGAAGGAAATTTCCTTACCCTGCATTTTAAACGCAAGAGAATCTACAGAACTTCGATAAAAAACGATAGCATAAGGAGCCTTGTAATGGAAAAGAGTATATTGTTGGTCGGCGAGCCCATGGGACTGTTTATTGCCAACGAGGTCGGCAAACTGGAGGACGTGGAAAACTTTTCCCTGACTACATGCGGTGCGGAATTCAATGTGGCGGTAGGGGTTACCCGGCTTGGGGGAAAAGTGACCTATATGACAAAACTGGGCAACGATCCTTTCGGGAAAAAAATTGTAAAAATGATGGAATGCACTGGAATCTCTACCAATGAAATCGTTTTTTCTGATAGCCGACCTACGGGATTTATGTTCAAAGAAAAAGTGGAAGAAGGAGACCCCGACATCTTCTATTGCCGCAAGGGAAGCGCCGCTTCGAGCCTCTCAGCGTCAGATGTAGACCGTTTGGATTTTTCTAAATTTGATGTGGTTCACCTGACGGGAATTACGCCTGCGCTTTCGGATTCCTGTCGAGAAATGGCCCAAAAGCTCAACCAAAAGGCCAAGGAACACAACAGCCTGTTTTCTTTTGACCCCAATCTGCGGCCGCAGCTTTGGCCGTCCAAAGAAAAAATGATTGGATATATTAACGGAATGGCAGCTCAATCCGACTTGTTCCTCCCTGGAATCAATGAGGCCAAAATTTTAATAGGAGAGGACGCGCCGGAAAAAATCGCACAGAAGTACATCGAACTGGGAGCCCAAACGGTTGTCGTGAAAGTGGGAGCCAAAGGTGCCTATTACGCAAGCCGCAATGGAGAAAACGGCTTTGCAGACGGTTTTCCGGTCGAAAAAGTAATCGATACGGTGGGGGCTGGCGACGGTTTTGCCGCCGGGGTGCTCACCGGGCTTCGGGAAGGACTTTCTCTCCCGGATGCGGTACGCCGGGGATGTGCCGTTGGTGCCATCCAGGTTATGAGCAAGGGAGACAACGACGGACTGCCTTATCGGGAGGAATTGGACGCCTTCATGAACGGAGATCCGTACTGGAGGCGATAATATGTCCCGAACAATGCAGCTCTTTTACCAAAACGGAATACTGCCCGTGGTGGTAATAGATGACGCAGATAAGGCGGTGCCACTGGCCCAGGCATTGCTGCGGGGCGGTATTTCCACCATTGAAATTACCCTCCGTACTGACGCCGGCATCAAATCCATCGAGCGGATTCACAGAGAGGTCCCACAAATGCACGTAGGGGCGGGAACTGTTATCAGTTGTGAAAAAGCCGAGCAAGCGGTACAGGCGGGAGCACAATTTATCATCAGTCCGGGGTTAAATCTACCAGTTATTCAATGGTGCCGGGAACGGGAGATTCCGGTATTTCCCGGTGTCGCTACCCCGTCTGAAGTAGAATCTGCATTGAATCTGGGGCTTTCCGAATTAAAGTTTTTTCCCGCAGAGGCGGCGGGTGGCGTGTCAATGCTGCGGTCTTTTGCCTCGCCTTATTCGATGGTACAGTTTCTACCCACCGGCGGAATCGGACTTGAAAATATGATGGATTATCTGTCGCTTCCCAATGTGCGCGCCTGTGGTGGAAGCTGGCTCTGCCCATCAAATTTAATAGAGCAGGAACAATTTGAACGGATAGAGAAGCTTGCCCGAGAAGCAATCACAAAACTTCATGGATTTTCTTTGTCAGAAGTCGAATTTTGTTGTAAAACTGCAATGGAATGGGAGAAGATGGAGATCCTAAGTTCATTTTCCAATTTTCAATTTTCTAGATACAAAGGAGAAAAAACTTACATCAAAATTACCGTCAATGATGTCGAAAGGGCAAAAGCTTTTCTCGAATACAGGGGATTTTCTTTCTTGGCTGATCAAAACAAAACGGAAATGACGGACTTTACCCTTTGTTTAGAACAGAAAATTTGACACATAAGGAAATGAAAGCGCCAATTTAAGCTTCATAATCACAGCAAGAGCGCTTTTATAGCAAGAAGCGGATGTCCGGATTATAACCCGTATTCCAATATTAATCTGAAAAGGGGGACTGCGTTAGATTTCTACAATGGAAGGTGCCTGTCGACGTTTTTGGGGTTCCGCGGGAATCAAGACGAAAAGTAAAATTTGACAAAAGGGATAAAAAAGGAGGATACAGTATGAAAAAGACGAAGATTATGAGCGCATTGCTGGCATTGGCAATGGTATTTACACTGGGACTGACCGGCTGCCAGGAAGAACCGGCACCTTCCACTTCGGATAACGGCGGAAGCACGTTGGAATCCGCTCCAGAGTCCGGAAACGACGCGACCGGAAGTGGAGCTTCAGGCCATAAAGTGGGATTTATCCAGCTGACTCTGGGCACCACCTACCACGCCGCCATGAGCGAAAAATTTGAGTCTCTGGCCGAAGAAAAAGGTGTTGAAGTCAGCATGACGGTCAGCCAGAATCGAAGCGCGGAAGAACAGCTAAAGCTTGCGGAAGACCTGATTGCCCAGGGAGTAGAAGCCCTTGTACTCAATCCTGTAGGAGACGAAATCGTCCCCTCTGTGGCGCAACTCTGTGCAAACGCCAACATCCCGTTGATCTGTGTCGACAACACAACAGCGGGTTCGGGATATACATATGTAGGAATCGACAACTTTGCCATCGCCCGCGGTATCGGCCAGTATGTCGCTGAAAAATACAATGGCGGAAATATGGTGTACGTCCGCAGTACCCCAACTGATACCGGCAGTCCCGCTCTCCGTTTCGGCGGCATTATGGGCGGCATGTCCGATCAGGGCGAAATGGCTCGTTTCCCGTTGATTGACGAACGCTACGCCCCTACCGATGTAGGCGAAAACGACGGCATGAACCAGATGGAGGAACTCCTGGCGGCAAACAAACAGATTGATATTGTGCTGGTTCATCATGATGCGCAGGCTTTGGGTGCGTTGACCGCTATTACCAATGCGGGCCGTACAGATGTCAAAGTTATTTCCGGATTTGACGGTGAAAAGGCCTTTTTTGAAAAGATGAAGGAAAATGAAGGCGGAAAGAACGGCCCAGATCTGGTTACCGGTCTCAATAGCCCAATCATGATTGCGGAAATGACCATGGATGTTTTGGATGACATGTTTAACGGCCAGGAAGTGGAATCCGAGTATCTCATCCCGGTTATCATCGTCAACTATGAAAATGTAGACGAATATATGGAATACGGTTTCTAGACCTCAAAAGATGTTGGCGGGCAAGGAAACTTGTCCGCCAATATTAAAAGCGGGAGGATTGAAACATGAAAAAGACAATTAATTGGAAAAAAATCCTGATAAAAAACTCCAAATACATTTTGTTGGTGATCATGGTAATCGTTTCTGCCTTGGTTAGCGATAAATTCTTCACCAGCACCAATATTTCCAACCTGTTTAAACAAAACGCCGCAGTGGGAATTGTGGCTTTGGGTGAACTTGTCGTCATATTAACAGGCGGCATTGACCTTTCAGTGGGAGCAATTGTCTCGATGACAACAGTTGTCGTTTCGCTGATGCTGAGAGCGGGGATGCCTATTCCTATAGCAATTGGCTTAACTTTAATCGTGGGATTGGCAGCCGGCCTACTCAACGGTATTTTAGTAACCCGGTTTAAAATCATTCCTTTTATTGCGACGCTGTCCACATTAAATGTCTTTGGCGGTATTGCACTTCTACTGTCAACCGGCCGTCAAGTATTTTATGACGGTGAAAAATACGGTTCTTTTTTAAAAATCGGAAGCATTTCCTTCTGGTTTCTCCCACTCATGGCCGTTCTGTGGTTTATTATTGCAATTATTTTAAACCACGTTTTGGAACACACCAAGGCCGGCAGGCACTTAAAAGGCTTTGGAGGCAATAAGGAAGCTGTCCGCCTCAGCGGTGTGAACATCAAGAGGGTGGAAATGTCGGCTTATGCCGTCTCCGGCTTTTTCTGTGCTATTGGCGGTGTGCTGATGGCGTCCCGGCTGACTTTGGGCTCCAATTCGGTTGGAGACGGCTGGGAACTGACGGCAATCGCGTCGGTTGTCATCGGTGGAGCCAGCATGACCGGAGGCGTCGGCGGGGTAGGAGGCGTAATCGTCGGTACCCTTGTCATGGGCCTTATCGGAAATATCATGAATCTCTTAAATGTCAGTATCTACTGGCAGCAAATCATTAAAGGCATCATCATTTTGATCGCGGTATACGGAAGCTCGATCCGCAAAAAGGAGACCTCAAAATGAAATCGTTGCTTTCTATGAAGGGAATTACCAAACGGTATCCCGGCGTGGTGGCGCTCAACCACGTGGATTTGGAATTGAAAAGCGGAGAGGTTTTGGCTTTGGTCGGCGAAAATGGAGCGGGGAAAAGTACTCTTATTAAAACCCTATGCGGCGTCATTCGAAGGGACGAAGGGGTAATTTCTATCGACGGGGAGGATATTCAGATTCAAACCCCTTTGGACGCACAGAAAGCCGGAATTCGAGCAGTACAGCAGCACTTTTCTTTGATCCCCACCATGTCGGTGGCGGAGAACCTGTTTTTCAGCGATTTACCGCTGAAAAAGGGACGAATTCTCGACCGGAAAAAAATGAATGAGGACGCCCAAAATTTGCTGGAATCCCTGGGATTCGGAGATTTGGATCCAACGCAGCTCGTCTCCGAAATATCGGTTGCCAACGCCCAGCGAGTAGAGGTAGCAAAAGCAATCCGTTTCACCCCGAAAATCCTTATTTTAGATGAACCGTCTGCCGTACTGCCGGAAAACGACGTAAAAACGCTTTTTGATATTATCCGAAAGCTGAAAGCCGACGGCGTGGGAATCATCTATATTTCTCACCACATGGACGAGGTCTTTGAAATCGCGGACACTATTACTGTGTTAAAAGACGGAGAAAAGGTTATCGACATCGACGATGTCCATTCAGTTAACCAGTTCGATCTGGTGCAGTATATGGTTGGCCGGGAACTCAAACAGATTTATCCCCCTCTGTACACCGGTATTGGAGAAACCATCCTGCAAGTGGAAGGGTTAACCACCAGCCGGGTAAAAAATATTTCTTTTGAGCTCCGCGA
>OFMK01002084.1_pt1 | contig 12020 bp, 11 predicted proteins | sample 1541781 | NCBI WGS metagenome assembly OFMK01 (sample SAMN04209250, study PRJEB22552) | human gut metagenome | biome: gut; material: feces | host: Homo sapiens | place: USA: Oklahoma
ACTTATTAACCAAGATACATGGATTTATGTATCTAAAAGATATTATACGAGGAGTTTTGTTCATGTTAAATGAAAAAGTTGCTGAATTATTAAACGTTCAAGTAAACAAAGAATTTTACTCTGCCTACCTTTATCTGCATTTTTCTAATTTTTATGTAGAACAGGGATTGGATGGTTTTTCAAACTGGTACCGTATTCAGGCACAGGAAGAAAGAGACCACGCTATGCTGTTTGTAGAGTATATGCAGAATAATGACGTTCCTGTAACTTATGAAGCCATTGCAAAGCCAAACGCTGCCCTCAGTGACAATATGGACCCATTAAAAGCGGGGTATGCCCATGAAAAATATGTGACCAGCTTAATTCATGAGCTTTATGACGCCGCTTACAACGTAAAGGATTTTCGTACCATGCAATTTCTGGATTGGTTTGTCAAAGAACAGGGAGAAGAAGAAACCAATGCCAGTGATCTCATTAAAAAAATGGAATTGTTTGGCTCCGATCCCAAAAGTCTTTATCTCCTAGACCAGGAAATGGCAGGACGCACATATACGGCTCCATCTCTTACGTTATAATACAGAAAGCAAAGAAGCGCTCGCGCAGTCATTAAAAAATGACCGCGCGAGCGCCTCTTTTGTCTACCGATTTGCCAAAAGCAACACCGCCAATAAGCCCGCCATTGCAGCACTTGCAAGAGCTGCACAAAAAAGAATCACTTTTTGTGTTCACTCTTCTTTCTTTTGACATATGCAATGAATCAACGCATACGCCGCCAGCCCCAGAATTCCTCCGAACGTATTCTCAATTAAATCCGTAATATCTGCTCTGCCAATGGCAAAACCATATTGTATCGCCTCATAAAGAAAGCTAACCATGAAAAAAGCAAAGATTTTACCTCTTAGGTTCCATTTTCTCCACAAAACGCCTGCATAAATACCAAAAGGACAAAAAATGAGAACATTTTGTATCATTTCTGTCACATCCAGTTTTCCGTTCACAATCAACGCCCCGCCAAATGGTATCAGATTTAATGTCCGGTTTCCAATTGTCAGCTCCCGAAAGGAAAATTCCATTTTAAATACAATGATCCATGTCATTGACACAAGATAAAAAAGAAATAAACCCATTAAAATTTTCTTTTCCATATTTTGTCTTTTCATACTCCCACCTGCCTGTATTTTTCTTTCTTGTCTTGTTTCAATGATAACAAAGAAAAGGAACATTTCTAAAAATTTTTTCTTACATTTTTCTTAACAAACCGGACAGGTTCTGCTGTTTTCTCAAATTGCACAAAACCGGAAAGATCTTATGTCCTTCCGGTTTTTAATTTTAAGCTCCTAATCTGCTTTTTTTTATATTCTGGTCATAATGCTTCTCATACATCTCTTTCATCAAAACGATGATTTTGTGAAGCGGTTCCGATTTTCTGTGATTTACTTCATTTCGTATCATTTCTTTGACAACAGCTTCTTTTGCTGCCTTCATAGAATCATATCCTCCAATCTCTTCCAGAACCTCTTTCTGCTCTGTACGATCAAACGTTCTTCTCTTCAAGATGTACATTCCTTTGAATTTTTCGATATAATAATTATGTTTGATTCTAACCATGCTGCATTCTCCTTTCTTTCTCTGCTGATTCGATTGGATTACTGGCATTATATACCATTCTTCCTCTCAATTTGTTGCAAAATCATTACCTTTTCCTAAAATATTCCTTAATTTTTTACCAATTAAATAAAAACAAATATGAAAAGATTTATTTATTAACGTATTCTGTATACATTAAACCATGTGGATATTATATAGTATTCCCAAAGAAAGGATATTGATACAAATAAGGCCAGTATTTTGTCTTCCAATACTGACCTTGTTCTCTGACTATTTTTTTCGTTTTCCAAAAAAGCCCTTATGTTCATGTTCCTCTTTTTTCGGAACTTCTCCCATTGCTTCCTGAAATCTTTGAAGCGCGGCCCTCTGCTCTCCGCTTAAATGTTCCGGTACCTGTATCACCAGCGTTACAAAATGATCTCCGCGAACATTTTTATTTCGCACCAAAGGAACTCCTTTTCCCTTTAAACGGACTCTCGTATCTGTCTGTGTTCCCGGCTTAACCGTGTACTCGTACGGTCCATCCACCGTCGGAATCTGAATTTTCGCTCCAAGCGCTGCCTGAGTGAAAGAAATCGCCTCTGTAGAATAGATATTAGTATCTTGACGCTGGAATTTCGGATGCCGCTCAACCAGAACCTCAACCAAAAGATCTCCTCTTGGTCCTCCATTGATTCCCGGCTCACCTTTTCCACGAATTCTGATGCTCTGCCCATTATCAATTCCCGCCGGTACCGTAACCTCAATCGTCTTGCGGCTGCTCACATAGCCAGTACCATGACACTCCGGACATTTATCCCGGATGACTTTTCCGCTGCCATGACATTCCGGACAGGTTTGAACATTTTGAACCGTTCCAAACATAGATTGCTGTGTATAAACAATCTGACCACGGCCACCGCATTTCGGACAAGTCTCCGGGCTCGTGCCAGGTTTTGCTCCAGTTCCGTGACAGGTCGTACACTCATCTTTTAATGTGATTTCTATCTTCTTTGATGTACCAAATACAGCCTCTTCAAATGTAACATGGATTCTGGCACGCACATGCGCTCCCTGCGCCGGACGATTCGCTTGTGCCCGGCTACTTCCTCTGCCGCCGCCAAACATACCGCCGAAAATATCGCCAAAGATATCGCCCATATCACCGCCGAAATCAAAACCGCCAAATCCGCCGCCCTGGAATCCGCCACCCTGCTCAAAGGCAGCATGACCAAACTGGTCATACTGCGCTTTTTTTTCAGAGTCGCTTAAGACTTCATAAGCTTCTGAAGCTTCTTTAAATTTTGCTTCTGCTTCTTTGTTCCCCGGATTGGTATCCGGATGATATTTTTTGGCAAGTTTTCGGTAGGCTCTTTTAATTTCTGCATCTGAGGCACTGCGATCTACCCCCAATACCTCATAGTAATCTCTTTTCTCTGCCATTTTAGTCTACCTTTTCTAAAAATTAAACCTCTTTGTAATCTCCATCTACCACATTATCATCTGCTCCGCCTGCACTCTGTCCCGGATCAGCTGCTCCGCCTTCTGGCGCTGCCTGACCTGCTGCCGCTTCATACATCTTAGCAAATAAGTTCTGTGCACTTGTCATCAGTTTTTCTTTCTTTGCCTTCATGTCTTCGACCTGAGCATCGGTCATATCCTGATCCTTCGTCTGCTCTACAAGATCTTTTAAATCTTTTAAGTCAGCTTCCACAGCCGCTTTTTCAGAAGCATCTACCTTATCTCCTGCCTCTTCCAATGCCTTTTCTGTCTGGAATACCATAGAATCTGCTTCATTTCTCGCATCAATGGCTTCTTTGCGTTTCTTATCCTGAGCTTCAAATTCTGCTGCTTCTTTTACTGCTTTATCAATATCTTCATCAGACATATTAGATCCGGCTGTGATTGTGATATGCTGCTCTTTTCCGGTTCCAAGATCCTTTGCAGATACATTTACAATACCATTGGCATCAATATCAAAGGTAACTTCAATCTGAGGAACACCACGTCTTGCAGGAGCGATACCATCCAGTCTGAATCTTCCAAGAGATTTATTGTCTTTTGCAAACTGTCTCTCACCCTGTACAACGTTGATATCTACAGCACTCTGATTGTCCTCTGCTGTTGAGAAGATCTGACTTTTCTTTGTTGGGATCGTCGTATTTCTCTCAATTAATCTTGTTGCAACTCCACCCATTGTCTCAATGGATAAAGACAGCGGAGTGACATCCAGAAGAAGAATATCGCCTGCGCCGGCATCTCCTGCTAATTTACCTCCCTGAATGGAAGCTCCGATTGCTACACACTCATCCGGATTAATTCCTTTAAACGGCTCTTTTCCAGTTAACTGCTGAACTTTATCCTGTACCGCAGGAATACGTGTGGAACCACCAACCAATAAAACTTTGCTTAATTCAGAAGCTGACATTCCGGCGTCATTTAAAGCGGAATTTACCGGACCTGCGGTTCTCTCCACAAGACTTGCTGTTAATTCATCAAATTTAGCTCTTGTCAGATTCATGTCAAAATGCTTTGGTCCCTCTGCTGTTGCTGTAATAAACGGAAGATTGATATTTGTTGTTGTGGCAGAAGATAATTCTTTCTTCGCCTTCTCAGCAGCCTCTTTCAATCTCTGCATTGCCATTTTATCTGCGGATAAATCAACACCTTCCTGTTTCTTAAACTCATCTAACATATACTGTGTAATGACATTATCAAAGTCATCTCCGCCTAATTTGTTATCTCCTGCAGTGGATAATACTTCAATGACACCGTCTCCGATTTCAATGATAGATACATCAAAAGTACCTCCACCTAAATCGTAAACCATGATTTTCTGTTCGTTCTCATTGTCAAGACCATAAGATAACGCAGCAGCTGTCGGCTCGTTGATGATACGTTTTACATCAAGCCCGGCAATTTTACCGGCATCTTTGGTTGCCTGACGCTGTGCATCGTTGAAATATGCAGGAACTGTAATAACTGCCTCTGTTACTTTTTCTCCTAAGTAGTTCTCTGCGTCAGATTTTAACTTCTGAAGTACCATTGCAGAAATTTCCTGCGGAGAATATGCTTTGCCATCAATGGTTACTTTATAATCTGTTCCCATATGTCTTTTAATGGAAGCAATGGTTTTGTCCGCATTGGTAACTGCCTGACGTTTTGCAGGTTCACCAATGGCACGCTCTCCTGTCTTTGTAAACGCTACGACAGACGGTGTCGTTCTCATTCCTTCTGCATTTGTAATAACGGTAGGTTTTCCGCCTTCCATAACAGCCACGCAGCTGTTTGTTGTTCCCAAATCAATTCCAATAATTTTACCCATGATTTATTCCTCCTAAGATATATTCTTTCATTATATCATTGATCTTATTCCTGATCTTCCACAGAACCTTTTCTGGCTTTTCGCCGGAACTTCTTCTGTTTTCGATCTTAGTTTGCAACTTTTACCATGCTGTGGCGCAATACGTTTTCTTTATACATATAGCCCTTCTGCATCTCTTCTACAACTACATTCTCGCCATATTCTTCATCTTCCACATGCATAACTGCATTGTGAAGATTGGCATCAAATTCTTTGCCTTCCGCGTCCATGGCGGATACACCCAAATCTTCAAAGACAGACATCAGCTGTTTATAGATCTGCTGAATTCCTTGCACAAACGCCGAATCCTTATCTTCCTCGGCAACCGCATCCAGCCCTCGCTCAAAATTATCGATCACGGGAAGAAGCTTTTCCAGCACTCCCATTGCTCCCAGATCATAACGCTGAACGGCTTCTTTGGCTGTACGCTTCCTTGCATTCTCAAATTCTGCCATCAGTCTTTGATATTTGTCTTTCCATTCGGCAATCTGCGCTTCCAATTCTGCATTCGTTTCTGATTCTGAACAATCCTCTTTGGCTTCCTCTTCGGATAAATCTCCTTTAGACTCCTGTTCTTCTATATTCTCAGCAACTTCTTCTGCGTTTTTTACCTCTTCTTTGATATTTTCTTCTTTTTTCATCCCTTCACTTCCTTTCTCAAGTACTTTCCTTAAAGATATCATCCAACTCTTCGGTAAGATTCTTTAAAGTTTTTACAACCTTTTTATAATCCATTCTCTTCGGACCGATAATTCCCACCGTTCCGGTTCCACCTTCTGCCAATTCATAGGTTGCTGTAACAATGCTGCAATCCTTCATGTTTTGTACCGGGGATTCTTCCCCAATATAAACTTGAATTCCATGATGGTTATGATCTTGATCCAGTGTAGAATCCACCAGCTTTGCCAGTGGTTTCTTCTCCACCAGCGCATTTAAAAGCTCCGTTGCACGGTCCGGATCTCCCAGTTCCGGATAACGGAGAATGTTCGCCGCTCCTCCGGTATAGATCTCCATCCGGTCTGCTTCGTGAATGGTCTTCGCAACTTCTTCCAGAATTAACTCCAATACGTCCTGGCGGATTCCCGCCTGTTCCCGCATCGTCTGTATCAATTCCAAATGAATATCCCGCAAAGACAATCCCTGCAAAAATGTATTCAACAATACATTCAGCTTTAAGATATCTTCATTTGACAAAGGCTCATCTACTGAAATCATCTTATTCTTTACAACATTGCCCTGTGTCACAATCACTGCCAAAAGATGTTCCGAATCAATCTGAGACAGCTGAACAAACTTTAAGGTTACGTTCTGATAATGAGGTGCGGATACTATTGTTGCATAATTCGTGCTGTTTGCCAGCACCGTAGCCACTTGCTTCAAAAGACCTTCCATCTTATCAACCTTCTGAATCAGAGCTTTTCTCTCCTCATTCTCACTTTCCCGTTCCATCATCAATTGATCCACATAGAAACGATAACCTGCATCGGAAGGAATTCTTCCTGCGGATGTATGAGGCTGCAAGATAAATCCCATATCCTCCAAATCTGCCATCTCATTGCGTATTGTCGCGGAACTTAATTTCAATTCCGGATGCTTGGAGATGGTCCTTGATCCCACCGGCTCACCGGTCTCAAGATAATTGGCAATAATCGCTTTCAATATTAACTTTTTACGATCATTTAATTCCATATCTTCGCCTCCTGTTATTAGCACTCAACTCCATCGAGTGCTAACATCTATGTTTAAAGTATCACTTTTGTTTTTTATTGTCAACCTTTTCTGAAGATTTTTTTGAATTTTTGTTCAATTTCTGTTCCTTTCCTCATAAACTCAAAGAAAGGAGGAAAAACTATGCACCAAAATACGAATCTTGAATTAGAACGAATCAAATTAAACAACAAATATCAGCAAATGAATTACAGAACTTCCTACACCGTCAACGAGGACGATTCCCCAACTTACTGGTCCTATTTAAAGCTGAGAATCGGATTTTCTGTTCTTCTTTTTTTCTTTATTGTAACATCTGTCAAGGCGTTTGATTCTTCCGAAACAAAAAAAGTACAAAGTATCATAAAGCAAATGGATCAGCAGGATCCCTATACCCAAAAAATTCTGCAGCAGATACAAACTTCTTTTACCAAAAAATAGAATTGGTCCGATACACAGATGTATTCCAACATTCGCGTATCGGACCAGAACTTAACCTATTTTATTCATCTACAATTTCTACCAAGATCCCCTGTTCTTCCAAAGAAGCCTTTGCCTCCTTGGGAATTTCATGATCGGTAAAAATCATATAGATTTCTTTGAAACGGGATTGTAAAACAACTCCATGTTCTTTAAATTTATCAGAATCCGTTAAAATCACTGCTTTTTTGGCGGATGCCATCATACTTTTCATCGCCTCCGCTCTTAACAGATCACCGCAGGTAAATCCAATTTCCGGGATATAGCCATCGGTTCCCATAAACAGTTTATCCACATAAAAAGCCTCCGCACAGGTTTTTACCATCGGTCCGACCATAACCTCGGCCTCCTTTTGATATTCGCCTCCCAGAAGAATAACTTTTGAAACTCCGCCTTCTGAATTGCGAATAAATCTGGCAATGAAAGCTGAGTTTGTAATGACCGTAATATCTTTTTTGGTTTCTGATAAATACTTCACCAAAAGTGCACAGCTGGATCCGGATTCCACCATGATCGTTTCCCCGTCTTCAACAATCTGCGCTGCCGCCTGTGCAATTTTCTGCTTTACCTCATAACGCACCGCCAGACGATTCCCGATATCCGACATATTCTTGACAGCTGCATATCCATGCTCTCTCACAAGCAGTTCCATATCATCCAGAGCATCCAGATCCTTCCGGATGGTTACCTGGGATACCCCAAGCATTTCAGACAAGGCAGCCACCTCCACCCGCTTTTTTCTTGTTACAATTTCAAGAATCTTCGTTTGTCTGTCTGTCATGTGCAAAACTCCTCTCAGATTCTACAGGTCACAAATTCCTTTTCCTTCTCCGTATACGCTGTACCAGTCCTGATTAAAATCTGTCACTGCTTTCTCAATATTAGGATTCGCAAATACCTGCTTTAAGATTGCATATGGCGCTGTAATTGCTTCTGCTCCATAAGTAAAGGCATTTTTCACCTGTTCTACACCCTTAAAAGACGCGGCAACAATCTTACAATCATATCCGTCGTTTTCGATTCGGTCTTGAAGATCACTGATTAATTCCATTGGATTACCGCCCAGATTTCCGATGCGGTTGACATACGGCGCGATATAGTCTGCTCCTGCTGCCAGCGCAAAATATGCCTGCATTAAATCATAAACTGCAGTGGCTGTAACATTGACGCCTTCTTCCTTCAAGATTTTGATTGCCTTCAGACCCTCATAAGATACCGGCACTTTAATAAAGACCTCATCGTCAATTTCTTTTAAAATTCTATGAGCTTCCTCAACGATTGACGCTGCATCCAGAGAAATCACCTGAACATGAAGACTTCTCTCTTTTCCAATGATTTTCCGTACACTGCGCATGTGTCCAAAAAAATCTTTCGGCGCTGTTTTCTTTACAATCGAAGGATTGCTTGTAACTCCTGCAATCGGCATATGATCTACACCGTCTTTAATCTCCTCAAGATCCACTGTATCTAAAATAAATTCCATGTTCTAACTCCTCCCTGGTCTTTTATAATGTTTGTTCTGTCCTTCCAATAATATCATCCTGCGTCGCTTTTGACAATACGTTAAAGAAAGCAGAATATCCTGCTACACGTACAATCAAATCTTTGTGCTTCTCCGGATGTTTCTGGGCATCAATTAAAGTATCTCTTGATACAACATTATACTGCACATGATATCCGTCCAGACGATTGAAAAAGGTACGGATCATCATCTCCAATTTCTGTTTATTCTCTTCTGTGGACAGCATCTGCGGCGTTACCTTCTGATTCAGCAGAACGCCCCCTGTAATTTCGTGAGTCGGCAGTTTTGATACCGATTTAAATACCGCAGTCGGACCACTTTTATCCATGGAATGAACTGGAGAACACCCTTCCGCCAAAGGTTCATGGGCTTTTCTTCCATCTGGAGTTGCCATGGTGCTCATTCCCTGACCTACGTTCGCAGAAATACTGGAAGTTCCTGCATATCGAATTCCGCCGATCGGACCTCTTCCGTAACGAGTATTCGGATATTTTTTCATCTCATCAATATACTGATCGTACACATCTACTACCAGCTGATCTACATAATCAATATCATTTCCGTATTTCGGAGCATCTTCAATCAGCATTTGCTGGATTTTCCGGTTTTCAGTACTTGTAAAATCATCCTCCAAAGCATCGCTCAGCTGCTGTGGTGTAATTTTTTCTTCCTCAAACACTAATTTCTTGATCGCTGCAAGACTGTCTGCCATATTGGCAATCCCTACCTGAAGTCCGGAAATAAAGTCGTACACCGCACCGCCTTCTTTCAGAGTTTTTCCTCTTCCTATACAATCCTGCGTCAATGCCGAGCACAAAATATCCGGGCATTCCCTCTCAATGGCAAGATCAATCGCATTTTCTACAATGACGCTCATACGTGTTAATTCTCTTGTTACATACTCTACTGCTTTTTGCAGCTCTTCATAAGATTTCATATCTTTAAAGTACCCGCAGCTTTTTACAAATCGCTTTCCGGAAGTCGGATCAATTCCATCATTCATGGCAATCAAAAGAATTCTAGGGAAATTCAGATAACTCATGCCGGTGCAGCGGTATCCCCATTTTCCCGGCACAGCTGTTTCCACACATCCAATGGCAGAATAATTGTATGCGTCTTCTTCGGAAACCCCTTTTTCGATAAACGAAGGAATGATCACTTCATCTGAATTAAAGGCAGGCATTCCGGTCCCAAGTTTCATAACCTCAATGGCTTCATCCATAAATTCTTTTGACAGTCCTTTGTGATAGCGAACCGTCAAATTCGGCTGCGGCAGCCTTGTCTGTGCAACTGATTTCAAAACTAAGAAAGACAGCTTATTGACTGCATCTTTTTTATCTGAGGTTTGCCCACCAATGGTAACATTTTGATACAGCGGACTTCCGGCGCTGCTTAAGGTATGTGCCTGACTGCGGACTTTGTTAATGGTCAGCGTCTTAATCCAAAGATTTGTCAGCAATTCTACCGCCTGGTCATCCGTTAAGGTTCCCTGCTGCACATCATGTTGATAATATGGATAAATGTACTGATCAAACCTTCCATAGGAAAGAGAATGTCCGTTGGACTCAATCTGTAAAATTAATTGAATAAACCATGTGGACTGCAGCGCTTCCTGAAATGTTTCTGCAGGTTCATACGGCACCTTATCACAGATTCTGGCAATCTCCAGCAATTCTGCTTTTCTATGTTGATCAGCATCCTGTGCCATGGTTTTGGCAAGTTCCGCATATCGACGTGCAAAATTTTTCACTGCGTCAATTACAATTAATACAGCCTGATAGAAACAATTCTTATCAAGATTTTCCGGAACACACAAATCCAATTCACTCTTTAATTTACGAGTTCTTTCCTCGTATCCTTTCAATCCGATTTTTAACATGGTCGGATAATCCACTGCAAGATGCGCATCTCCGGAATTTAATTTTCCTTCCATTCCAAAGAATCCGGTTTCCATAAAAACGTCCACTTCTTCGGGAAGCAGGGCTCCTCCCTTTGCTCTTAGATTATTATTCTCCCAAAACGGAGCAATGGAACGAATCGCTTCCTTGGTTTCCTCTGTAATATAGAAAACATCCCCATCACGTTTTTCAAACAAATCCAGCTCTTCTAACACAAATTTTAAAGTATATTCCGGAAAAATCGGAGCATCTTTATTGGAAGCCGCCTGATTTCCTACAATTAAAGTCTCATCTTCAATATAAATCGACATATGCTCCAATATATTTTGCAGCATCAAAGCACGCTTCATAACTGACGGCTGATTTTGATGCTTTTTATAGCTTTCTGTAGCGAGAAGTGCTCTCTCGGCACAGATAAAGGGCTTTTTATCTAAAACCGCTTCTCGAAACTTATTCATTCTCGGCGTCAAATCACCAAAATGTTCTGCATTTTTCATCTCATATACCTCCTTGAGAAAAACAGCACTTTCATTCGAAATATTTTCTACTTTTGTTTATAACTATATCTTATCATGTTTCGAAATATTGTCAATATTTTTTCATTTAAAACCTTTTTATTTACAATTTGAAATCCCTGTGATATGATGTTCGTAAGAAAGGAAAGGAGAACTTCACAATGTCAAAGAGAGGAATTATTTTTAATATACAAAAATTCAGCATTCACGATGGTCCGGGAATTCGTACCACGGTTTTTCTCAAAGGCTGTCCTTTAAAATGTAAATGGTGTGCAAATCCAGAATCTCAGCTGCGAGATATTCAGATTTTATATGACCGAAAAAAATGCACGCACTGCCAAACCTGTATTCATAGCTGCCCTCATAATGCTGTTTTTGCAACTGAAAATAGCATCCAAATCCAACAGAATCTCTGTAAAGGATGTCTGTCCTGCGTTCATGAGTGTCCTTCCAGAGCATTAAGCTTTGAAGGAGAATTTAAAACTGTAAAAGAGGTTACTGACATCTGTCTTCAGGATCTGGATTTTTATGAAGAATCCGGCGGAGGCGTAACAATCTCCGGCGGCGAAGGGATGACACAGCCGGAATTCGTTCAGGCTCTGCTTTCTGAATTAAAAAAACACCATATTCACACAGCCATAGAGACAACGGGATATATTAAGGAAGTAATTTTTCAAAAACTTGCTCCGATGTTCGACCTTCTGCTCTTTGATGTCAAACACCATGACAGTAAAAAACATTCCCAAGGAACCGGTGTTCCCAATCCTTTGATTCTCAAAAACCTTTCATGGGCAATTCAGCAAAAGATAGATGTTCTTCCAAGAATCCCCGTCATCCCAAATTTCAATGCATCTCTGGACGATGCCAGGGGACTTGCTCAATGTCTGGTGACAGTCGGTGCCAAAAGAGTTCAGCTTCTTCCTTTCCATCAATTTGGAGAAAACAAA
>OFMK01002095.1_pt1 | contig 11971 bp, 9 predicted proteins | sample 1541781 | NCBI WGS metagenome assembly OFMK01 (sample SAMN04209250, study PRJEB22552) | human gut metagenome | biome: gut; material: feces | host: Homo sapiens | place: USA: Oklahoma
ATAGAGCTTTTTTGTGCTTTCGGGTCCTATTTTTTCATTTTTACTTTACAGTGCCAAGTTTTTTCTTCCCCGCGCCCGGCCCCACCCTGTTCCTGCCGTAAGCGCTTGTTTTTTAACTGGAAGTTAAACCAAATTATAAATCTCCGGCTGCGCCCTGTCAATAGAAAATATGTATAAAGATACTCTTTTTTGTTTTTGAATGCAAAATCGGGGCTTGCAAAACGCCGCCGCATCCCGTACAATATCGGTGAAACGAGGTGCATGTTATGCTGGAATCCATCCGCGAGCTGCGGCGCCGGAAAAACTTCACTCTGCGCCAGCTCAGTGAAAAAACAGGGTATACCGTCAGCTTCCTTTCCCAGCTGGAGCGCGGCATCAAAAACCCGTCTCTGGACGCGCTGCGGGCCATTGCGCAGGCGCTGGACGTCTCGCTTGTGAGCCTGATGAACAATTCCGATTACACGGCCGGAAGCCGCGGCGAAACCGGCGACGACGCCGGAGAGAGCGGCTTTTGCGTGCTGCCGCCGGACGGCCGGCGCACAATGCCCATTGATCTTCCGGGCGTCCGCTACCAGCTTTTGAACGCGCAGCAGCTTGCCCCGGGCCACGCGGGCGACGTGACGATGGTGCTGTGCACGCTGCAGCCCGGCTGCTCCTCCAGCGGCAAAATGGTGAGCCACCTTTACACCGAGGTATGCTTTGTCATCGCGGGGCGCATCCGCGCGCTGCGCGCGGGCGGCGAGGAGCTGCTCGGCCCGGGAGACACCATCCGCGTGACGCCCGGCGTGCTGCATGATTTTTACAACGTGGGCGATGCGCCCGCTGTTGTACTGGCCGTTACATTTTAGCTTGACAATTGGTTTGTGTTTGCTATAATTTACTGTAAGTTAACTTTGTCGCATTAAAGCGGAAAAGAGCGATCCAATTGCGAAGGCTCTCCGACGGCGGAGGGCTTTCGCATATCTTTTTTGTCGGGGGAGATGTCCGTGAAAGAAATCAATTACATTTTAAAGCGGGTGCTGCAGATGATCCCGGTGCTGCTGCTGGTGATGGTGCTGATCTTCGCGCTGATCCGCTTTATCCCGGGCGACCCGGCCGACGTGATGCTCGGCGCGCGCGCCACCGAAGAATCACGCGCCATGCTCCATGCCAAGATGGGCATCGACAAGCCCATCTATGAGCAGTTTTTCCTGTTTATGAAAAACTGCCTGCGGCTGGATTTCGGGGAATCCATCCTCAGCGGCGAGCCTGTTTCGCAGATCCTGGCGCGCCGCTTTCAGGTGACGGCCTCGCTCACGGGCATGACGGCCCTGTTCACGATGCTGCTGGCGCTGCCCATCGGTTATTTTTCGGGTGTGAACAAGCACAACGCCGCCGGAAAGGCCATAAATACCTCGGCGCTGGTCGTCATGGCGGTGCCTGCGTTCTGGGTCGGCATCCTTCTGATGTATTTCTTCGGGCTGAAGCTGCACTGGTTCCCCATCTCCGGCTGGGGCGATACCCTCGGCGAGCATGTGTGGTCCCTCATCCTGCCGGCGTTCACGCAGTCGCTGGGCATCTCGGCGCTGCTCATCCGCAATATGCAGAACGAGGTGGCGCAGATTTTCACCATCGACTATGTGGATTTTGCCCGCAGCAAGGGCCTTGCACCCATGCGCGTGCGCGTGTGGTACATCCTGCGCAACGTAATGATCTCCACCACCACGCTTTTTTCCATCGGCATCGCCAGCATGCTGGGCGGCAGCGTCATCATCGAAACGGTGTTCTCTCTGCCGGGGCTCGGCTCACTGATCATGTCCAGCATCCTGGCGAGGGATTACCCCGCCGTACAGGGCTGCGTTATCCTGTTTGCCGTTATCATCATGGCGGTGAACCTGCTCACCGATATTTTGTATTCCGTGCTTGACCCCCGCGTCAAGCTGCAGTAAAGGAGGCGCACAGATGCAGGCAGAAGCTGTAAAAGCAACGCAGCGGCGCACCGTATGGAACGTGCTTCGCCGCAACCTTTCGCTCACCGCAGGGTGCTTGATCCTGCTTTGCGTGGTGTTCACGGCGCTGTTTCCGGGGCTCATCGCAAGCCAATCCCCCACAGACCAGAACCTCACGGCCATGCTCGCCGCGCCTTCGGCAGAGCATATCTGGGGCACCGACGAGCTGGGGCGGGATATTTTCGCCCGCGTCATCTGGGGCACCCGGTATGACCTTGTCATCGGCCTGGCGGCCGCCAGCGTCCCGTTTATCGTGGGCACGCTCATCGGTCTTTTCACGGCCTACTTCGGCGGCATCCTGGACACGCTTTTCATGCGCCTTGTGGACGTGATGATGTCCTTCCCCGTCATCGTCCTCATCATCGCCATCGTGGCGGTGCTGGGGCCGGGCATCGGCAATATGTATCTTGCCATGTGGCTGGTGGGCTGGACAAGCTACGCGCGGCTGGTCCGCAGTGCCGTCATGGTGGAAAAAAACGCCGAGTATGTGCAGGCCGCGCGTACGCTGGGCTATTCCCACCTGCGCATCCTGTTCCGGCATATTCTTCCCAACGTCATCTCCGGCGCCATCGTATACGCGGTTTCAGATATATTGATGTGCATGCTCATGGGTGCGGGGCTCAGCTTTCTGGGCGTTGGCGTACAGCCCCCCACCCCGGAGTGGGGCGCCATTATTTCGGGCGGCCGTTCCTTTTTGTTCAACGCGCCGTGGATCAGCATTTTCCCCGGCATCTTCCTGGCCGTCACGGGCGTGGGCCTCAGCCTTCTGGGCGACGGCCTTGCAAAGTTTTTCCAAGTAAAGGGGCATTGACATGGATAAACCCGTATTGCTCGAAGTCAGGGATTTGAAAACCTATTTCTATTCCTCCGGCAAACGCGCGCTCAAAGCCGTGGACGGCGTCAGCTTTTCCATCCGGGAGGGCGAGGTGTTCGGCCTTGTGGGAGAGAGCGGCAGCGGCAAGAGTATCACCTGCAAATCCCTCATCGGGCTCATTCACCGCCCGGGACGCATTGCGGGCGGCAGCATCCGCTACCGCGGGCAGGAGCTTGTGGGCCTCTCCGAAAAGGCCCTCACCGCCGTGCGCGGCAGGGAGATCGGCATGATCTTCCAGGAACCGATGGTGGCGCTGAACCCGGTGCTGCGCATCGGCCAGCAGATAACGGAATCCTTCAAGGACCCCGGGCTTTCAGGTGAGGAAAAGCACGCCCGCGCCGTGGAGCTGCTGCGGCGCGTGGGCATTCCCAACCCGGAGCAGCGCATGCGGGAATACCCGCACCAGTTCTCCGGCGGCATGCGCCAGCGCGTGGTCATCGCCATCGCGCTGGCCTCCAATCCCAAGCTGCTGCTGGCGGATGAACCGACGACGGCGCTGGATGTGACCATCCAGGCCCAGATCCTGCAATTGCTGCGGGAGCTGAAGGACGAATACAGCATGTCCATGGTGCTGGTGACGCACAACCTGGGCGTGGCCGCGCAGATCTGCGACCGCATCGCCGTGATGTACGGCGGTCATATCATGGAGCTTGGCCCCACGCGGGAACTGTTCGCACACCCGCAGAACCCGTATACCCGCGGCCTGTTGGCCTCGCTGCCCGTGAATAAACGCAAGGGCGAGCCGCTCTCCGCCATACCGGGCACGCCGCCGAATCTGGGCGAGATGCCCGTGGGCTGCCCGTTTGCCCCACGGTGCGCGCGGGCGCAGGACGTGTGCTTCAGCCAGCCTCCCGCCGAGCGGGAGGTCGGCCCCGGCCACACCTGCCGCTGCCATTTCGCGGACGGCCCCTGCCGAGAGGAGGATGACTGTGGAAAACCGCAATAACGCACAAGAGCCCCTGCTGCAGGTGCGCGGGCTGAGCCTGCGCTTTCCCGTAAAGCAAGGCCTGCTGGACATCCTGATGCGCCGCCCCCAGCAGGCGGTGACGGCCGTGGACGATGTGGACCTTGCTATCTACCCGGGTGAATGCCTGGGCCTTGTGGGCGAAAGCGGCTGCGGCAAAAGCACGCTGGCCAAAACCATCATCCGCATCTACGACCCGGACGCGGGCACCGTACTGCTGGACGGCGTGGATTTTACCGCGCTGAAGGGCAAACGCCTGCAGGCCGCGCGCCGCAACGTGCAGATGGTATTTCAGGACCCATACTCCTCGCTGAACCCGCGCATGAGCGTGGGCGCCATGCTCAAAGAAGTATTGCAGGTGCATCATGTGTGCCCGAAGGACGAAATGGACGCCCGTGTGGCGGCTCTGCTGGAGATGGTGGGCCTTGCGCCGGACGCCGCACAGCGCAGCCCCGGTGAATTTTCCGGCGGCCAGCGCCAGCGCATCGGCATCGCCCGCACGCTGGCCCTGCAGCCCAAGCTGCTCATCGCGGACGAGGCGGTCTCCGCCCTGGACGTCTCCGTGCAGGCACAGATCATCAACCTGCTGGAGGAGCTGCAGAAAAGCCTGCATCTGACAATGCTGTTCATCTCCCATGATCTTTCCGTGGTGCGCTGCATGACGGACCGCGCTGTGGTGATGTACCTGGGCAAGATCATGGAAATGGGCCCCACGGAACACCTGTTCGGCGCGCCCGCCCACCCCTACACGCGCAACCTCATCGACGCCGTGCCCGAGCCGGATCCCGACTGTCCGCCCAAAGAGAGCACGATGATCGGCGAGCCGCCCAGCCCCATGGATATCCCCGGCGGATGCCGGTTCCATCCGCGCTGTCCCTATGCAAAAAACGTGTGCCGCCGCGCTCAGCCCGAACTCACGGACCTGGGCGGCGGACATTTTGCGGCCTGCCATTTCCCCTATGCGTGCGCTGGGGCGCCGCAGACGGAAGCTGAACAATAAGACCGCCCCGCGGCGCGCCGCGGCCCGGACAATGAATATGGGAAAGGAACATCTATTATGAAAATCACCGGCGTAAAAATCGAAAAGCTGCTGCTGGAGCTGACCAGCCCGTTCCGCGTGGCCTTCGGCACCATCACGCATTCCGAAAACGTAATGATCAAGGTCACCACAGACGAAGGCGTTACCGGCTACGGCGAGGCCGCGCCGCTGGCGTTCGTCACAGCCGAAACCACGGATTCCGTCATTGCGGCGCTGGAGCTGTTCCGCACCGGGCTGATCGGTATGGACCCGCTGGACATCGAAGCCGTGCATGCCATGATGGACGGCCTGATGGGCGGCAACTCCTCGGCCAAATGCGCGGTGGACCTTGCCATGTACGACATCCGCGGCAAAGCCGCGGGCATGCCCGTGTACAAGCTGCTGGGCGGCTATTCCAACACCGTGCTCAACGATATCACCGTCAGCATCATGGAGCCGCAGGCCATGGCGGACAAGGCGCTGAGCTATGTGCGCGACAAGGGCTACCGCGTGCTGAAGGTGAAGGTGGGCGCGGACGTGAACGACGACATCCGCGCGCTGACGCTCATCCGCGAGGCTGTCGGCCCGGACGTCCGCCTGCGCGTGGACGCGAACCAGGGCTACGACGTACCCACGGCGCTCAAGGCGTTGAACGCCTTTGCCGCACTGGGCGTGGAATCGGTGGAGCAGTGCCTGCCCGCATGGAACATGGAGGGCGCGGCCTACCTGCGCCGGAAAGCGCCCGCCATCCATCTGATGCTGGACGAATCGATCCACGGCCCGGTGGACGCAGCCCGCGCCTGCCGCATGGACGCGGCGGATATCCTGAACATCAAGCTGATGAAATGCGGCGGCCTGTATCCGGCCGAGCAGATCAATGCCATCGCCCAGGCCAACGGCCTCACCTGCATGGTAGGCTGTATGATGGAGACAAAACTTTCCATCACTGCCGGCCTGAGCTTTGTGGCGGCAAAGAAAAATGTAATGGACGCAGACCTGGACAGCTTTATGGAATATGTGGGCGGCAAGACCCACTTCCCCGGCGGCTTCACCCACAAGGGCAGCGATTTTGTGCTGTGCGACGCACCGGGTTTCGGGCTGGACATCGACTTTTGATTTACCGGAAAAGGCCGTGTGCGGGCGCTCCGGCACCCTTGTGCCCGGGCGGACGCCCGGCCTTTTCCCATTTTACGGAGGGATGAGCATATGGAGACATGGTCGTTTTATTCCGCGGGCATCCGCATCGCCCGCTTTTGGCCCGCCGCCGGCACGTTGGAGTGGGCGTGCCTGGACGACGGGGCGGGCGTTTTGGGCGCGCGCGGTGCAATGAACGAGGAGAACGCCGAATGGTTTGCCAGGCGGTACCAGTTTTCGCCCGCGGCATTTTTTGAAGGGCTGTCCGCATGGAACGAAGCGTTCGCGGGAGGCGGCTCGCCCGTCAGCTGCGGCGGCTCGCGCTACGACCGCCGTCCGGATGGATTTTACGCCCAGCGCGAGGCGCGTTTTCCCAAGGATATTTTGTTCGCGGACGGCGCTGTTCGCGCTCAGCTTTGTTCAAACGGCAACGGAACCACGGTGCTGGTGCAGGACGGCTGGGAGGCACGCACGCCCGCGGGCGCGTGGCTTGCCTATGCGCCTGCGGAGCCGGCATGCCCGGTGCGCGCGCTGGGCACCTTTATGGTGCCCGCGCGGGATGGGGTAAGGCTTGCCACGGATGTCTATGTGCCCGGCAATGCCCAGGGCCCCGTGCCTGTGATGCTGGTGCGCACGCCATACGACAAAACAGCTGCTCCGTGGAATTATTTCAACTTCGTGCGCCGCGGCTATGCGCTCGCCGTTCAGGACGTGCGCGGCCGCAGCGCAAGCGAGGGCGATTTTCTGCCCTGCTACCATGAGGTGGAGGACGGAGACGACACGCTGAACTGGCTCGCCGGGCAGGAATGGAGCAACGGCCGCGTGGGCATGATCGGCGGGTCTTACCTGGGCTATGTGCAATGGTGTGCAGCGGCCAGCGGCAACCCGCATTTGCAGGCGCTCGTCAGCATGGTCACGGCGGGCAGCGCCTTTGCCGACATTCCCCGCCGGGGCGGCTGCTTTGAATCCGGCATGATGGCCTGGGCCTTTGCGGTGTCCAACCATCAGATGGACGCCGCCCGCATGGTGCGGGACGACTGGGACGACGTGCTGCAGATCCGCCCGCTGGAAAGCATGGCCCGGGAGGCCATCGGCGAGGACATCCACTTTCTCAACACCTGGTTCGAGCACCCGGACAATGACGAATTGTGGCAAATGTCCGACTGGCAGGCCCGCAGCAAGGGCGCGCGCATCCCCGCGCTGATCTTCTCCGGCTGGTTCGACGACGACGGCATGGGCACCACCCAGGCGCTGGAGCTGGTCCACGACTGGCCCGCCGCTCAGCGTAAGGCCGTCCTTGGCCCGTGGATCCACAGCTTTAACAGCCGCTACGACATCCACGGCGTTCCCATGGGCCTGCAGGCCATCCGCTACGACGTGGACCTGCTGTACTTCCAGTGGGTGGACCATTTCCTGCGGGATGTGGAAAACGGTGTGGAGAAAGGAGCGCCCGTGGAATACTTCACCATCGGCGAAGACAAGTGGAAAACCGCTGAAAACTGGCCTGTCGCGGCGGCCCGCCCCCAGACGCTGTACCTGGACGGGGAGGCCGGCGCGGCCGTGGAAAACCACGGCCTGCTGGCGCTGTCCGTGCCTGGGGCGGACGCCTCCGACACCTACCGCTATGACCCGGACGACCCGGCCGTCAACATCATTGACATGTCGGAAAATGAAATCGAGGTGCCGGAGGATTACGCGGCCGAGGAGCTGCGCCCGGACGTATTGTGCTATACCACGCCCCCTCTGGCCGCGGATGCCGTCATCACCGGGGACTGCAGCGTGGAGCTGTTCATTTCCTCTGACGCCGAAGACACGGATTTCATCGTCCGCGTCACCGAGGCCACGCCGGACGGAAAGTCCATCAAGCTGGCGGACGGCGTGCTGTGCGCCAAATACCGGGAAGGCTTTGAGGCTCCCCGTTATCTGCAGCCGGGCGCCGTATATCCCATCCATATCCGCACCACAAAATTCTCCAAACGCTTCGAGAAGGGCAGCCGCCTGCGGGTCACCGTTACCTCCAGTGCCAAAAATTTCCTGTTTCCCAACAGCAACACGCGGGCGGGCTTCAACAGTGTGGAGACCGTGGTCGCCCACAACACCATCCATCACGGCCCGACGCATCCCTCCGCCATCACGCTGAACGTAGAAAAGGCATTGGAATTTTAAGCCCCGCAGCTTTTTTGCTCATATTTCCATTTTTCGACAGGATTCTCCATGGTTTGCCCGGGCAGACTGCGTTATAATAAGAATGCTGCCGCGTTCCCACTTCGCGGCGGCGGGCCGCGGCCGTTGCTTTGAATGGCCGCGGCCCATCCATTTCATGCGGCCGGCAGACGCACCGCCCGTCCCCCGAGCCGCCGCACAGCCTTTTCTACTACTTTTGTCTAAAAAAGCCATGCTTTACGCACGCTTTACGAACAAAACGACAAAAATATAAAAAATAGCAAAACATGTCCGATTTTGGCAGGCTTTTGTGATACAATATCGGTGTAGTATGCCCGGCCCCGCGGAGCCGGGCCAAACCCGCTTTGCGGCATCATAAAATTAGGAGTGTGCTTTCCCCATGGTGCAAGCCAGAACCAGTGCGAAGGAATTTTTCAACGCCGATGAACGCCTCGCCGACCTCGGCCTGATCGCCGTGCCCGGCGCCGAGGAGCTCACCGCCAAGATCGACCGTCACCTGCTTCGTTGGGCGCAGGAGGCCGGGATGGACCAGGACACGTTTATCATCGAGAGCGAATGCCCCCGCTTTTCCTCCGGCGACGGCAAGGGCCTCATCCGCTCCACCGTGCGCGGCGACGACATCTATTTCGTCGTAGACGTGGGCAATTACAACCAGAAATACAAGATTTTCGGCCATGAGAACTTTATGTCCCCGGACGACCATTTCCAGAACCTGAAACGTCTGATCCAGGCCACCAGCGGCAAAGCCAAGCGCATGAGCGTCATTATGCCGCTGCTGTACGGCAGCCGCCAGCACCGCCGCGCCTACCGGGAAAGCCTGGACTGCGCCGTCGCGCTGCAGGAGCTGCAGGCCATGGGCATCTCCAACATCGTCACCTTTGACGCCCACGACCCCCGCATGCAGAACGCCGTGCCCCTGATGGGCTTTGACAACGTGATGCCTACCTATCAGGTGCTGAAAGCCATGCTCCGCGCCGTTCCCGACCTCCAGCTGGACCGCGACCATTTCATGGTCATCAGCCCCGACGAGGGTGCGATGAACCGTAACATGTATTACGCCTCCGTGCTGGGGGTGAATCTGGGCATGTTCTACAAGCGCCGCGATTATTCCCAGGTGGTAAACGGCCGCAACCCCATCGTTGCCCACGAATACCTGGGTGAAAGCGTAGAGGGCAAGGACGTGTTTGTGGCGGACGATATCATCTCCTCCGGCGAAAGCATGCTGGACATTGCCTACGCGCTGAAAAAGCAGGGCGCAAAGCGCATTTTTGCCAACGCCACCTACGCCATTTTCACAAACGGCCTGGATTCCTTTGACAAAGCCTATGCCGACGGTATGATCACGGGCGTGTTCGGCTCCAACCTTACCTACCGCACTCCGGAGCTGCTGAGCCGCCCCTGGTTCCATGAGGTGGACGTATCCAAGTATATCGCCTATTTCATCGCCGCGCTGAATCACGACCTTTCCGTCAGCGCCATCATCGATCCCCACGAAAAGATCAAGGCTCTGCTCGAACGCACCGGACAGGCCCGCTGAGCATTTTCCTTCGTTTTTACCGGAAGGCCCGCTGTTTTTACAGCGGGCCTCTTGTTTTCCGCCGTTTTTCGGCGCTCGACCAGCGGTCGGTTGTCAAAAGCGGGCTTTGGGGATACAATCAGGACAAAATAAAAACAGCGCGGCAAAGCCGCCGCGCAGGGAGGAATCGAATGGACGCCAGATATACGGGAGAGCAGATCGCGGCCGCGCGCCGCGCCAAAGGGCTGACGCAAAAGCAGCTTGCGGACGCCTTGGGGGTAACGGATAAGGCCGTCAGCAAATGGGAGCGCGGGGAATCAAATAAATAAAGAAACAAACCAAACAACCCGCGTGAAAAGCTTGCAATAAACTTACAAGAAAATAGTTGATTCCGCGAAAGAGAAAAGTCCGTGAATATAGTAAAGGATACTTATGCGAAATTGTGAGAAGTGCGAATAGAAAAAGTAGGAATATCTGGCAACACAAGGAAAAGCAGAATCAAAGCTAAATACGGTTATTATCTTTTCTAATGCTATCTTTACATGCTTGGATAAATATCAAAAACAGTTACACTCATCAACGGTCAGAATGAACGAGCTATGTGCACCGTATGATAAAGTCGTCTATTCCTGATAATATGATATGCCAAACAGCGCAAGCAGATTTATACTTGCGCTGTTTATTCATTGTAGGCGGAGTGCTACGCAATAGGCGTTGATTTTTCTTAATTCATGCTGCTCTATTCATGTAATAAGAGCAAGGACCAGTATTTTATATTTCTATCCCACGAAACCAGCGTTCGATTTCATAACAGTCAATCTGTCCGCGTGGATACTTAGGGGTGGAGAAGCCTGTATCTATGCAGCTTATAGGACGCAAAAACAGAACAAGTAGTATAATTCCTTTCGGAGGCCATAAACCTCTCTTCTATCATTCCGAAAAAATGAAAAGGCGAATGAGAAACACAATACTTTTCACTCACCTTTTATGTGCAGCCTATTTTCGATTCATCGGCTTCTTATCTCCTATTGCTTGTTTTTTGTAGTGCCGGAAACGACCCTACCACTTCTGTAACAGTTTTTAGCCTCTTTCAACAGACAACGCCATTAGAGCAAACGATTTTCTGTATCGGATGGATATTGTCAAGCCCGCATCCTATCTCGTACTTGATGGTGTAGCATCTAAGAGCCGTGAAATTTTTTCAGACGAAGAAATCTCACGGCTCTTTCTTTATGCAAACCAAGATGAAAAATTTTCTTGTACCGCAAGAGAAGTTCTTTTGCTTGTTTTTACTGGTCTCAGACCCGAAGAGTTTTTCTCAATTCAGAAAACTGATATAAGCTTGGAAGATCACTACATTTATAGTCCTGGCAGTAAGACCGACGCTGGCAAAGACCGACTTATTCCCATGATTTCTCAAATCGTTCCTTTTGCAACATGGTTCTTCTACACCAGCAAAGGAGATTACCTGTTCTCAAGCCCCAAAGGGTGCCGTGTCCGACTAAACAACTGGCGTCGGAGAAATTTCTACCCTCTTATGGCCCTGTTAGGGATCAACAGCCCTGACAATCCTCACCGCATCGTTCCCTACTCTTGTCGGCATACCTATGCCTCCCTGGCAGACCGTGCCGACGTAGACAGAGATATGCTGATCAAAATGATCGGTCACACAAACTACAAATTCACCAAGAAAACTTACGTCCATGAGCACTTGTCCCAATTTGCAGCAGAAATCAAAAAACTGGACCAGCTTGTGCAGGATGAACTGATCGCAGCTGATTCAAAATGAACTGATTACAGAAAGAAACAGAAAGGAAGGTTTTAATGGTAATCGTTGTTGGTCCGACTGAAACTACTAAGAGTGTCCGGGAATTAAATTTTCGGCAAGAATTTGAAATTGAGGAAATACACGGGAGCGGCGTGTCCGCTATCCTGCATCAGTTGGAGCAGGGCGCAGAGCGCATCACACACCTGGTATACGATGTCCGCATCATCGGCAACATTGACGGATCGCTGGCGTTGCTGGAGCGTCTCTGCAAAACAATTCCCGGCATTGCCGAAAAAACGGTAGTTGTTGCCACTGGACTGGGAGAAAACAGTCCTTTCCTGCGGGACATCTGCGATTTGATCCCGCAGGATCACATCGTACAAGACCCCGCCGCAGAACTGAAACGGGTACTCAATACCATGCTCTGTGCAGATGGCATCATTCGGGCCGAGCTGGAAACCCAAGAATTACCTGTAGCGGCGGAATCTGTCCCGAAACCGCAGGAGCCGCCCCTTCCGCCCGCCC
>OFMK01002096.1_pt1 | contig 11961 bp, 11 predicted proteins | sample 1541781 | NCBI WGS metagenome assembly OFMK01 (sample SAMN04209250, study PRJEB22552) | human gut metagenome | biome: gut; material: feces | host: Homo sapiens | place: USA: Oklahoma
TGGTGCCCTGCCTGGTGGTCATGTTCCACACCGGTTCTCCCTTGGCCACCGTCACCGCCAGCCACAGAGCAAGCCAGGACTTGCCCACTTTCGGGGAGCCTGCCAGGATGTGCAGGCCCTGAGAGATCAGGGTGTCCACCACAAAATTGGGCGGCTCCAGCGGACGATCCATCAGGGTTCTGCCATCCACTGTGATCAGGGGATGGTTCATTTTGTTGTTCATGTTTAGTACCTCCATTTCAAGAATTTGAATACAAAAAGCTCCCACCTCAAAAGAAGTGGGAGTAGTATTCATTTTAATTTTGAAATGGTTTATGGTAGAATGGAGCAAACGGAGGTGAGCCAATGGCGACCTATCAGATCTACGAACTCTCTGCCCGGGCGGTGATGAGTTATGCCGCGGAGCAAGACGGCGTTTACACCTTTACTCTGAACCGCAGTGCCACCGAGCACTGCAAGGTACCGGGTGCCAAGCACGAGCAGGACAGCTGCGCCATGTTCCATCAACTGATGTACCAACTCCACGGGGAGGGCTGGCGGGAGCGTAGCGATGAGAAAGTCACAGCACTTTCCGATGTGCTGTTCTACATGGACTTCGCCGGGATCTTTGACCGGCGTGGAACCGGAAAGACGCAGCAGGCCCGCCGGGAAAAGGCCAGAGATATGTTCCGCCCCGAGGGGATCACCCTGGACTTCGGCAGCGGCCCACACCGCTATGTGGCTTTTGAACGCTCCGCCAGCATGAGCCGTCAGTCCCGTCTCTCCTTTATCCGGGCGGATCTGTATGAACCCATACGCCAACGGATCATGCTGAATATGGAACTGAGACGCTGCCAGCTCAGTAAACTCTACGCCTACAATGGTCTCATGTTCTCCAGTGGAACCCGGGTGGACGGCATCCGCATTGACAAAAATCACCGGGTCATCGTCATAGACAATCCAACCAAGAGAGTGGAGCGAGCCCCCGTCATCACCCTGCGGGAAGACAGAGAGCCGGGAACCTTCTACCGGGCAGATACACTGGAAGATCTGGACATCACCTGCTTTGACGGCGTGGGCCTCATCTCCAAAGAGTATGCGGAGGTGGTGGACAAGGCTTGCTGCGGCAGCCACACCCACACCTCCTTCCAGATCCGTATGCCCTACATCAAGGGAATGCTCCATCAGGTGGATTTCAAAGATTTTTTGAAGAGAAGCGGTACCCAGAGCATCGTAGATATTTGGGGCAAGGCGCACCCTGTTCGCAGTGTGGACATCATCCTCACCCGCAGTCAGTTCAAGGCCTACGGATGGCTGCGGGAGAACGGTATGACCTGGGAGGACTACTGGGACGCCTTCCGGGACTACAATCACGCCCTGTACATTACCAACCTGAGCAAGACGGAGCCGGAGAAACTGGTAGAGCTCAACTATCAATTTCTCTCCACCCTCTCCATTCAGCCGGAGGAGTTTCGCCCCGCCGATCTGCCGGAAGGCTGGGATCACAGTCCAGAGGATGATCCCCGGCAGTGGCTGACCAAGGCCACCGAGGCGGCCTACTATAACTTTCGTGCCAATGAGGCATATCAGCAGGAATACTTTCGTAAGGGCCTGAGCCAGCCCAGGGGAAGCCGCGCGCACATCATGGCCCGGGTGTTGGAGAAGAACCCGAAGTTTATCCGCGAGCCTATTTACGTGGAACAGCTGGACGGACAGGCCCGAAAGATCCTCCGAGGCTACGCCGTTGGGCGGTTGCTGGTGCCGGGAGACAACCGATTCCTCTCCGGTGATCTGCTGGAACTGCTGCGGCAGTTAATTGCGCCCCGTGTGTTTCAATTGCCCGGTGAGCGGGACTTCTGCAATCAGGTGATGGGAGATTTCTTTGCGGAGGATAGCTTCTTTGCCCCCGGCGCAGCCTATGACCACGAGGACAGCTGTACTCTGCTCCGCAATCCCCACATCGCCCGGAACGAGGAATTGCAGCTGTCGGTATATCCAGAGGGAGACGCACTGCGCCAGCATTACCTGGGCCACCTCACCGATGTGGTCATGGTGTCCGCTGACAGTTTGGCGGCGGAGCGGCTGGGCGGCGCAGACTACGACGGCGACCTCATCAAGACCATTGCCGATCCCATTCTGAACCGCTGTGTGAAGCGGAATTATGACTACGATATCCACCAGCAGCTCTCCAACAACGCCAACCTGCCCCTGCTGAAAATTCCATCCTTATCCGCACCCAAGTCCAACACCAACGACTGGCAGGCCCGGTTTCAGACAGTGGAGAACACCTTTGCTGCCCGCATTGGACAGATCTGCAACGCCGCCCTGGACCGCAGCGTCATCGCCTATAACGACCACGCCGACCCGGAGGAGCGCAAGCGGTGCCGCCGGGACTTGGAGGCTCTGGCCATCTACAGCGGACTGGAGATCGACGCGGCCAAGACCGGTGTGCGGCCCAACCTGGATGAATTTCTGGGTGGGCGGAAGGTGAAGCGCACTCCTTTCCTCCAGTACAAATATCTGTTGGAGCGCGCGGAGGAGCGCCGCCGCGCTTGGTATGAGCCCACCCACCGTGAGCGGCTGGAGACCTTCTTTGCCGGGATCGACTGGGACCAGGTGGACTCCCCGGTGGAGCGTCTGCCCTGGCTGGCCCGCCAGCTGGAGCGCAACACGCCGAAGGTTCAGGAGAAACCGGCAAAGGACAGCGAGTTGTTCGCTTTCGCCCAGGAGCGAAGTTGGAAGAAGCAGCTGGATGAGAAAACACTTTCTTCTGTTTCTGCCTTGCTGTGGGACTACGAGCACTGCCTCTCCCGCATCCGGGCCTGCCGCACCCCCGCCAAGGGACAGCAGCGGAAAACGGACATTGACCGCATCCTCTACGCCAGAGGACAGGAAGAAGTCTACGACAGCGACGAACTGTATGCTTTCTTCCAGCAGCTTTCATCGGAGCGTATTTCTACTTTGAGAAAGACGATTGTGGATCAGCAGTGGCACCTGTTGACAGAAGCACAGAGAGAAACATTCCTACGGGAGTGGCTGCCGGAGGGAGCCAACTACTACGACCTCCTGACCGACTTCCGCCACGGCGGGTTCCGCCTGCTGGGTGATCTGGTCTGTGACATCGATGATGTGGAAACGGCCCGGGAGCGGAAGCAGCTCTGCCGCCCGGCGGATTCCCCGGCCTTCCAGAAGATGATGGAGGCCTATCTGTCTGCCCCCTTCAGCGGCAACGAGCGGGCCGTGGTGTCCAAGGTCTGCCGCAAGCTGCTGGACAAGATCGTCCGGCCCAGCCTGGCGGCGCCCTATGTGGTGGCTCTGGGTAAGCGAAGCCTGCTGTGGGATCTGCTGCCGGACCACATTGAGGAACATGTTCTGGAGGTGGACCATGCTGAATGAGTGGAAGGAATTTCAGGCATACACCGGTGCGGTAAACTACACCGCTCGGAACAAGCAGGACACCACCTACCTGGGCCGGTTCACCTTCGACACCATTCTGGACTTTGAGGGGCTCAACCGGGTATTGACCATCCTGGCGAGAGGGTTTCTGTTTCATAACGAGGATGGCAGCCCCGCCGAAGCGCCCCGGGAGCGCATCGACTATGCCAAGCGGGGCCTGTGTGCTTGGTGCAGTGTGCCGGACAACAAAAACGCCACGCCCCGGGAGGCGTGGCAGTTTGGCAGTGATTTTGGAAAACTCCATGGGGAGTTTCCCGGCCTTGCGGATAAAAACGGCAGCGGGTGGTTCCATAGACATGTGCATCAGGTGGTGGATTTTGTGCGGGAAAATCCCGAACGGGTATCCAGCAGCGCCCAGAAAAAGTGTGCTGCCATTGAGAAAGGCTTTGACCGGGCCTGGCGGGACAAGGTGATTCAGATGCAGATCCCCCTGTTCGCCCCCACCACTAAGGGACAGTGGGGCCTGCGGTTTGATAGTTTTCTGGCCCAGGCGCTGGAGCTGGGGCCGCTTCGGGATGAGGAGCGGTCACTGCCGCCTGAATTAGTAGAACAACTCCGCGCGCTCACGCCCAAGGGGGTTCCCGTGGAGATGGTGGAGACGATGGTGTCCTACTACCTCGCCAACAAGCCGGAGGATTCCGACTGGGTGGTGCTTCCGGTGGCCAACTTCGACGCGTACTTCGGAACCACCAGCTTTGGGCGGAAGTATCTGAAACAGATCCCGGAGATCATTCTGGAGCGCTCCGAAACTGGCTTTGGACTGTGTCGGTATCGGCTGGGTGAAGGCGTCGTAATCAAGTAGATAGAATCAGGCATCCATCTCCACTTCTTCCGCTGGAGATGGATGCCTGTTCGTTTCAAAATGATTCAGTTCGTATGCCAATTCCCAAGCTAACTGGAATCCGCAAAGGAAACTGTCAACAGAGCGTTCCTCTGCAATCAGGCCCTGTGCATCCATGATCCGAAGCACCAGTTTTCTCTCAGGTTTTTCCAGACGCTCAATAAGCTGTTGGTGGCAAGTTTCGATTTCCTGCTCGGCCTCCTCCATAGGTAGCGGAGTGTAAAATCTGTCATACAGTAGCTTCAGCGTATTGTTCATGTGCCTCGCCTCCTTGTAGCAAGACACAATACCACAGATCAGAGAAAATAGCCACTACAAAATTTGTAACAATCAAAACCTGCTGTACTGCTTGCCAGATTCTAAAGCCATTGCCTGGTAGTGAAGGTCATCTCACTTTGCCAAAATGACTTCTTCATTCATAATTCGAAGAGCCTCTTGCTCCAAGCAATACGCCTCGTACCTCTTTTGATTTGCCTCCAAAGCTAAGTCGTTTATTTGTTTCTGTGTCGCATGATTTTTTAGCAAAGGAATAGGAATTTGACGCACGTGGTTATCATCAATTTCGTCAACAACAGAGCCATATGTGAAACGAGTGATTAAGTGATAACCATAATCTGAAGCAAGGAAGACATTCAAATAACCTGCTATCTCCTGATTAGCGGGAACAACACGAATAATATGTTCACTCGCCACCCAATGTTCCCAATGTTTAGGAACTAATGCAACTTTTCCGATGGTTCCACTTCTCGTTATTAATGTTGCACCTTCAGACAGCACCAACTCATTACTGATTTGTTTATCATGCTTCACCCTTGATAGGTATTTTTTATTAGAAGGATCTAATTCATTGATTTGTTTTCCACCTATCAGAACATGCCCTTCTCCTTCTTCCACATACACACGCTTAAACCGTCCAGGAAGAATAACTGCTTTGCAAATTCTTGCATCTGCTATCGTCGTTACTTCTGCGGCATATTGTTGTAAGTGTCCAATAATAGTATCTATCACTGGAACATGATAGGAAGCATCTACACGTCCATCCAGACGACTTAGCTTTACACTAAAGGCATTAACTGAAGAAGTGTTTTTCATCCATGTTTCTATTGGGGGCAAAGAAAGCTCACGGACCATCAATTCATTGGCAGTTTTTAATAACTCATTAGATTCATCTCGCAGCCTATACGAATTAATAATCAATGAATCAATTCGGTTAATAATAGATTCTGGTGCCTTGGGAATTGGAATGGTTGCCAAGTGTTCCGGCTCTACCTGAGAGATCACTGCACCATAAATATTGGATCGAATCATGGCTTGTCCAGTTTTTGTTTTTAAATAAGCATACACATATCCTGGAGCATATCGACATTCGAGTCTCATTGCATGTTCACTGATTAATAATTTTGATAAGGTGCGATTAACAAAAGACATATTACCAATCGTACCAGAACGTGAGATCAAAACTGTATTTTCTTTTACATGCAAACCTTTGACTCGATCGGAGTCAACCATATATTTTACAGGTTGTGGCTTAACATCCAGCATTTCAGAACTACCGATAAACCCTATTGCATGTTCATGGCTCTTATCAACATAGTTTCTTTTTAGTCGTCCGCCGTAATGTGCTTTCTCTACAAAACCATCAGCAGCAATCAAGTTTACAGTAGGATATTTTCCGGTAATAACTGTTTTATACGCTTGCTTTGCTTCAACATCAAAAACGCTCGCCTCTAATCTTTTCCCTCTGGAGACTATGTCTGATAAAGTAACAGAACACCATTTTATCGGAGATTCCTGCACTTCAACTATTGGCTGAGGTACATCTTCTAATTGTAACGCCAAATTGCTGCTTACCATGACAATCCCTCCTGCCTTTTCCATTCAGTAAAAATAGCAGGTACATCAGGCGTTTGGTCATCCTCAACCTTTTTCTTTTGCTGATGCGCTACAGTACGATCACCTTCGCCTGTTTCACCTAAAACAAGCACACTATTATTATCAGGAACGAGAATTTCATTGCCTTCTTTATCACGCTTGAAAATAGGGTTGCCTCGCTTATCATGTCCGACCTTTTCGACCATGGCCATAAAAATGTTGTAATCAGCCATGGTCCCAGTCTTTTCTTCTATATCTTTTTGTTCCTGTGTCTTTTTTTGTAGGAACAAAACAGACGTCTGAGTTCCATTTCGAGGCTGGAAGGTATCAACATGTAAGTCTATGCTTGCAATAATGCGATGATTTTTAATCATCCACTCACGGATATAACCAAGGCCAGGGGAACCAAGGATAGAATCAGGTAACACAATACCCATCCTACCGCCAGGAAGCAAAAACTGAGTACAACGCTCGATAAAAAGAATTTCGGGTGGTACTGATGACTGTAAACGATCAGTCATTGTCCATGTACCGCTCTTTTTATTATTTTCCCAAATATGTGCCAGTTCAAATTGTTCAAGAACAGCCTTATCTTTAATGGGAATCTTGCTGCCGAACGGCGGGTTTGTTACAATTACATTAAAGAAAGCAATGGTATTGTGATTCCTAATTTCTGCCTTTTTAATGCCTAATGCATCTGCCAGTCTGCTTTTAAACTCGTCCGACCACTCGTGGGGAGGCAGGAGAGAGTTTGTTTGGAGAATATTGCCGCTACCATCGTTGTTCATCACCATGTTCATCTTGGTAGCTTTAACAAGGTCAGGGTTGATATCAAATCCAAAGAAATTTGTGGAGGCCATTTCAGATATCTTGTCCTGAAATGCTCTAATGCAATCAGCATCCCATTCTTTCTTAGAGAGACCAACTTGTTCAGAAAATTGCTTTTCCAACTGGTCAATCACATGGGTCATAGCAGTAACCAGAAAACCGCCCGTTCCACAAGAACTATCCAGCACCCGTTCATCAATCTTGGGATTAATCATTTCGACTACCATTTTCATGACATTACGGGGTGTAAAAAATTCTCCGCGGTCACCACGTAAGTTTGCTCCAACTATCTCCTCATAAGCTTTCCCCTTAATGTCGATGTTCGTATTAAGCAGGCTGTACCGTTGTAACTCACTTACTATATACGCCAAACTGCGAGGTGTCAGTTTAATTTCGTCATTGGCGTCAAAAATCTTTCCGTGCCGCTTCTTTACCTTTTCAAAAATCTTAGAAATACGTTTTTGCACAGTTAACTGACCATCTGGATTGGAACGTTCTTCAGAGGTAGTATAAAACTCCAATGGATTTGGAATATTTCTTTCATCCTCAATTTTACAGAAAATAACCTTCAGTAGTTCAAAAAATGCGGGTTGTTTCTGCATCCCATCGTTTACATAGATGTGGTTGTGGCATGTCTTAAATACGAACAGAAGATTATCATCTGAGGCATTTCTAAGGCTTTTTCTGCTTGGTCTATTAACATCATCCAGATTACCATCTGCTGCGGGAATATCATTATATTCCATGAAGCAAATGTTTCCAGCATCATCCAGATATTTACGAAACACAAATTTTTGAATACTATTTGTCCACATGCCCCATTCGCAATTAGGGCAAACAGACATATAAGATTGCAGCTGAGCAATGCCGTCTTTTGCGTTTCTGGCATCAACAGTTTCTTTCTTACATTCAATGATCAGCTTGATTGTCGATTGTGTTTGCTCCTCACAATCTTTTTCCCAGATTACAATGTCAGCTCTCGGTTTGTTGGAACCTACCTGTAAAGTATACTCGATTCTAATCTGGGATGGTAAATACTTATGCTCATTTACCAGGCGCTTTTCGATGGTCTGACGTACATATTCTTCAGGGGTATCATTCCGGAATTTCCCGTCAATATAATCACAAATTTTCCCATCAGGAATAACAATTACTTTTGCTTCAGCCATTGTCGTTCTCTCCATTTCTATCGTGCGGGTGGACATAGCGGATTATATCTGACAAATCACAGTTCAGCGCATAGCAGATACGAGCAAGAACATCAAGATCGGGTCTTTTTATATTATTCTTACAATATGAATTCAACTGCGTCCGTTGCAAATTTGCTTTGTCTGAAAGCTGATTTTTACTAATTCCGTTTACCCTTAAATAATCGGCAAGGACAATATCGAAATGTCCATAATCAAACGGTTCACTCATAACATCATCCCCCAGTTAAAAATTATATCTCAAAAAGCAGATATGTACAGTTGTAATTATTTGCAGGTGTCGGATATAGAACCGTAAAAATAAAAAGGTAGCTGTAAGCCATGTTATGACTTACAGCTACCTTCATTTGTGCCGTATCGATGTTGCCCCTTAGGGTAGGTTCACTTCATGTCCCTATGACATGGAACAGTTCATTCCACGGTGTTTTTTATTATTCTGCGGCAAATAAGGGGGTGGAAAAGTAACGCTCGGCGGTATCCGGCAGCACGGTAACAACCGTTTTGCCCGAACCGAGCTTTTTCGCCAGCTGAATGGCGGCTGCAACATTGGTACCGCTGGAAATTCCGCACATCAGTCCTTCCAAACGGGCAAGATCCTTGGCGGTTTGAATCGCTTCGTCATCGGTTACGATATACAGATGGTCGTAAATCTCGTTGTTCAGATTTTTGGGGATCACGCCGTCGCCGATGCCCATCTGCAGATGGGTGCCGATCGAGCCGCCCGACAGGATCGCCGCGTTCTCGGGTTCGACCGCCCAGATCTCAAGCTGCGGGTTCTGTGCCTTGAGCACCTCGCCAATGCCGCTGATGGTACCGCCCGTACCGAAACCAGAGCAGAAGCCGTCGATCGGTCCGCCGACCTGCGCCAGTATTTCGGTTGCCGTGTGGTGCCGGTGTACCGCTGGATTGGCGGGGTTATCAAACTGGCCGGGAACAAAAACCCTTGGGTCATTTTTAGCCATTTCGTCTGCAATGTGCTGACATTCAGCAATACAATCGCCAATATTACCGGCATCATGTACCAGAATAACTTCTGCACCGTAATGCTGCACGAGCTTGCGGCGCTCCTCGGAAACCGAATCCGGCATGATGATCTTTACAGTATAGCCCTTTACCGCGCCGCACAGTGCAAGGCCGATGCCCTGATTGCCGCTGGTTGGTTCGACGATAATGGTATCGGGACCGATCAGACCGCGGCGCTCGGCGTCCTCCACCATATTCAGTGCCGTGCGGGTTTTAATGGAGCCGCCGACATTCAGGCCTTCAAATTTGACAAGCACCTCGGCGCAGTCTGCCGGGACCATGCGGCTCAGACGCACCATCGGCGTATGGCCGACTGCTTCCAGGATGTTGCTGCATACCATTGAAAATCTTCCTCTCAAACATATCTATTCATTATTATAGCACAAAGTTTTGCATAAGCATAGTACGGATTGACTAAAAGCTGTCAATCCGACGGCATTTTTTAGAGTATATGCAGAGAGGAGGTGAAGCGTGATGCAAATTTCATTTCAGCAGGCACATCGGGGCAATTATCTGCCGGCCTCGCGCGACAAAGAGGATATCCGCTATCTGGTGATCCATTTTACGGCCAATAACGGCGATACTGCCCGCAATAATGCGGATTATTTTGCCCGTGAGACGCTTTCGACGTCAGCGCATTATTTTGTGGATGAACGGGAGGTATGGCAAAGTGTGGCTGATCGCGACATTGCATGGCACTGCGGCACGCGGGGGACGTATTATCATCCCTATTGCCGCAATGCAAACAGCATAGGGATCGAGCTGTGCAGCCGCATACAGAATGGAAAATATTATTTTATGCCGGAAACCGAGCAGATGGCTGCGGCACTGGTGCGGCAGTTGATGGAGCGCTATGCGATCGCGGAGGATCATGTGCTGCGCCATTATGATGTGACCCATAAAACCTGCCCTGCGCCGTATGTAGAAAGTGCGGCGGCATGGGAGGTATTCAAAAATCGATGCAAGGAGGCGGATGATATGACAGAAGCACAGGTGAAACGGCTGATCGAACAGAGCAAAACCGTGTACCGGTCAGCAGAGGATGTACCGGCATGGGGCAGACCCACGGTGGAAAAGCTGGTGCAGAAGGGATGGCTGCAAGGGGAGGAACAGAGTCTAAACCTGTCGGACGATCTGCTGCGCACGCTTGTGATCAATGACCGCGCCGGTCTGTACGGCGCATGATCTGCCCACGGGACAGTTTGCAAACGGCTTCCGCTGTGTTACAATGGAAAACAGCAAACAGCGGAAGGAGAGGGCGGTATGAATACATTGCACATCGTCCATGATTTTTTGCGGCGGCAGGTCAAGCCGGGAGCGTTTTGTATTGATGCAACGGCCGGAAAAGGGCGGGATACAGCGCTGCTGTGCCGCTTGGCCGGATCGGAGGGACGGGTGTTGGCATTTGATATCCAGCCTGAAGCGGTTAACCAAACACGTGCCTTGCTGGCGGCAGAGGGATGGCAGGCCGAGGTGATTCAGGACAGCCACGCACATATGGCGCGCTATGCAGCGCAGGAAAGCGTGGACTGCATTGTATTCAATTTTGGCCGTCTGCCGGGGGGCGATCCGAAAATATTTACCACGGCGGATTCCTCCCTGCCCGCAATCGAGACGGGGCTGCGGCTGCTGCGACCCGGCGGCGTAATGGCACTTGCAATTTATTATGGCAAAGAAAATGGATATGATGAGAAAAATGCAATTTTATCATATCTAAAACACATAAACGACCGAGCGTTTACTATTTTGAGCTGCGATTGGATCAATCGGGAGAACGATCCGCCGCTGCCGGTTTTTATCTGGAAAGAGAAAAGCACCTGTGCTATAATAAAAGAATCATAACACAGAAATAAGGAGGAATCGCTATGCCGTGGTGTCCCAAATGCCGTGCAGAATATCGGGAGGGATTTATCCGGTGCAGCACTTGTGATGTGCCGTTGGTCGATACGCTGCCGGAATATACGGCAGAGCCGCAGCAGGAGACTGCGCTGCCCGACGGGATGACAAAGCCGATCGCTGTATTTACTGCGGCTAATCGTCTGGAGGCAGAAACGGTTTGTGAGCTTTTGCGCACACAGGGGATCGCGGTACTGGATCGGCCGGCAGCGTTCCGGCAGATACAAGCGTATGCAGGGGCGGATGCCCGCTTCGGCGTGGAGATTCTGGTAGATGCAGCGGACACTGCCCGCGCCCGTGCGTTGATCGACGAGATGAAAGCAGGTTTGCAGGAACAGCCGCCGGATGAAGAAGAGCTGGCCCGTCTGGCGGAAGAGCAGGCGCTGGAGATGCCGGCGCAGCAGGCAGAGGATGATGCGTCCTTTCGGCTGCTGCCGGTGGTGGCGGCAGTAATCGCCGCCGCGCTGGTGCTGCTGTACTTTGTGACAAACCGGATGTAAGGAGGGGGAGAAGATGCCCTGGTGTCCCCGCTGCGGCTGTGAATTCCATGACGGTGTGCAAAGCTGTAATACCTGTGGTTTACCGCTGCTCGATCATATGCCGACTGAGGAGGAGCGGCAGGCGGCTGCTCTGCCGGGTGACAGACGCTTTTGGAACCGGCAACGGCTGCTGCGCATCCTGCGCGCATTGGTTATGGTGCTGCTCGCATTGGCGGCTGCCTTGGTACTTGCCGGCCGGTAAAAAGTAGCTGGCGGTGTATCGGCTGTGCTGCGGATGAAAACTGTAAAATAAAACGGAGTGCTGTGATATGTACCCCCTTTACTGGACACCCAGTAGAGGGGGTATTATTATGCGGTA
>OFMK01002099.1_pt1 | contig 11953 bp, 9 predicted proteins | sample 1541781 | NCBI WGS metagenome assembly OFMK01 (sample SAMN04209250, study PRJEB22552) | human gut metagenome | biome: gut; material: feces | host: Homo sapiens | place: USA: Oklahoma
CCGCCACAATACTGATCCCCATTATCAGCTGAAAAATCATGGCGTCGACGTTGTCTAAAGACACCACAAACCGCATGGCGGAAATCTCACTGTTGACCACACTGACCATTTGAGTGACGGCCATGATCTTTTGGCCGTTGCTGAGTCGGCCCACGTAGTAACCTGTACCGTCGGGCGCGCTGAGAGCCTCGTTATAATCCGGCATCCGGTCTTTTTTCTGATAGGAAAACCCGCTGGACGTAATGGAAACATTGCCGTAAGGGTCAATGGCCATCAATTCCACGAAATCCTTGTCCGGAAACGACTCCACGTAATCCCGCATCGAGGTGTAAAAGCTACTGTTAGCGGCGTTTTCAGAGTATTGGAGCATCGTGCTGGAAACCGAATTGGCCCGGTACTTTAACGACTGCCGCACAGAGGAATAGTAAAAATTGTGGATGACAAAGCCGCTGCCAGTCACAATTGCCAGCAAAATGACAAAAATTACGGCAAAGCTGTTGATGAACCAACGCTGGGCGATGCTTTTTAAAGCCACCGGACGCACTCCTTCTTTGTTCCAGTTGATTTGACACGAAAAACTCCGTCAGGCTCCCGACGGAGTTTAAATGGCTAACGGGTTGCAGCCGCAAGTCTCTATTTTTTTACTTTGCGTCGGGATCTCCCCACTTGTATCCGTAACCCCAGACGGTCTGGATATACACCGGTTCGGAGGGTTCGTCCTCGATCTTAATGCGCAGGCGGCGGATATTCACATCGACGATTTTCACGTCGCTGTAATAGTTTTCGCCCCAGATTTCGGTGAGAATCTTGTTCCTGTCAAGGGCGACACCCTTGTTTTTTAACAACAGTTCCATGATCTGGTACTCCACCTGAGTCACATCCACCGGCCTGCCGTTTTTGGTGAGAGTGCGGCTTTTCTGATTGAGGACAAAGGGGCCGCTTGTAATCACAGAAGTTTCTTTAAAGCCGCCGGACGCCATGCAGACACGGCGATATACTGCATCCACGCGGGCGACGACTTCAGACGGGCTGAAAGGCTTGGTCACATAATCGTCCGCCCCCAGCATCAGACCACCCACTTTATCCATTTCCTGCGTCTTGGCCGACAAAAAGATAATGCCCAGCGTATTAGATTTTTCCCTCAGCCTTTTACAGACGGTAAACCCGTCGATGCCGGGCATGGTGATGTCCAAAAGGGCCACGTCAAAATCACCGTTTTGTTCGTCATATACTTTAAGTGCGTCTTCGCCGCAGTTTACATCCACAACGGTATAACCCGCCCTTTGCAGGTTAATGACCACAAAGTCCCGGATGACGTCCTCATCCTCACAGACTAAAATTCGTTTCATCGGGAATCCCCCTTTTCTGGCTTTACGTCTCAGATAATCCTGCTGAAATACTCCTTAACCTGTGGAATGGAAATTTTCAAATCGGAATCTGAGTCTGGAATCTTTGCAAGGTAGACGATCTGTCCGCGGGTGTCTATCAATTCGTAATCCGACGACACCTTTTCGCTGACCCACTCGCTTCTGGTTGCAACCTTCAAATAAAGAAGCGCACCGGACAAAGGGTCCTGCCCCAAATGGTATTCGTAAAACAGAATTTCATTCTCCTGAGTGGTTTTCTGTGCGCTGACCTTGCCGATCCAGTTTTCCGGAAACGTCAGCATATATCCCAGCGTAGAATTCACAAACGAAGACTGGATCCGCTCATATTGGCCGTCGGCGAAATGATACCAGTCAGTCAAATATAACGGGCTGGTGCTGTTTTCTTCATATCCCGGAAGCGGCCGTATACCCGGCACTTCGATAACACTGTCATTACTCAAGTCGTAGCAAGTGGCCAAAGGCACTCGGTCCACCGGATATTTTTGCGGAGTTTCGCCATTGTAAGTCCAATTGATGAGTTTTTCTTGTTCTCTATCAAATGACAAAATCTCGGTTGTCATTAGTTCGCTGCCCTTATAGCCGTCTAAATAAACCGCTTCCTCTCCCTGGGCCATATACCCTTTGAGAATATTGGCATACCGTGTGATTTCGGGATTGACCAGCGTTTCTCCAGCGGTAATAAACCGTCCGCTTTGATAGCTATATAGCTTTGCCCAAGTTTTAACCTCCGACTCCGGGGTTTCAACAAGAAAAATATCGTCTTTGCCATCGCTGTTCAAATCATAAATTCCCTTGGCCTGATAGTTTTGGGAAAAAACCGTATTCAACACCTTTCCGTCGAACTGCATGACCCGCAAAAGATGACTGCCGTCTCCGACAAAATTGAGACCGATTGCCAAAAGAGGAATTCCCGTCCCCACATTGAGAATGGAGACATCTTCGATCTGGGTGCCGTCCAGTACCATGTCGTACATGGACTCCCACTCTCCATCCAGCTTGTCGAGCACCTTCATGCGAATAGGAGCCGCAGCGGAAGAAGACGTGGCAGGCTGAAAAAATGCCACTGCTTCCTCTCCGGGCTCATCGTCCAAATTGGTCAGGAGAATAGCGGACCGGTTCTCGCCCCTTTGAGGGTATACCAGTTTGATATTGTCCCCCTGCATATCTTTTTTCAGAGCAAGCCAGATGTCATTTTGCTCATCAGAAAGTCGGGGTGGCCGTAGCAGACCGTCCACATTTCCCCCAGCATAGGTGCAACCGCTCAAGGCGAGTATGACTGCCAATATGCCGCATATCCATCTTTTTTTCACGGATTCACTCCCAATTATCTTCCGCCTGAAAATTATCTTTCGCTGATGGGCAGGTACTTCTTGTTCTTCACAATAGATTTATAGGCAGGACGAATAATTCTCGAACAAGTCATAAATTCCTCAATGCGGTGGGCACACCAGCCACTCATACGGGAAACTGCAAACAAAGGAGTGTAAAGTTCCACCGGAATTTTGAGCATACGATATACAAAACCAGAATAAAAATCCACATTGGCGGAAACCACTTTTCCGTCTCCTTTTTTCTCCAAAAACACCTCTGGAGCCAGCCGCTCAACGCTCTTTAAAAGCTCAAATTCATCGAGCATCCCCTCTTTTTCCGCCAGCTTCTGGGCGCTGTCCCGCAAAATGACAGCACGAGGATCAGAAAGGGTGTAGACGGCATGACCCATGCCGTAGATGAGGCCGGTGCCGTCACCTTTTTTCTTATCCATAATCTGGCGAAGAAAATCCTTGATTTCTTCATCACTTTCCCAATGCTTAACGCCCCGCTTGATTTCCTCAAACATCTGGACAACCTTGATATTGGCCCCGCCGTGACGGAAGCCTTTCAGCGCTCCAATAGCTCCGGAATAAGCAGAATAGGCGTCTGTACCGGAAGAAGTGAGCACCCGGCAAACAAAGGTGGAGTTGTTTCCTCCTCCGTGCTCTGCGTGGAGCATCAAACAGGTGTCTAACAGCAGCGCCTCTTCTTTGGTATACTCTCTGGTGGGACGCAGGGTGGACAAAATGCTCTCTGCCATGCTCTCCTCCGGACGCAGAGGATGGTAATATGTAGAGGCGTTGTCGTAATGGCCGATTTTCGCCTGATAGGAGTTGACCATAATAACCGGCATTCTCGCGATAATATACAGAGCTTTTTTGAGTTCTCCCTCCAGGGTGTGCTCATCGGCAAAGTCGTCGTAGGAATAGAGCGCCAAAATGCTCCGGCCCATTTTATTCATAATATCTTTCGAGGGAGCTTTGATAACCATATCCTGAATAAAATCAGTGGGAAGCGCGCGAGCCTGGGACAAAACCATTTTGAAAAATTCCAATTGTTTTCTGTCGGGGAGGCTGCCAAACAGTAGCAAATAGGCCACTTCCTCATATCCGAAGCGCTGTTCTGCATTACAGCCGTGAACCAAGTCCCTGATGTTGACGCCGCGGAAGGTGAGTTCGCCGTCAACAGGCTGCTTTTCAGCTTCGTTAATCACGTAGCCGTGTACGTTACAAATTTGGGTCAGCCCTGCCAGAACACCGGTGCCGTCGCTGTTGCGCAGACCTCTTTTGACATCGTACTTTTCATTGAGTGCAGGATCGATGTAGTTATATTTCTTAAATTCCTCGAATAGTGTGTTGAGAGATTCCTTTTTGACAAATCCGCCTGGCATAGCCTGCATCACCTTTCTCTGTTTTAAATTTTCGCGCCGTCCTCTCAGCTGCAGCCGTTTTTCTGTTTTGCTGCAAAACGAAGGATTCTGTTTTTATAATTTTCTTCCCTTTTTTATCATATGACGGTGCGATACACTTTTTCCAACACTGTATAGATAGTTTTATTTTATATCGCTGCAGTCTTAAAGTCAATACAAACTCACAGGGATTCACAAACTATTAAAAGACCTCGTGGTCGAAAAAGGAGGGCTTTCTACGAAACGTAAATTATGGAAAGCACTTGCGTTCTGCGGTGCGTTTATTCTGCTCCCCACTGCCTCTTGGATGCAGCAGCCGGTTTATGGCCAAGCTTTTTTTGATCCGGGGATTATCCCTGCCTTTTCTTTCCGTTTTGAAGGGACAAACTCTTCAACTTTCAGCAAGTCTACTTCTGAAAACGGTGTTTCCTTCACCCACCCCACTGATTCTACCGGTCAATTTGCTGAAAAAATGCCGGATATTTCCTCATCTTCCCTTTCTCTGCCTTCAATTTACAAAGTTCTCGACAAAGACACCGGAAAAGTAATGGAACTGTCTCCAGCGGAATATATCACCGGGGTGGTGGCAGCGGAAATGCCCGCTTCCTTTGAGCCGGAGGCACTGAAAGCGCAAGCAGTCGCCGCACACAGCTATGCCTTACGTCAGATCGGACTACAGCTGAAAAACGATGAAAAAGAGCTCAAAGGGGCCTATCTCTCCACAGATCCCGCTCATTTTCAGGCCTATCTTTCGGAAAAGCAGAGAAAAAAGCGGTTTGGCGCTAATTTCGATACCCAGGAGCAAAAAATTACCGATGCGGTAAACGCCGTCATCAGTGAGATACTCGTTTACGAGGAGGAGCCCATCGCCGCCGCCTTCCACTCCATCTCCTCTGGTAAAACTGAATCCGCCCAGACAGTCTGGGGAAAGGAAATCCCCTATCTCATCGCCGTAGACAGCTCCATCGACCGGAGCAACGATAAATGCAAAACCGTTTCCAGCTTTACTGAGAAAGAAGCTCGGTCCATACTGGAATCAAACTGCCAAAAAGCCGACCTGTCCGGCAATATGGAACATTGGATTCAAATTGGCTCCCGTTCCGATTCCGGCACTGTGTTGGACGCCACGGTGGGCGGTGTTCAAGTAACCGGCCGGGATATCCGAACCTGGTTTGATCTTCCCTCTGCTAATTTCAGCATCGAGGCATCCAACGACAGCCTCTCCTTCACCACTTATGGCTACGGCCACGGAGTCGGCATGAGCCAGTATGGGGCAAACGATATGGCAAAGGAGGGTAAAACCTATCAGCAGATCCTCGCTCATTACTATCCCGGTACCCAATTAAAAATTTTGGAGAACGCTCCTTAAAGTTCAAAGTTCCTTCAAATATTCCCGACCATTTTCAGTTGTAATTCCCAGTGATATGATGTATAATCAGTTCAATAAATCGTATGGGTTTTAAGGAGGACATTGTGCAGAGGATTCTGGGATATATGAGAAAAGCCATCCAGGAGTTTGACCTTATTCAGGACGGCGACAAAATTGCAGTGGGAGTTTCCGGCGGAAAGGACTCTATGGTGCTGCTTCGTGGACTATACCTTTTAAAACGCTTCATCGGCATTGATTACAGTCTCGTTGCCATCACCTTGGATCCTCAGTTTAACGGCATACCCGGCAACTACGAACCTGTTGGAGAACTCTGCAAGGAAATGGAGATCCCCTATTACCTCAAGCCCACTGACATTGGCCAAATTGTCTTTGATATCCGCAAGGAACCAAACCCATGCAGCCTCTGCGCCCGGATGCGACGGGGAGCCCTCCATGACGCCGCAATCGAAATGGGATGCAACAAAATAGCTTTAGGGCATCACTATGACGATGTAGTGGAAACCTTTATGATGAATCTTTTTAACGAAGGGCGCATCGGATGCTTCTCCCCAAAATCCTACCTGTCCCGCAAGGATTTGTGGATGATCCGGCCCATGGTATTCGCCCCGGAAAAAGAGGTCCGCAAAGCGGCCTCCAAGTGTGAGATCCCAATCGTCAAAAGTAAATGCCCCGCTGACGGGCACACCTCCCGCCAGCAGATGAAGGAATTTCTGTTAGAGCAGGAAAAACAAAGCGACGGTTTTACATACCGGTTGTTTGGCGCCTTGCGCAGAAGCGGTATCGACGGATGGGGATATACCGGCAAAAGCGCCCGCCAAAAAGTTGACAAATGAGGAAAACTCCGATATGATGGGTACAACAAAGCCCACCAGAGAGGAACAAAACCGGAAAGGATGCGATAAAATGGCAGCAAGAAACCACGATAATCAGCAAACGGCTCAAAAAAACGAGTCCCTGCTCAAAAAACTCACCAAAATGTCTACAGTGTCCCTGATTCTGGGTGTGCTGACCCTTCTCACCAGCATGGCTTATCTTGTCTACCGCTTTTTCAGCGAGCGGGCCTACCGGGAAAAATGGAAGGATTACGAGGATTGTGGATTGATGTAAATAAGCGACAAAAACGGATGTCGGCTATTTTCATACATGGTACAAAAAAGCGGGAGCTTTTGCTCCCGCTTTTTTATTTCTTCTCTTCCAGATTCTTGATAATCATCTTCGCTGCTTTGTACACATCGCCGCAGCCCAGGGTGATAATCAAATCTCCCTCCTCGGCGTTCTCTGCCACATAACTGGCAATTTCCTCAAAGGTGGGGAACCACTCGCAGCCGGGAATCTTCTCAGCCAGCTGACTCGCATAAATATCGTAGGTATTCTTTTCCCTGGAACCCATGATTTCCGACAAAACTACCTTGTCTGCAATCTGGAGCACCCTTGCAAAGTCGTCTAAAAGCATCGCCGTACGGGAGTAGGTAAAAGGCTGGTGTACTGCCCAGACCCGTTTAAATGGCAGGGCTTTGGCCGCCTTCAGCGTAGCCTCAATCTCGGTGGGGTGGTGAGCGTAATCGTCGGCGACGGTGATGCCATTGATCTTTGCCAGCACTTCAAACCGCCGTCCCGCCCCGTGAAAGGCGTCAAGCCCTTTGGCGCAGTCCCCAGGCGAAGCTCCGGTGGAGATAGCCGCAACACAGGCCGCAATGGCGTTTAAAATATTATGGTCGCCAGGGACATGAACCGGTATAGCGCCCAAGTTTTCCTCGCCGTGCATCAGATCAAACTGCATATCAACGCCACCCAGGTGCTCGATATTGGCGGGATAATAATCGTTGATACTGGAAAATCCAAAAGTCACGATAGGACGTTCCAATCCCTCCACCGCCTTTAAAGTGTTGCGGTCGTCGCCGTTGACGATCAGCAGCTTGGTGGTCTTTTGAGCAAACTTTCTGAAAGACGCAATAATATTGTCGAGGGTTTTAAAGTAGTCCAGATGGTCCTCGTCGATATTGAGAATCACTGAAACATCCGGATACAGCTTCAAAAAGGTATCGACAAACTCACAGGCCTCGCAGACCATGTTTTTACTCTTGCCAACTCTGCCGTTTCCGCCAATCGAGGGGAGTTTGCCGCCGATTACACAGGTGGGGTCAGCCCCGGCATCCAGCAAAATCTGAGTCAGCATTGAAGTAGTCGTTGTTTTCCCATGGGTGCCGCTGACGCAGATAGTATTTGGATACATGGCGGTCAGTTCACCCAAAATAACACTTCTCTCTGCGACTGGGACACCGCTTTGCCTGGCCGCAATCAGTTCGGGGTTGTCGTCCATAATAGCCGCCGTGTGGATAATCAGGTCGGCTCCTTCGATATTTTCCGCCTTTTGCCCCATGACAACGGGAATTCCCAAAGCACGTACTAATTTTAAAGTATCGGTTTCGTTGTTATCGGAACCTGTGATGTAATAGCCCTCGCTGTGGAGGATCTGGGCAATCGGAAACATGCCGGAACCGCCGATGCCGATAAAATGGATATGTTTTTTGTTGTCTAGAAGCATAAAGATGCCCTCCGATTCTCTAGGATCAGTCTGATTTATCTAAAATATGTGGACTGGATTGTCGTTTGCTGTTGATCGCCACTTTTATTTTATCGTAAAGCAACTAGTTCAGTCCACTGTCATTATTGCCAAAGATTTCATCCATATACAGCCGCAAACGCATCTGCTCCGGCTCTCTGAGTTCAGGATCTCGTTGCAGCAGCGCCTTGGCCTCTCCCTGAGCAGTTTTAAACAGCGCGCTGTCCTCTAAAAGATCAGCAATGCCCAGCTGGGGTAATCCGTGCTGCCGGTCGCCGAAGAAATCTCCGGACCCTCTGAGTTTCAAATCCTCCTTGGCGATGACAAAGCCGTCGGAAGTCTCCTTCATCACCTGAAGCCTTCTGCGGTTATCCTCCCCTTCGTTGTCAGACACGAGGATGCAGTAGGACTGGGCGCTGCCCCTCCCCACCCGACCTCGCAGCTGGTGGAGCTGGGACAGACCAAACCGCTCGGCGTTTTCAATCATCATAATGGTGGCGTTTGGAACATCCACCCCCACTTCTATCACTGTTGTGGAAACGAGAAGGTGGATTTCTCCCGCTTTAAAGGCGTGCATGATCCGATCCTTTTCGTCGCTTTTGAGTCGGCCGTGGAGCAAAGCCACTTGATATTCGGGGAAATAATTGGTTTCGATGATTTTTTCATACCGGACCGCCGCCATCAGTTCTGATTCACTGTCCTCGATGAGGGGGCAGACGATGTATCCCTGATGCCCCGCCTCCAGCTCTTTTTTGATGAATCCCAGCGCCCTTTTCCGCTTGTCGGAATGGACGGCAAAAGTCTCCACCCTCTGCCGCCCTTTGGGAAGCTCGTCGAGAACCGAAATATCCAAGTCTCCGTAAACGATGAGGGCCAGCGTCCTGGGAATCGGCGTGGCCGACATGACCAGGTGATGCGGCCGCTCTCCTTTTTTGATGAGTTCTCCCCTCTGCCGGACGCCGAACCGGTGCTGTTCGTCGGTGACAATAAACCCGAGCTTGTGAAAAACCGTATCTTTTTGCACCAAAGCGTGGGTTCCTACGACTACATCATATGTTCCAGCGGCGATTTCTGCCCGTAAAGCGTCTTTTTGCTTTTTTGTGAGAGAACCGGTGAGCAGACACACCTTCACTCCCAGCGGTTCCAGTGTCTTTTTGAGCGTGGCCTCATGCTGGGCGGCCAAAATCTCGGTGGGGGCCATGATAGCTGACTGAAAGCCCCCTTGAAACGCCGCATAGCACCCTGCCGCCGCAACCATTGTTTTTCCAGATCCCACATCGCCCTGCAACAGCCGGTTCATAGGCGCCTCTCCCGCCATATCAGAGAGAATTTCTCCGATGGCGCGTTTCTGCGCTCCCGTCAGTTCAAAGGGCAGAGAATGATAAAACAGCTTCATGTCCGGGTTTTTGATCTGTACCGCCGTCTTGCCCTTATCCCGACCTTTCAGCAGAAGAAGAGACAAACTCAGCAAAAACAGTTCCTCAAAAGCCAGCCGTTGGCGGGCCTGACCGTAAGCGTCTTTCCCTTCCGGAAAGTGAATGGTCCGCACCGCGTCTCCAAAGCTCATCAGTGAATGATGGGAAACCACTTCGTGAGGCAGAACATCCTCTAAAAGATTTCCCCAACGAGTCACCGCTTCTTTGACGTTGTTGACCACCATACCGTTTGAAAGTCCCTCGGTGAGATTGTAAACAGGCCGCATGACTTCGCCGTCCTCGGCGCGGATGAAAGAACTGAGGGTCATCTGATAGCTACCGCCCATAGTGGAAAATTTTCCATGAAAGAGATAGGTCTCTCCCACCTTTATCTCATAATAGGCGTACTCGTTGTTGAAAATAGTGAGCACCACATTGGAAAGCCCATCGGTGAGCATCAGCTTGTAAAGCACCATATTTTTTCGAATGGGAGCGGGAGCAAATTTTCGAAGCACCTTGGCCTCAATAACGGCCGTCTCCCCAGGAACGCACTCCGCCGCCAGTTTAGGGCTGGTATAATCCACGTAACTCCGGGGATAAAACCGTAGCAAATCCCCAACCGTCCGGACGCCCAGCTTTTCGTAGAGCTTTTTCCGCTTGTCTCCTACGTTTTTTAAAGCTGTCACCGGATCGTTTAACTGAAGTGCCACCATCTTCCCTCCTTTTCCCATAACAATAGGCGTGAGGTTTCCCCCACGCCTCATCATCCGCTCTTTTGACGCTCTACTCCACCGACACGATGTAGTAATACACCGGCTGCCCGCCGTTTATGAGATTGATTTCCACGTTGTCGCTGAGCTTTTGACGGAGCAGTTCGTAAGCTTCCGCCGCCTGATCGTCAGAAATATCCGCACCGTAAAGCACAGTGACAAAGCTGCTGTCTTTTTTGACCATAGACCGGGTGAGCTTTAATAAAGCGCGGTTTAAATCTTTGTCCACAAAGGCGAGTTTACCGTTTTCCATGGCCAGCAATTCTCCTGCCTTGATGTTGTGGCCGTCAAAATCGCTGTCCCGTGCCGCAAAGGTAATCTGTCCTGTCTGGACTTTATCCAGAGCCTTTGTCATATCGACCCGGTTTTCGCTGAAACTCTTGTCCGGATCAAAGGCGAGCATAGCGGAAATCCCCTGCGGAATGGTTCTCGTCTGCAACACGCAAACCCGCCGGTCGGCCAGTTTGATGGCCTGCTCTGCTGCCATAATGATATTTTTGTTGTTGGGAAGGACAAAAACTGTCTCCGCCGGAGTCGCATGAATGGCCTTCAAAATATCCTCGGTGCTGGGATTCATGGTCTGTCCACCGGTGACCACATTGTTGACGCCCAAATCCTGAAACAGCGCCTGCATTCCTGCTCCTGCTGCCACAGCTACAAAACCGTAGGGCATCTCCGGGTCTATCGGCAGATAAGTGTCGTCTTCCTCCAACTGCTCTGCCTCCAAGACCTGGGCAGAGTGCTGCTCTTTCATATTTTCTATTTTCAGGTTGGTCAACATTCCGAATTTCAGCGCTTCCTCAATAGCGTTGCCGGGATGATTGCTGTGAACATGAACCTTGATGATGTCCTCATCGTCCACCACCACGACGCAGTCTCCGATGGACTCAAGATATGCCCGAAGTTTTAAAGGATTATCGGCGTTTTTCTTTTTGTTGACAATATATTCGGTGCAGTAGGCGAATTTGATATCGCCGCTTGCTTCCGCCACAGCGGTTCGCTTCACCTGAGCCGTTTTTGCCGCAACGCCGCCTACAGGCTTTACAACCTCGCCGCCTTGAAACACACGAAGCATGGCGGTAAAAATCACCGTAAAACCTTTGCCGCCCGCATCGACGACGCCCGCTTTTTTCAAAACCGGCAGCATCTCCGGCGTTTCGCTGAGTGTGATTTCCGCCTGATTGACAATGGCTTCAAACACTTCCAGCGCATCGTTTGTCTGAAGCGCTGTTTCCCGCCCTTTTTCAGCCGCCACCCGGGCGACGGTAAGGATGGTGCCCTCTGTAGGTTTCATCACAGCTTTGTAGGCCGCTTCTACGCCGGAAGTCAACGCTTCCGCCAAATCGACGCCGTTGGCCTCCACTTTTCCCTTTAAACCGTTTGCGAATCCACGAAACAACAGCGAAAGGATGACGCCGGAGTTGCCTCTCGCTCCTCTGAGCAAGGCGGAGGCCGCTGTCTTGGCCGTTTCCTCCACGGTAGGCTCTTTTAGAAGCTCCAATTCCTTAATAGACGCGCCGATGGTCATCGACATGTTGGTCCCCGTATCCCCGTCCGGAACGGGGAATACATTGAGCTCATCCACTTTCTGCTTCTGGTTTTGAATATCGTAAGCTGCGGATACAATGGCATCCCTCAACAAACTTCCGTTAATCACTGATTGTTGCACTCCTTAAGCCAGAGCGCGCGTCACATCTGCGCCCTGCAA
>OFMK01002116.1_pt1 | contig 11861 bp, 11 predicted proteins | sample 1541781 | NCBI WGS metagenome assembly OFMK01 (sample SAMN04209250, study PRJEB22552) | human gut metagenome | biome: gut; material: feces | host: Homo sapiens | place: USA: Oklahoma
CAGCCAGCCCGAAAGAATTTACGGACTGGCTGTATCAGCAGAGTAATGTAATTGTGGAGCTGACGGACTATTAAAGAATGTTCGTCAGCTTTATGGCAGTGCCAATTTATATCCGATACTGGTAACGCTTTTGATATAATCAGGATCGCCCGGTTTGTCTTTAATTTTTTTTTCGCAGATTGCATACATGGTTATTGATGGCTTTCCGGGAATAGTAGGTGTAATCCTCATGCCACACCAAGTCCATGATAATCTCATAGGTAAATACTTGGTTGGGATTCATAATGAGTATGAACAGAATGTCGAACTCTTTTGCGGTCAGGGCGATTTCCTGCTCATGGACAATCACACGCCTGTATTCCAGACAGATGTGTAAATCGCCCTCCTGAAACTCTGTGAGTGGAAGTCGTTGCTGCCATCTATGCTTTAAGCTGGAACACATAACTTCAACTTTTATTTCCTCTGAACTTTCAAGAAGATACTGTGCAAGCTTTTTCCTCTGTTTTTCGTCAAGCAAAAGAAGCAATTTTTCTCCAATTTCTCTGCCGGATTCAGAGATATCAAATACAGCTAATTTTCCATTTGTACCATCTCCGTTTCCTCATATAGCAGCCACATGTCTTTCTTGACTCTTTCTAAAATAGAAACTATCAAAATAGAACTGAATTGCGTTGCTTAATCTATTATTGTTTGCAACATTTCAATCCACTCTGCTTCTCCTGCGCCTTCACTTAGTGATAACGAATATGCAAACTCGCCGTCAGTCCAGATTGCCAAAGTATAGGTTTCACCATTGCCCTTTAGCGTGGTATTGATGCCATTCACCGATATTTCATTTGTCAATTCATAAGAATTGTAGTCACCGCTTACATCATCAGACCCAATACCTTTACGAAAAGCTGCTGTTTGTTCATCATTTGTATAGATAATTTCTGCCATTTCTGCCCAATAAGCAGTATAAACAACGCTCTCTGGTTCAAATGGCAGATTCCCCGGCTCGCTCACTTCAAAGCCTACCGTTTTCGACAGTTCTTCGGCAGAAGATACTTCCACAATATCGTTGTTTTCAATAACAGGCGGCTCGTTAGAAATGTCCAATAGATTAGGCAAGGCCAAAGTTCCTACAAGCATAACAGCAAGGCAAGCCGCAAGCGTAGCGTAGCGTTTTATATTTGGAAAACGAACAATCTCTGCCCGCTTCTTTTCTGCAAAATCCATATTCTCGATATTATCTAAGATTCGACTACGCATTTCAGGCGTAACTTCAATGTGTTCCATTGCTTCATTGTACTTTCTATTCAAAGTCATACGCCTCCTTTAACACGGCTTTCAGCTTCTCTCTGCCACGAGATAAATTGGAGCGGACAGCCGATTCTTTCATTCCTAGTATTTGAGCAATTTGCGCCGTTTGGTAGCCCTCATGATAAAAAAGATGCACTACCTCACGGTACTTATCTGGCAAAGCCTTTACTGCTTCCCATACAAAAGAAAGGTCATCCCGATTTTCTGCGACCAGTTCCTCTATCAGTTCATCTGTCTGGCGGATAGCATTGTACTTGATACGGTTCTTGCTCAAGTTGGATGCAACATGAAGAAGCCAAGCTTTTTCATGCTCTTTTGTGTTCAGTACAGGAGCCGTTCTGAGAAACTGGACAAGCGTATCCTGCAATACTTCCTCAGCATCAGCGGTATTGTGAAGATAAGAGTAGGCAAGCCGCAAAACAGCGTTTCCATACTCGTTGAGCATTCGTTCTGCCTGGTAATTGATTCCCTCACAGCTGTTCGTTTTTGATAAATCAGTTTGACTGCAAGAGTTTCCAAATGGTGTTACTGCAAAGAAGTAAAATATTTTTTTTAGCATATCTATGAAAGACGGCAAGTATCTTTCGGTTGCAAGACAATATTCCACATCATCCCTCCTGCTCATGCTTCAAAGGACAGGCCCAATGAGCCTGTCCTTTGCGTCATATGAAACCTTATTTTACACCGCCCACAAGTGCCATCATATCGGTCTGAGAAAGGGCACTTCCAACGCTGATAGAATAAGTATAATCACCGTCTGTCCACATGGCAAGAGAAAACTGCCCATCTGCGCCTTTAAGAGTTACGCCGTCTACCGTTTCGGTCTGTGCATACTCATTATAATCTCCGCTGATGTCCTTACTGCCAAGTGCTTTACGAATCAGCATATCAGTGCCGTCCTCACCATAGAAAGCTTGAATCATTTCGTTTTCAATTGCTTCCAGCTTGTCAGCAGCTTTAGGCAATGTCAAATCAAAGCCAGCCATTTCTTCGGCAGCATCCAGTGTGTCACAAGGCTGAAAGGGGCTGGGCGGCTGTACCGCACCGGGCTTGCTGTTATCGGCTGCGGGGGTGTCATTGCTACCACAGGCTACGAGAGAAAGTGCTAAAGCTATGCCTAAGACAAGGGAAAAAATTCTTTTAGGTTTCATGTTTAAGTCCTCCTAATTGTTATATAATCTTGAGTGGCGTTTTTGCCTTTCTGACCTATATACAACTGGGAGAAATGAATTGTTGCAATGTTTCCCAAAATTTTTTTGAAAATATGTTTTTCTTCCTGCACAGTTTCCGTTTGTCAAGATAAATGAAATACTTTCAAACTAGCTAAAGGGATTAGACAATGGATGAAATTATCGTCCGCAAAGAAGATGCACGAGTCTTCCCAAAATGTGGAGTACAGTCTGTAAGAAGCAGGGAATATCCTTAATACCTATTCTTCATTATTTGGAAAATGTTATAAAAGGACGGCAGTGTCAAATTGCTGTCCTTGCGTTTATTATTGCTGGTAATGTATAAGCGCAGGTTCGTCATATTTGGTGTGGTAGCTTTAACTGTGGAAAACTTCTGTCTCCCATTTGGAGACAGATTGGCGCGAGACATCCATTTTTTCGGCTAATTCCCCCTGCGAAAGCCCCTGCTTTATGCGCAAAGCGGCAAGCCTTTCCCCTAAAGACATAATATCACCCTCTTTCTGCGGCTTCGATTATACTATGCCCGCCTGCCCCTGTCGACCAAGCGGCAGGCGATTTCTGGCAACCAGTGGTTGCTTTTTATGAAAAGAGTGTGCGGGAATATACGGCTCGCCTGAAATTGCTTTGAAAAATGTGGCACAGGCGCCTTGCAAAAGCAGCCAGGCCTTACATTGAAAGGAAAAAGCACGGCAGGCAAAAGAAGAGCAGATAAAAGCGTTTTCACAGTCTGAACACTTGAAGCGCAGGGGCGGGCAGAACCGGGCCGCCGTCGTTGGCCGGTATGCAGAACGCGCGGCCCCGGCAGCATGCCGGGTGGTGAGCGGAAGTCTGGCCCGGACGGAACGAAAGAGGCCGCGGCAGATGTATCTGCCCTTCTGCGATATACCCCGGAGGGGCAGGTACCTGAAAAGAGCTTTCAGGGGTGGCGGCGTGTAGCGGGCGTCAAGGGAGGCGGCACTGTTTTGCAGCCCATTTTGACAGAAAGCTGGTTTTTCCGGCGCGTTTTCGTTATAATGGAAAAGGAATAGCAGAAATGGGGCAAAGAGATGAAAAACAGCAAGTGGAAGCTGACACAGCGGGTGGCCTCCAACATCATTGTGGTGTTTGCCGGGGTTGCATTTTTTCTGGCGCTTTCTAATTTTGACGCAGTAAAAGAGCAGCTTGCGTCCTGGGTGCGCATTATTGCGCCTTTTATATGGGGTCTGGCCCTGGCTTATCTTCTGGATGGGCCTGTGCGCTTTTTTGAAAAGAAATTTCACGGGCACCGCGGGTTTGCCATTGTGCTTGCCTGTGTGTTGGCTGTGCTCGTCGTCTCGTTTCTTATCGGCATGGTGGTGCCGCAGGTGGTGGAAAGCCTGATGATGCTTTTGAACCGCGTGCCGGAATATATGGAAAATTTGAACCAGTTCATAAAGAACGCCAATATAAATCTGGACGGGGCTGAAGAACTGATTGGTTCGTATCAGGAACTGCTGACGCGTGTCACCGGTCTTATCAGCGCTATGCTGCCTAAAGTGGTGGGGTATGGCATGGCGATTGGGAGCGGCCTTGTCAGTGCCATTACGGCGGTGATATCTTCCATTTACATGCTGATGAGCAAAGACAAGCTGCTGCGCCAGCTGAAAAAAGTGGTGCTGGCAGCGTTTCCGCTGCCCCGGGCACGGCGTGTGCTGGAGGAGTGCCACCATGCAAACCAGGTGTTCAGCGGCTTTATCAACGGCAAGCTGATTGACAGCACCATCATTGGCATTATCTGCTTTGTGGGGATGTCCCTGTTCCGCATGCCGTTTGCCGTGCTTATCAGTGTCATTGTGGGCGTTACAAATATCATCCCGTTCTTTGGCCCGTTTATAGGGGCCATTCCCAGTATTCTAATCCTGCTCATCATCAATCCGTGGGATGCGCTGGGCTTTGCCGTGTTCGTGCTGGCATTGCAGCAGTTTGACGGGAATATCCTTGGACCCAAGATTTTGGGCGACTCCACAGGCCTTTCCGCTTTCTGGGTGCTGGTGGCCATCATTGTGGGCGGCGGCCTGTTTGGCTTTGTAGGCATGGTGGTGGGTGTGCCAGCATTCGCGGTGCTGTATTCTCTCACCAGCGACATTCTGGCCCGGCGCTTGGCGGAAAAGGGCATTGATGCCGAGGGCAGGCCTGTGAAGAAGGAGCCTGCGCCGCCGGAGGCGGAGGAATAAAGCGGAAAGGCCGCGCACCAGGGGCTGAAATTGCATGGAAATACCGGCGGCAGGCAAGCCGGGGCGGCCTTTAGGCCGCAGCTGCTGTTATAGAACATTCAGGGAGGCCGGAGATGAAAAAGCTGATATTGGGGCTCGCATGGCAGGCGATGGGCTTTTTGGGCGCAATGATAATTTTATGTGCGGCGGCGCCGCATGCATGGGACTATAACGGCATTACGGGCCTTCTGGGAAGCTTGTTGGGCATGGAACTCATGCTCCCGCTTATCTTCTGCGCCGCACTTTTTGGAATTGGCGCCTTTTTCTGCTATAAAGGCATGCGGGAAAAATAGCTTGTGTAAGCAGGGCGGCATTGGAAACCATTGGAGATATGACAAAGCAGAAAGGCTTCGGCACTTTTGCCGCGGCCCGGCATATAGGGCATACATATCAGCAGCAAAGAAAATATGCGGCCGCCCGGAAATGCTTGACAAACCGGCGGCCTGCCGCTATAATATAGCTTGCATTTGAAATATTCCTCCTTAGCTCAGTCGGTAGAGCATGCGGCTGTTAACCGCAGGGTCGTTGGTTCGAGCCCAACAGGGGGAGCCAAAAAAGAGCACCGGTAAAACCGGTGCTCTTTTTATATTTCAGGCCAAACGCCTGGTTAAGCGCCTGCGCGCCTTTACCAGCAGCATCATGGGGCGGCGAAGCTCATCCCGCATGCCGGGCATGTCCAGCATGGCCTCGGGCGGCGCAGGTTCCCGCACGCTGCACATGCCAAAGCCGTTCTCCCACAGCGCCTGCAAATAAGTGGTGAGGGTACGGTAGTATTTTGTCACCTTTTCCCCAAGAAACACGGCTGTGCGCGGCCCTTCTTCATAATAATGGTCTACCGGGAAATGCAGAATGCGGCCGTCCTCGCCGTACACCCACTGCTGCGAGCCCTCTGCGGTGAACACGGGGTGCTCAATGCTGAACACAAGCCAGCTGCCGGGGCACAGCCAGCGCGAGATATTCTTTACCAGACCGGGCCAATCCTGCACATAGTGAAAGGCAAGGGAGGACAGCACAATATCAAAGCTGCCGACAGGAAAGCATGCGTCCTCTATGGCGCAGCGGCGGTAGACAATGGCGCGCGGGCCGCGTTTTTCCCCTGCTACAGCCAGCATCCTTTCCGAGATGTCCAGCCCCAGCACACGGCGGCCCTCAAATGGCGGCAGCACAGGCTGCAGCGCGGGCCATCCGCCCGCGCCCGCAAGGCCAAGCTGAGAGCGTGCCATCCGGCTGTATTTTTCAAAAAATACGGGGTTGTCGTAAGCGCTTTCTTTCATGCGGTATGCCTTTTATGCATTTTTTTGAGGCACCGGGCCGAGGGCGCGGCGGATGAGCTTTTCTGCGGATACGCGCAGGGCAGCCTCGTCCTGCGGGGGGTATTCGTGACGGCAGGCAACGAACCCCACCAAAATGCCTTTCAGCGCCATAATGGCCTCACAGGGAGAGCAGGGGCCCAAAACGCCCTCGTCCTGCCCCTTCTGTGCGGCGCAAAGCAGAACGTTGTCCAGCCGCCTGCCCTGGCACGCATGGCCCGTGCCTGTGCAAAGCTCCTGCGCGCTGTGCCCGGTGCGCAGGTAAAGCTGCATAGCCTCCAGCACGGCCTTTTGAAGCACCAGCATTTCGCTGGCGGCGGAAAAGAGCGCGTCTGCCGCCTGAGAAAAAGAAGCGGCGCCGGCAACGGAATGGGACAGGGCGTCCAGCCTGCTGTCCATATAGAAAAGGAACGCCTGGGCCAGCAGCTCCTCCCGGCAGGAAAAATATTCATATACAGTGCCCTTGCCCACCCCAGCGGCCTGGGCCAGCTGCTGCACCGTCATGGAGGAAAGTGCTTGGCCCTGCCTCCACAGCTGTACGGCGGCGTCCAGCAGACGGTGCCTTTTTCCGGTATGGTTCGTCATGGTGCCTCAGCCCTCCCCTTGTGCCGCAGGGGCCTCACCGCCCGCCGCCGGGCCCGCAGTGCCCGGGGCTTCGTCCACATCGGCCTGCTTCATGGCTTTTCGGCAGAAGATGTCGTACAGCACCGGCACCACCACCAGCGTGAGCAGGGTGGCATAGGTAAGACCACCGATGGTGACGATGGCCATGGGCTGCGTCATCTCGGCACCCTGGCCTACGGCCATTGCCATGGTGGACATGGCGAGAATGGTGGTGAGAGCCGTCATCAGAACAGGGCGGATGCGCGTGCGCCCTGTGCGCACAATGGCCTCAAAACGGGGCATGCCCTCCAGCCGCAGCTGGTTGATGGTGTCTACAAACACGATACCGTTGTTCACCACCACGCCCGCCAGCACCAGGAAGCCCAGCATGGCAATGATAGAGAGCTCTTTGCCAGTGATAAGCAGCGCCAGCAGGCCGCCGGTAAAGGCCAGCGGAATGGTGAACATGACGATGAACGGGGAAAACAGGCTTTGGAACTGTGCCACCATGATGAGATAGATAAAGACAACGGCAAGCAGAAGCATTTTTACAAGATCCAGCATGGCGCTGTTGATGCTTTCATTCTCGCCCTCCAGCGTGATGGTGCAGCCGGCCGGCGGTGTATAACCGTCCAGCTTCCGCTGCACGTCGCGGCTTACAAGGCCGATATTGTGCGCGTCGTCTACGCCTGCAGTGACACTCATTGTGCGCTGACCGTTTTCGCGGCGGATGCTGGGCACGCTGTCCGCCTCGGACAGCGCGGCAATATCGCCCAGGCGCACCGTCTGTGTCTCGCCCTCGGCGTTGGTGGCGTCAAAGGTGTAATTCATCAGGTTATCGCGCGTCACCCTGCCCGCGCCGCCGCGCAGCACGACAACGGGGATGCTGTCGGCCCCCACGGTAAGCGTGGTAGAGGTGGTCTCGTTCGCCACGGCCTGCGCCAGATCCGCATAAATTTGTGCAGTGGTGAGGTTATACCGCATGGCCGCCGACTTGTCTACCGTGATGCGCACCTCCGGCGTGCCGGTGGTGGCGGCCTCGGAAATATCCGTCACGCCTTCTGTCTCGTGCAAAATGCCGCGCAGCGCCCCGGCGGCCTCATTCATGGAGTCCAGGTCCTGCCCGTGCACCACAAGCTCCAGGCCGGAGCCGCCCAGCATGGACATATCCATGGTGGATTCCTTTACGCTCAGGTCTGCCCCCAGCTTTTCTGCCGCGGCCAGGGCCTCCTGCTTGACATCGCTGTTTTTCACTGAGCCGTCCTCTTTCAGAAGCAGATAAAAGCTGATGGTGTGCGCAGTGGAGGATGACGCGCCGTCTGTCGTCCCACCACCGTCCATGGCGCCCACGGTCTCTACACCGTCGATGGTGCACAGCGCTTCCATCACATCATCGGCCATGGCATAGGTCTCGGCGGTGTTGACCTCCTTGGGCATCGTCAGCGTGGCAGACATCTGCGGGCTGTTCATGCTGGGAATAAAGCCGGTGCCCATGGTGGGCACCATGGCGCAGGCAAACACCAGCAGCGCAAGCGCGCCGCCCAGCACGGGCAGACGGTGGCGCAGGCTCCAGCGCAGGGCCATTTCATACCAGTTCACAAATTTTTCAAACCAGCGCAATTCCTTCTGCTTTGCGCTGCGCAAGGCGGTGGCGCCCATGGCAGGCACCAGCGTCAGCGCCACGGCCAGCGAGGCCAGCAGGGAATAAGCGATGGTGAGGCCCATGTCGGTGAACAGCTCGCGCGAAAGCCCTTGTGTGAACACAATGGGCAGGAACACGCAGATGGTGGTGAGCGTAGAGGCGAAAATGGCCCCGGCCACCTGGTTTGCCCCCAGCACGGCGGCCCTGGCCGCCGGCACACCCTCACTGCGCAGGCGGTAGATGTTTTCGATGACGACGATGCTGTTATCTACCAGCATGCCTACACCAAGCGCCAGGCCGGATAGTGAGATAAGGTTCAGCGTCACGCCGGAGAAATACATCAGCGTCACGGCGCACAGAAGGCTGAAGGGGATGCTGCACGCCACGATGAGCGTGGGCCGTGCGTCCCTCAAAAAGAGGATGAGCACCAGAATGGCCAGCGCGCCGCCCCACAGAAGGTTCAACATCACGCTGTCCACCACCATGGCGATATAATCGCCCTGGTCCATCAGCGGGGTGATGTGCAGGCCCTCATATTCCGCCTGCAGCGCGGCGATTTCGTCGTTCAGCGCCTCGGACACGGTAGAGGTAGAGGCCGTGCTCTGCTTCTGGAACATCAGCACCACGGCGTCATTGCCGTTCACACGGGCATAGCTTTCGCCGGCGTTGTCCGTCAGGGCCACAGTGGCTACATCGCCCACGCGCACATCGCCGATATCGCCTGCATCCAGGTGCATCAGCACCAGGTTTTCCACATCCTCCACGCTGCCCAGCGCATCCCCCACCTTCACAAGCTGGCCGTCGGCGCCGTTGTCCACATAGCCTGCGGGCATCTCGAAGTTCTGTGCCGCCAGAAGGCTGGAGAGCACCTCCGGCGTCAGCATGCCGGAGAGGTCTGCCCTTTCGTAAGCGGCATCGCGGGCCTCTTCAAACTGCTGCTGGGCGCTGTCAAGCTGCTGGCGGGCCTGCTCCAGCTGGGCCTCGGTGTTTTGAAGAGTGATCTCGCCCTTCGTCATCTCGTTCACAGCCGTCATTTTGCCGCTTTCCAGCTGGGCATACGCGTCCTGCGCCTTTTTCAGCGCCTCCTCCAGCTGGGGCTTCATGCCGCTGATAACGGCAAGACGGGTGGATATATTGTTCAGCTCTGCGTCTATCTCGGCAAGGCGCCCGGCCTCCACCTTGCCCGCGGTATCCTTCAGCGTCTGCAGGCTCTCCTGCGTGACATCGGCAAATTGCCCGCCGGTGGGCAAGCTGACGATAAGTTCTTTGAATTCGGAGAAATCTTCGGCGCTCATGGCGAGCAGGGCGTCCACAGAACTACCCATTCCCTGCAGGGCGGCATTCAGGGTGTCATATCCGGCTTTTGCCTGCTGTAGCCCGGCCTTTTCAGCCTCGAACGCCTTCTGGTTCGCGGTGAGCGTTGTCTCCTCGCTGAGAATGGCAGAGAGCTGGGCGCTGGCGGTGTCCACCTGTGCGCTGGCCGAGGCAAGCTGTGAGAGGCCGTTGTCCTTCTGCGCCAGCAGGGCGGCCTTGCCCTCATCCAGCTTTTGCTGGCCCTCGTTTACCTGCGCGCGCCCGTTGGCAAGCTCACGTTGGGCATCTGCCAGCGTCTCATCCACGCTGGCCAGCACGCGGCTGTTCAGTGCGTCTATTTTTTCCTTATCCATCGTCACGGACACCTGCTGCTCTACAAGGCCCGTCTCGCTCACACTGGCCACGCCGTCCAGCCGTTCGAAGGCGGGCGTGACGGTGCCGGAGACAAGGCTTGACACTTCGCGCACGTCCTTGCCGTCCATATCGACGCTGGCCACCATCACGGGCAGCATGTCCGGGCTCATGGTCAGGAACATCGGCGCGCCCACGGCGTCGTCCAACTGGCCGGACACAAGGTCCACATTGCCGGAGAGCTCGATGGTGGCGGAATCCATATTCGTGCCCTGCTCGAACTCCAGAATAATCATGCTGGAATTCTCGCTGGACACGCTGGAGATGTTGTTTACGCCGCTTGTGGTGCCCAGAACGCTTTCCAGCGGGCGCGTCACCGAGGCCTCCACCTTTTCCGGGCTGGCGCCCGGATATGTAGTGACTACAATGATGTACGGCAGCTCCAGGCTGGGAAGCAGGTCTGTCGTCATGCCCAGAAAGGACACCACGCCCAGCACCAGCACCAGCACCACTGCCACCAGCACGGTATATGGTTTTTTTACACTGTAACGAGATAGCATACATACCCTCCGGCCTGTGCAACTGCACAGAAAACTCAAAAGACTGACCGACCAGTCGGTCGGATTTCATTATACAGGATTTTCCGCAGAAAAACCACTGGATAAGCGCGGCGTCATTTGTGAAATTTTCAAAACTATCAAGCCGACTTTGTGCAAAACAGAAAATTTCTGCCCCATCCTCCACTGGGCGGGCAAAGGAACCCGGCCGGAGGCTTTACGCCCACCCAGTGCGAAGTGGCAGCAGGCGGGGAAAGGGAGGCCCCGGAGATGCGTTCTCCGGGGCTTTTTTGCTCTGTGTTTTTCGGCGTTTTTATGGGGCTTACAGTGTTTTCCGCAATTCTCAAAACAAAAAACCGCACCGTTAAGCCGTTTTGGCTGCACGGTGCGGTTTTTACTGGTAGGGCCTCCGGGACTCGAACCCGGGACCAACGGCTTATAAGGCCGCTGCTCTGACCGACTGAGCTAAGGCCCCGCATGCTTCCGCCGCTTTGCGGGGAAAAGCGGCAACTCCTATTATACTCAACTTTTTCGCATTTGAAAAGCCCTGTGTGAAAAAAGCTGTGTGCAAAAGGGCACACTTTTTGCCCCGGCGCGCCCTTGACGACGGTTTTGCAGGCGTTTTGCGCACGGGCTTGACATTCCGTGAGGAGAAAGCTATACTGGCACAGATTTATTAAAACAACTTTAATAATAGAGGGGCAGAAAAGAATGCAGGCATACAAGCCGCAGCCGCACTGGTTTTGCGCGCGCTGAAGGCCATGGGCTGCGCCACTAAGCAGCAGCTGGCGCAGGCCATCGGCCTCAGTGTGATGGCTGCGGGCACCGCGGTGGAACACCTGATGGAAAAGGGGCGTGTTCTGGCGGGGGGCGCGCGGCGGCCACGGGCGGACGCCCTGCCGCAGAGTACGCATATAACGCGGATTATGCGCACGCGTTGATTTTGTGCGCCTTTGAAGAAAACGGGTGCGACAAGTCTGCACCTACGCACAGTAGACCTGATGGGAAGCTGCATGCACCACACAGTGCGCCTGCTGGAGCAGGCCCGGCTGGAGAGCTTTGTGCCGGATGTTGAGGCGGCGCTGACCCGGGATGGAAAAATAGCGGCCATGGGGTTCGGTCTTCCGGGCACACAGCGGCTGGGGCAGCTGGAGACAAGCGATTACAAGGGCCTGCTGAGCACACAGTTTGCGGGCTATTATGCGGCGCGCTTTTCTATGCCTGTGGTGCTGGAAAACGATGTGAACGCCGCGGCCCTGGGTTATTGCACGCTGCGCGGCAAAACAGACGCAACGCTGTGCTATTTATATTTATTGCCGGTGTGCTCGCCGCTACTGCTGACTGGCGAAAACCCCTTGAAG
>OFMK01002117.1_pt1 | contig 11860 bp, 11 predicted proteins | sample 1541781 | NCBI WGS metagenome assembly OFMK01 (sample SAMN04209250, study PRJEB22552) | human gut metagenome | biome: gut; material: feces | host: Homo sapiens | place: USA: Oklahoma
ACAAAATAGCATGCTATATAATATTCTAGGAGACTCCGCGTGCGTTAATAGTTTCCATCACCAATCCGTCCATACGCTGGGAACGGACCTTAAGATTACTGCCATCGCTTCTGACGGCGTCATCGAGGCGGTAGAATCTGTAAGCCATCCTTTCGTCCTCGGCGTACAATGGCATCCGGAATGCATGTACCAGTCCATAGAGCCTATGCAGAAGTTGTTCCATGCTTTTTTAAAAAAAGCCGCAGATGCTAAGAATCTACAGTATATTTTCTCCGACTTAGGGACAAAATAATCTTGAATCCAAAGGGTAAAAGGAGGAAACGAATATGGCTGATATATCTATACTCGACTTACAGAACTTACGCCACTTGATCGGCGGCTTTGACACAAGTCACTGCAAGATGCAGGACTATGCCTCACAGGCACAGGCGTGGCAATCCTCCTCCAGCTTGCCTACAATCGGCTCGGGGTCCACGCCCTGGCGGCGGTAGTAATCGGCCAGAGCGGCCTTCACCGCCTGCTCGGCCAGCACACTGCAATGCAGCTTCACGGGGGGCAGGCCGTCCAGCGCTTCCACAACGGCCTTGTTTGTCAGCTTCAGCGCCTCGTCGATGGTCTTGCCTTTGATCATCTCGGTGGCGATGCTGGAAGTGGCGATGGCTGCGCCGCAGCCGAACGTCTTGAATTTTACGTCGGTGATGACGTTGTTGTCGATCTTCAAAAACATCTTCATGATGTCGCCGCACTTGGGATTGCCGACTTCTCCCACGCCGTCCGCGTTCTCGATCTCGCCCACATTGCGCGGGTTCGCAAAATGGTCCATCACTTTTGCACTATACATAATCCTTTGTCCTTCTTTCCGGAAATTCACATCTTAAAATCATGCGCGCCACAGCGGGCTGCGCTGGCGCACGGCGGGCACGACCTCATCCAGCGCGTCGCACACGGCCTTCGCGTCGTCCATCGTGTTCTGCACGCCGAAGCTGATGCGCAGGCTGCAATGAGCGATCTCGTGGGGCAGGCCGATGGAAAGCAGCACGTGGCTGGGGTCCAAGCTGCCGGAGGCGCATGCCGAGCCGGAGGAGGCACAGACGCCGCGCATGTCCAGCATGAGCAGCAGGCTTTCGCCCTCGGCCGCGGTGAAGCTGGCGTTCACATTGTTGGGCAGGCGTTTGCTGCCGTCCAATGGGCCGTTCACTTTTACCTGGGGCATCTTCTGGATATGCTCCAGCACATAGTCGCGCATCCGGGCAAGCCGTGCGCGCTTTTCGTCAAGGCTGTTCACTGCGGCTTCCAGCGCTGTGGCCAAGCCGACGATGCCCGCGAGGTTTTCAGTACCCGCGCGGCGTCCGCGCTCCTGCGCGCCGCCGTCCAGAAAATTCAGCGGCATCACGCCGCGGCGGATATACAGCGCCCCCACGCCCTTCGGTCCGTTGAACTTGTGGGCTGAAAGGCTCAGCATATCGACAGGCAGCGCATGGCAGTCAATGGGCACAGCACCCACAGCCTGCACCGCGTCGGTGTGGAACCACACGCCGTGCTTGCGGCATACTGCGCCGATTTCCTCGATGGGCTCGATGGTGCCGATCTCGTTGTTTGCAAACATGATGGTCACAAGCGCTGTGTCCGGCCGGATGGCGGCTTCCACATCGGCGGGGGAGACAAAGCCCTCCGCGTCTACGGGCAGGTAAGTCACCTCAAAGCCTTCGCGTTCCAGCGCCTGCATGGAGTGCAGCACGGCGTGATGCTCGATACAGCTTGTGATCAGATGCTTTTTGCCCTGCTTTGCAAATTTGTGCGCCGTGCCCTTGATGGCCCAGTTGTCGGCCTCGGAGCCGCAGCTCGTGAAAAATACCTCGCCGGTATCGCAGCCCAGCGCGCGGGCCACCTTTTCGCGCGCGGCGGCCAGTGCGTCGCCCGCCGCTGCGCCGACGGAATAAAAGATGCTGGACGGGTTGCCGTATTGTTCGCAGAAATAGGGCGCCATGGCGTCGAAAACAGGCTTCGACACAGGCGTGGTGGCGGCGTTGTCCACATAGATGATATTGCTCAAAGTTTTCACCTTGCCTTGTTTTTGAATGGCCGCTGCCCGCAGACGGTCAGGAGCAGTGTGTCCGGCCTTTCTATAATATATACTATTTTGGTGTGGTTTGCAACAGGCAATTGGAAAAAATTATATATTCCGGCAGCTTTTTTGCCGATATTACTTGTACTGGGCCGCCGCCTGCACGGCAAGCTCGTCGCACCGTTCATTTTCCGGGTGCCCGGCGTGGCCCTTTACCCAATTGTAATGAAAGGTGTGGCCTTCGCACAGGTCCAGCAGGTGCGCCCACAGGTCGCTGTTCAGCGCGGGCTTTTTGTCGCTTTTTACCCAGCCGCGGGCGCGCCAGCCCTTGGCCCAGCCTTTGGAAAGGCCGTCCATCACATATTTGGAATCACTGCAGAAGGTGATGTCGCAAGGCTCTTTGAGCTGTTCCAGCGCGCGGATGATACCCATCAGCTCCATGCGGTTATTGGTGGTCTCCGCCTCGCCGCCGGAGATCTCCTTGCGCACGCCTTTGTATTCCAGAATTGCGCCCCAGCCGCCCGGCCCCGGGTTACCGCTGCACGCGCCGTCGGTGTATATCGTGATCTTTTTCATAAAAACGCTCCGTATTCTCATAAACTCATAACAGACTCTATCATTATAGAGAAAACCAGGCGGCCATGCAAGTGGCAGCAGAGCAGCCCGTGCCGGAACGCTGGCGATAAAAACGAAGCACTCTGTGCGAATAATGCGGTATTTTTTATCCAATACTCACAAAGCACGATGGCAAAACTTGACAATACTACCCAAAAACGGTATTATTTAGAATAACAATAACCGCATTCAGGCGACGTTTTATAAAGCCGTCCGGCGGGCCGTTTTATGCATGGGGCATCCCATTGTCCGGCCGGGCCGTTTTATTTTTAAATATTTGCGGGGTATCCCGCTGATAAAAAACGAAAATAAAAAAGAATTCCCGCAGATGCGCGGCGAAAAGCGGCCTGCCCGTGAACAACGGCAGGGCTTCTTTGCAGCGCGCGGGAAATGGAGGAACGAATGGAAAATAATCAAAAAGCATCCCGGCCGCGCGCGCCCAGAGCGCCCAAGGCGGCAACCCCCGGCGTATCCGACACGCGCCAGAACACTGCGGCTCCGGCGGCGAAGCCGGCAGCTTCCCAGACGGGCGCGGTCCCTGCGGCTGCGCCGAAGCCTGCGCGCAGGCCGTACCACCCGCGTCGCCGCAGACCCGCCGCTGCAAGCGCCGGCACCCCGGCTGTCCCGGTCAAGATCATGCCGTTGGGCGGTCTGGGCGAGGTTGGCAAGAACATCACTCTGTACGAGTGTCAGGGCGACATGATCCTCGTGGACTGCGGCATCGTGTTCCCGGACAGCGACATGTTCGGGGTGGACCTTGTCATTCCGGATTTCACCTATGTTGTCCAGAATAAGGACCGCATCAAGGGCGTTGTTATCACGCACGGCCATGAAGACCACATCGGCGGCCTGCCCTACCTGCTCAAAGAGGTCAATCTGCCCATTTATGCCACGCGCCTTACCATCGGGCTCATCACCAACAAGCTGGAAGAACACGGGCTGGTGCGCAGCACGAAAATGGTGGAGATCGCTCCGCACCAGAAGTTCAAGCTGGGCTGTTTCACCGTGGAGCCCATCCACGTGAACCACTCCATCCCCGACGCGGTGGCCCTGGCCATCACATGCCCTGCGGGAACCATCATCCAGACGGGCGATTTTAAAATCGACTACACGCCTATTTCCGGCGGCCCGACGGATCTTGTCACCATTGCCGAATACGGCGAGCACGGCGTTTTGGCCCTGTTGTCGGATTCCACCAACGCCGAGCGTCCGGGCTTCACGGCCACCGAACAGAAGGTGGGCGCCAGCATGGAGGCCCTGTTCAGCCGCGCGGGCAAAAAGCGCATCATCATCGCCACGTTCGCCTCGAACCTGTACCGCGTGCAGCAGCTCATCGACCTTGCCGTAAAGGCAGGCCGAAAGGTGGCCGTGTCGGGCCGCAGCATGGTGAACAACACTCAGATGGCGCTGGAGCTGGGTTATCTGCACGCTCCGGAGACTGTTCTCATCGATATTGAGGACATCAACAAATATCCGCCGGAGAAGATCGTGCTCATCACCACGGGCAGCCAGGGGGAACCGCTCAGCGCGCTGTCCCGCATGGCTGCTGCCAGTCACCGCAACGTGCGTGTGGGCGAGGGCGATTTTATCATCATCTCGGCAAACCCTATTCCGGGCAACGAGAAAATGGTGACGAAGGTCGTCAACGGCCTTTTGAAGCTGGGGGCCGAGGTCATCTACGAATCCATGTATGACGTGCATGTTTCGGGCCACGCCTGCCAAGAGGAGCAGAAGCTGATGCTCACACTGGCAAAGCCCCAGTTCTTCCTGCCTGTGCACGGCGAATACAAGCATCTGAAAAAGCACGCCCAGACGGCTGCTGCCGTAGGCATTCCGGAAAAGAATATTTATATCGGTGAGAACGGCGACTGTGTGGTACTCTCCGCCGACGGCCTTACCGTGGGCGAGCCGGTGCCCGCAGGTGCGGTGATGGTGGACGGCCTGGGCGTGGGCGACGTAGGCAACGTGGTCCTGCGGGACCGCCGTCACCTCTCTGAGGACGGCCTTGTTATCGTTGTGGCTACCATTGACGCCCGCACGGGCGAAGTATTGGCCGGACCGGACCTTGTGTCCCGCGGGTTCGTCTATGTGCGTGAGAGCGAAAAGCTGCTGGACGACGCCCGCGACCAGGTGCGCGATGTGCTGGGTCGCATGAGTGCGGCGGACAAGCGCGATTTCGGCAGCGTCAAAACGCGTATCCGCGAGACGGTGTCCGCCTTTTTGTACCGCAAGACAAAGCGCAGCCCCATGATTCTGCCCATTTTGATGGAGGTATGAGGCGCGCCGCAGCGGCGGCGCCTGAGAAAAGAGGAGGCACGGCATGAAAAAACGATTTGCGGCGCTTGACGCGACCGTCATCATCCTGTCCGCGGCCTGCATCGCGCTGTGCGTTGCGCTGGCGCTGGTGAAGCCCACTTACCTTGTTTTTGTCGCGGGTGTGCTGCTCGTTGTGGGCATCGTGGTCGGGCTGAACATCCGCTGGTTCCGGCACAGGCTGGCGCGTCTGCTGCACGGCGCTTCGGATGCATCCAGCGCGGCGCAGGGAAGTTTTGCCGCCATGAGCGTCCCGGTCGTTATCCTCACAGGCGGCAGCGTGGCGTGGTACAACGATGCGTTCCGTGACGATGTAATGGGCGGCAGGGACGTGTGCCTGCTGCCCATGTCGAAGGTGGTCCCGGCGTTCATGCCGGCGCTGGCGAAAGAAAAGACGGGCCAGAACATCGAGTTCGGCGGCCAGCGTTATTCCGTGTACGGCAGCGGCGTGGAGGCGGGCGACGGCCTGTTCGTGGCCTATTTTGTCAACAATACCACGCTCAAGCGGCAGGCGGGAGAGTATCTTGCCACACGCCCTGCGGTGATGCTCATTGCCGTGGATACCTACGACGAGATCCTCAAGGAAATGAAAGAGAGCGACCGCGCCCGCGTAGCGGGTGAGATCGATCTGGCGCTGGAACAGTTCATCGGGGCCACCACAGGCTTTCTGCGGCGCATCAGCGCCTCGCGGTATATCGCTGTGGTGGAAGAGCGCCATATGCAGGAGATCGTTAAAAACCGCTTTTCCATCCTGGATAAAGTGCGCGAGATCGGCGAAGAGGCGGGCACCGTGACGCTCTCCATCGGCGTAGGGCGGCTGGCCGCCACACTGCGCGAGGGCGAAGCCATGGCTGTGCAGGCGCTGGATATGGCGCTGGGACGCGGCGGCGACCAGGCCGCCGTCAAAAGTGCCGAGGGCTTTGAGTTCTACGGCGGTGTGTCCCGCAGTGTGGAAAAGCGCAGCAAGGTGAAAAGCCGCATCATCGCCTCCGCCATCAAGGATCTGATGGCACAGAGCGAAAGCGTGCTGATCATGGGCCACCGCGCGTCCGATTTGGACGCTTTGGGTTCCGCCGTCGGTATGCTGCGCTTTGCGAAGCTGTGCGGCAAACCCGCCGCCGTGGTGGTCAACGAGCGCCAGAGCCTCGCGGCAAACCTCATTGAGGAATTCCGCCGCGCTGGCTGCGGGGATGATTTTATCGAACCGGACGAAGCGGAAAAATGCATTGATAAAAACACGCTGCTGGTGATCGTGGATACGCATTTGAAGGCCATTTTGGAAAGTCCGGAACTGTACAGGGCGGCAAAAACCGTAGTCGTTATCGACCACCACCGAAAATGTGTGGGCCACATTGACGACAGTGTAGTATTCTATCACGAACCTTATGCTTCCAGCGCATCCGAGCTGGTGAGCGAGCTGCTCCAGTACATCGACATGACCAAGGAGAACCGCCTTACACCGCTGGAAGCGCAGGCACTGCTGGCAGGCATCATGCTGGACACGCGCAATTTCTCGCTGCACACGGGCGTGCGCACGTTCGAGGCAGCCGCTTACTTACGGCGCATGGGCGCGCAGACGCAGGCAGTGAAGAAACTGTTCAATTCGTCGTTTGAAAGTTATGCCTACAAGGCGCAGCTTGTCACGGACGCGGAAATCTATATGGGCTGTGCCGTCGTGTTTTCCGACAGCGTGCCCGCAGAGCTCAGCGTCGTAGTGCCCCAGGCCGCCAACGACCTGCTCACCATCAACGGTGTGGAGGCCAGCTTTGTGGCGGTGGATAACGGCGCGCAGGTGTCGGTGTCCGCCCGCAGTATGGGCGATGTGAACGTGCAGGTCATTATGGAAAAGCTGGGCGGCGGAGGCCATTTGACAATGGCGGGCGCGCAGCTGCGAAATGTATCGCTGGAAGAGGCAAAGCGCCGGCTGCTGGACGCAATCTCTGAATACCGCGAAAGCCAGCGGACGGAGAAGCAGAAGAACAGCTGAATGCAAAACGGTATGCCCGGCGCGCGGTTTCTCCGTGCGCCGGATGTATTTTCCGGGCAAACCGCTTGCCTTTCCCGCACAAAATTGGTATAGTTGTTTCGGTTGCAAAAATATCCGGCCCGCGTTTTCTCCGCCGTGAGCAGAGGGGGCGCGGGGCCTGCAATACACACAGGGAGGTCTGCACCATGAAGGTAGTGCTCAAACAGGACGTAAAGTCCATCGGCAAGAAAGACGAGCTGCACGAGGTATCGGACGGCTACGCCCGCAATTATCTGCTGCCCCGCGGCCTTGCCGTGGCCGCCGACGCGGCGGCCGTCAACGAGGTAAGGACAAAAGCGGCGGCCAGCGAGCATCATGCAGCGGAGGAGTTGGCCAACGCGCAGGCGCTGGCCAAAAAGCTGAATGGGCAAATCGTCGCCATCAAGGCCAAGGCGGGCCAGGGCGGGCGCCTGTTCGGCTCCGTCACCTCCAAGGACATCGCCGCCGCGCTCACACAGAAAGTGGGCGAGCCGGTGGATAAGCGCAAGATCGTATTGGACGGCGACATCAAAAACTTCGGTTCCTATGAGGTCGAGGTAAAGGTATATCCCAAGGTGACGGCGAAGCTGACCGTCAAGGTGGAGGAATAAGCGGCCGCGCGGCCGCAGGAGATTTTCGGAATACGGAAAGGAGGGCCCGCAATGCCCGCGAATAACCGCAGCGCTGTTTCCGGCGGGCTCAACCTGTCGCTGGAATCACTCGGCGTAAACCTGCCGTACAGCATGGAGGCCGAACAGGCTGTGCTGGGCGCGGCGATCCTGGACGCAGACATCATTCCCAAAATGGTGGAGACGCTGCGCCCGGAGATGTTTTATGCCCGCCAGAACGGCGAGATATTCTCCGAGATCGTGCGCCTGTTTACAGGCAGCGCGCCTGTGGATTTTGTCACGCTTCTGGCAGCGGTGCAGGATGCCGCTGTTTTTGAGACCGAGGACGCGGCCAAGGTCTACCTGACCCAGCTGGCTGAAACGGTGCCCTCGCTTTCGCATACGGACACCTATGTGAAGATCATCGCGGAAAAATACCGTGTGCGTCAGCTGATGAATGCGGCCAAGACCATTCTGGAGCAGACAGGAGAGGAAACAGACGCCGACCTGCTGCTGGAGAGCGCGGAACAGAAAATTTATGAAATTCGCTCGGGACGCGATTCCACGGCGCTCACGCCCATCAGCAGCGTCATCATCGACACCTATGCTCATCTGCAGGAGATCTCCGGTCCCAATAAAGATAAATATCTGGGCATTCCCACAGGCTTTAATTATCTGGACACCATGCTCACGGGCTTGGGCCGTTCGGACCTGATCATCCTCGCGGCCCGTCCCGGTATGGGCAAAACCTCTTTTGCTCTGAACATCGCGACCAACGTGGCGAAAAAGCAGAATGTGCCCGTGGCCGTGTTCAGCCTTGAAATGACAAAGGACCAGCTCGTCAGCCGCATCCTTTCCAGCGAGGCGGCCATCGACAGCCAGGCCTTCCGCACCGGCGGGCTCTCCACGGCGGACTGGGAGGACCTGGCCCGCGCGTCCGAGGTGCTGGCCAAGACCCATATTTATCTGGACGATACGTCGAATATCACCATCCCGGAGATGAAGGCGAAGATCCGCCGCATCAATCAGGACCCGGCGCGCCCGGACATCGGGCTGCTCATCATCGACTATCTGCAGCTTATGAGCACGGGCAAGCGTACGGAGAACCGCGTGCAGGAGATCAGTGAGATCACCCGTAACCTGAAAATCATGGCAAAAGAGCTGAATGTGCCGGTCATTGCACTGAGCCAGCTTTCCCGAAGCGCGGAGAAGAACCGCACAGACCACCGCCCGGTGCTGAGCGACCTTCGAGATTCCGGTTCCATCGAGCAGGACGCGGACGTGGTGCTGTTTTTGTACCGCGACGCCTATTACGACAACGGCGAGGAAACCGACGCCACCACAGCCGAATGCATCGTGGCCAAAAACCGCCACGGCGAGGTGGGGAAGGTGGACCTGGGCTGGGACGGCGCGCACACCCGATTCACCAACGTGGACTATGCCCATGGATGAGTTTGAAGCCCGCGCCGGGGCCTATATTTCCCAACATCAAATGCTTCAAAAAGGGGATACTGTTATCGTGGCGCTCTCCGGCGGGGCGGATTCGATGGCATTATTCCATTTTTTGTTTTCCGTGCAGAATGTGTGGGGGCTGCGCCTGCGCGCGGCTCATGTGAACCACGGCCTGCGCGGCGCTGCTGCAGACGGGGACGCCGCCTTTGTGCGCGCCCAGTGTGCGGCGCGGGGTGTTCCGCTGGATGAGACGCTGCTCTCGCCGCCTGAAAACGCGGGCGAGGAGTGGGGCCGGCAGGAACGGTACGCTTTTTTTGCACGGTTGGCACAGGCGCACGGCGCGAAGGTCGCAACGGCGCACACCTGCTCCGACAATGCCGAAACGGTGCTGTTCAATCTGGCCCGCGGCAGCGCGGCCCGCGGACATCCCGCCTGTGCGCGGGCCGTATGTGCGCCCGTTGCTGTGGGCGCAGCGGGCGGATGTCCTGGCTTATCTGGCGCGCTGCGGCGTGCCGCATGTGACGGACGCCACCAATGATACGGACGCATACGCCCGCAACCGCATCCGCCACGGCGTGCTGCCCGCTCTGGAGCGCGCGCATCCGGGCGCCGCGCGCAGCATAACGCGTTTTGCCGCCGAGATGTCCGCGGTGGCGGATTATCTGGAGGAACAGGCTGGAGCGCTGCTGGAACAGGCGTGCGTGCCCCGAGCTGTGTATTTGCCGGGAAATATCCCGGACGCTTACTGTGCGCAGACGTTGGCTGCGGCGCCCGCGGCCGTGCGGCATACGGCGCTGGCCCGGCTCATCGCGGCCGCAGCGCCGCAGCAGAAAATGAGCCTTGTTCCCGAGGCGGACGCGCTTTTGGCAAAAGGCGAGGGTGCGGTGCAGCTCTGTGAGGGCGTATGGCTTTCCATACGGCAGGGCCTGCTGGCCGTAGGTCCCCGGCCGGAACCGCCGCGCGGAGAGGCCGGAAGCTGGCGGCAGCCGTTTGCGCCGGGTGTTTTTGCCGCGCCGGGCGGGCTTTTGGTAGAGGTTCAGCTGGTCAATTATGAAAAAATGGTTAATTCTGAGAAAGATGTGAGAAACCTCTTAAAATTTTGCGCGGATTATGGTAAAATACAGGATAATCCGTGTTTCCGTACACGCCGCCCGGGCGATATGTTCCGCCCCGCGGGACGCGGTGTGACAAAACCGTTGAAAAAGCTGTTTTCGGAACAAAGGGTGCCTTCCGCGGCGCGTGACGCCCTGCCGGTGCTCGCCAGCGGAGGCACAGTCTTATGGGCGGCGGGCTTCGGTTTTGCCGAAGGCCTGGCCCCGGATGAATTTACAAAAACCGCTGTGACGGTCACGGCACGGCAGATGGAGGAAGTAACATGAACGATAATATGAAAGAGGACGTCCTGCGCGTCCTGCTCAGCGAGGATGAGATCCGCGAAAAGGTGCGGGAGCTGGGCGGCAAGATCACGGCGGATTACAAAAACAGCAACCTGATGCTGGTGACGGTGCTGAAGGGCGCCGTGGTGTTTCTGGCGGATCTGATGCGTCAGATCGACGTGCCTGCCGAGATCGATTTCATGGTTGTGTCCAGCTATGGCTCCGGGGTCAAATCCAGCGGTGTCGTGAAGATCGTAAAGGATCTGGACGTCCCCCTTGCAGGCAAGGATATTCTGATCGTTGAGGATATCCTGGACTCCGGCCTCACGCTCAGCTATATCAAGGAGCTGCTGGAGAGCAGGGGGCCGCGCTCCATCCGCATCGCCACGCTGCTGGATAAACCCAGCCGCCGCAAGGTTGACCTGCAGGCGGATTACATCGGCTTCTCGGTGCCGGACGAGTTCGTCATCGGCTACGGGCTGGATTACGATGAAAAATACCGCAATCTGCCGTACATCGGCATTCTGAAACCCGAGGTCTATTCCGTATAAGCGGACGGCCCGGCGCACCGCGGCGGTGCGAGCGTATTTAAGGCAGGCGCGCCGAAGAAGCCTCCTTCAGGAGTGAAACTGATTTGAATAAAAACCGGAAAAGCACAAGCGGGCTGATGATCATCGCCCTGCTGGGCCTCATCATCATGGCGTTCATCCTGTTCAGCACAGGCGGCGATACCCAGACGATGAAATATTCAGAGGTCATTGATTATTTTGAACAGGGCAAAGTGTCCGAGTTCGTGCTCAATATGAAAAACGGGGCCATGCAGCTTACGCTGACGGAGGAGGCCACGCAGGAGCTGCTGGAGCAGCAGCCGGGCATGACTCTCGGCGGCCAGCAAACGGGCGCTCTGGGCGGCCTGTGGGGCGGTTCGTCATCGGGCGCCGCTTCGGACACGGCAAAACAGGCTGTGCTCACCTATACGCTGCCGTATGCGGGCGAACTGCTGGACAAGGATAATTTGCAGCGCTACCGCGAGATCTATGCCGAAAAGAATGGCGGTGCGGAACTGAAGATGGACCTGCTGCCCGCCACGGAAACGCCGGTCTGGCTGACGATGCTGCCGATGCTGCTGATCTCCGTTCTGCTGATGGCAGGCTTCTACTATTTCATGTACAAGCAGTCCGGCGGGGGCGGCGCGATGAATGTAGGCCGGGCCAAGGTAAAGGACCAGGCCGAGCAGGGCCGTAAGGCCACATTTAAGGATGTGGCCGGCGCAGACGAGGAAAAAGAAGAGCTACAGGAGATTGTCGAGTTCCTCAAAAATCAGACGAAATTCAACACGCTGGGCGCGCGCATCCCGCACGGCGTGCTGCTGGTGGGCCCTCCGGGCACTGGTAAAACACTTCTGGCCCGCGCCTGTGCGGGCGAG
>OFMK01002127.1_pt1 | contig 11796 bp, 8 predicted proteins | sample 1541781 | NCBI WGS metagenome assembly OFMK01 (sample SAMN04209250, study PRJEB22552) | human gut metagenome | biome: gut; material: feces | host: Homo sapiens | place: USA: Oklahoma
GCTGATTCCAGAAGAAGGGAAATCTGCAGGCAGAAAGCCGACAGCTCCCGGTAGGAATAGCGGTAATAGGCCCCGCCTTGCTTTTCCATCTCTTTGCCTCCCCATTAATAACTGTATTTTGCCTTATAGTTGGATCCATTGCCGATATACTGCATGATTTCCTGGCTCTGGCCGCCGGAGGATGCAAACGTGGGATCCATCAGCTTCCAGCTGTTGCCGTCAAAATAAATCACATTATCCACCCAGCCCTTTTCCTCCAGCCATGTGCTGATCCATGCATGATATATATCTCCGGAATACCCAATATCAAGTTTGGTCGGGATTCCCTGAGACCGAAGCATTGCCGTCATCAGCGCGGCATAATCAAAACAAATTCCTTTTTTTGTCTTCAACGTCTCATCAATCACCGGAAGATATCCAGACTGTACTGTTTCTGCCTTTTCATCATCGTACGTCACATGGTTGATCACATAGTGATAAACTTTTTTTACAATCTCTAATCCTTCTTTTGTTCCTTTTGCCAGTTCCTCCGCCTTTTGAACCGCCTTACTGTCTTTTGAGAAATTTACATATTGATTTGGATATAAAAACGGCAAAAACTTATCTTCCAGTTTCACATCAAAGCTGTCCATCATTAACACACTGTACTCATCGTCACTGACATTCTCGTAGACAGAAATCTGGTATGTGCCGCTGCCGCTGGTTAACGGGAAATATGTGGGATGCTTTGTTCTCTCCAAAAAATATTTATAGACTTTTTCATTCTTTCCTATCATTTCTACGCTGATTTTCTGCGCTGCCCCGGTATAGCGAACTGCCACATATCCCTGATTTTTATTGGAGATATCAATCTTGGCATCTCCATAATCCAGAACCTCTTTTCCGGGCGCACTGGGTTTTAACACCCCGGCTGTCCGCTCCTGCTTCTCTTCCTTGTCTCTGTTTCCACATCCGCCTGCTGAAAAAACAAAAAGCAGACATAATAAAATCAGCCACACCCGAATTCTGTGGCACATAACATTCCTCCCTGCATTTTTTATGCTGCATCGCCAAGCAAAATCTTCCCCCTGACCTTTTAAATTTAGTATATCAAAGTTTTTCTTCTTTTTCTATGGCTGTACTTTGACTTTTCAAAAAAAGAATCCAAAGCCAATCCCATTCACATAGAATCTTCCGCAGAAACAGGAAATGGAGATCTGTTTTGAGAATCAGACCCCCATTTCCTCTTTCTCTATACCATTTGATTGTATTTGAATTGAAACCTTTCCGCCAGTCCGTTCTGCGCATTCCATCCGAAGTATCGCAGCGTTTCCTCCAATGCTGCCATCACTTCCAGCATATCGCCGAAATTCGCATTGGCACCCATATGACCGATGCGAAGAACTTTTCCTTCCAGACTTCCAAAAGAGCCAGCCAGCATCAACTGATGAACTTCTCTCATTCGGCTTAGAATCTCATTGGCATTCATTCCCACAGGCACCTTAAAAACCGTTACGGTATCCGAATACCCGCTTTCCGCGTAAAGAGAAAGTCCGAAACTTTTGATCGCAAATCTTGCAGCCTCTGCAATTCTATGATGCCGTTTCAGTAAATCTGTATCCTCTTTTATCCGATCCATAGCTGCCCGCAGTCCGTAAATATCGCTAATCGGCATCGTGTATGGAAACCATTGCTTTTCATAATACCCCTGAAAGATCTGCAGACTGCAGTAAAAAGATGCAATTGGCGTCTTTCTCTGCTCCATGCTTTCTTTTGCCTCTCTGCTGATTGTCACAAAGGTCAGTCCGGGAGGCGCCGATACTGCTTTTTGTGATCCGCCGCATAAAAGATCAATTTGTGCGGCATCTACGTCCACCGGATTCCCAAACATTCCGGATACAGAATCCACAACAGTCATGATCCCATAGGATTTTAACAACGGACTGATTGCATGAATATCATTTAACATTCCGCTGGGCGTATCACAATGCACCAACGTCGCATATTTAAAATCATGATGTTCCTTTAAATATACTTCCAGTTTTTCAGGGTCCAGTGTATTTTTGTCATCTGCAGTATAAAGCGTCGGCTCTCCTCCGTACATCGAAACAAAATCTGCAAATCCCTTCCCGTAAATTCCGTTATCCAAAACTAAAACCCGATCTCCCGGCTCTGTCATAGACGCACATGCTGCCTCCAAACCTAAAATTCCCTCGCCGCTTAAAATCAAAGTCTCGTTTTTTGTATGAAGCAGCTCGCTGATTAATTCACAGGTTTCTTTATACTCATCGAAAAATACCGGATCCAGATCCGGATTGGTTGTTGAACGACTCCTTGCCATCCTTACATCTTCCGGAACCTGAACCGGCCCCGGCGTCATAATTTTATATTCTTTCATATCGATCCCCTCCTTAAATTATGCAAACTGATGAAACCCCATGTTCTGCAGGGCAATCTCAATTGGCCGAATCACTGCCAGAACAATGACTCCTGCCACTGTAATCTGTATCACATTGCCCGGAACAGATGCCATTGGCGCAATCCAGTTCCCATAAAGTACTATCTCTGCAAGATAATAGCCTGCAATTTTAATTCCCAGTGCAAGGATCACAGAGAGCACTTTCCAACGATACTGTGAATGTTTCTCACAAACTGCACCGATCACATACCCCATAACTCCCACAATCACAAACGTAAACGGCGCCCATAAGGTCCATCCGGACAGGAAATCAAAAAGTCCCATCCCCACCGCACCTGCAGTCATTCCTATTTTGCGTCCGAACAGCATTGCCATTACAAACAACGGCACATTTCCCAGGTGAATTAAGCCTCCATTTGCAGCAATCGGCAGCCTCACATTCACAAATGCAGTAAACACATAAGTAAGCGCTGCCGCCATTGCTGTCATTGCTAAAAACTGAATTTTTGCTTCTGATTTCATTGGATGATTCCTCCCTGCCATATCAATTGTTTTCTTCTTGTTCTATAATTTAATCTAATTTTGGCATTTTTAAAACATCCAGTTTTTCAAAAATTAATAGTGCCAGTTTTATTTTCCAAGGATCGCCCGGTTTCTCATATCTTCCAAAAATAATCTTTGCGCATAATCTAACGGCCTGTTTTTCCGGTACATTAAAGATACCGGATAGTGAAACTCATCGTTTAATGGAACCCTCCTGATCCCCTGACATTTGGCATCTTCATAAACCTTTTCAAATGTAATGGTTACGCCAATTCCCTCACTTACAAAACTCATAATGGTGTTTGCCTGCGGAAATTCATAAGCAACATTCGGAGAAAACCCTGCTTTTTCGCAGCTTTGAAAAAAAATCTCATAACTTTTGCTTCCCTTTTCCGGAAAAACAAAAGAATCTTCTGATAGCTCCTTTAACGCAATGCTCCCCTTTTGTGCCAGCGGATGATCATCGTATAACACAGCGCAAAGTCTGTCATCATACAGCGGAATACGCCGATACTTGGCATCAATGCTCCCCATTGACTCTCTGAGAATCATAAAATCATAGGAATCCGCTGATTCTAAAATCTCCTGCGCCCGTTTTTCTTCCAACACCAGCTGAATTTCCGGGTGCTGCTCATGAAATTCGTTTAGCGTCCTTGCCAAATGATATGGCGCTAATACCGGCATACAGCCAATCTTTATTTCTCTGTTCTTTTGGACTTTCTGAAGCATTTCCTCATACAAGGAGGCCATTTGTCCGGCATATTCCAGCAGTACCTCCCCTTCTCTGGACAGCTCAAAATGTCTCGTATTTCTGCGGATCAGCGTAACCCCCAGCTCTCCTTCCAGTTTCCGAATCTGTTTGGATAAAGCTCCCTGCGTCATATTGCAGACATACCCTGCCTCCGTAAAATTTTTCTGCCTGCATAATTCCATATAATAATATAACTGTTGTATTTCCATCGCTCTTCCCTATTTATTCCTTTTCGGAATATATCATACCAAAAGTGGAATTGACTGTAAAGCCCGCGCCTGCCTATAATAAGAGCACAAAAAATCATTTTAGGAAAGGAATCGCCGCTCATGAAACACCGTACTTTCTTGTATCATAGAGTTTTATTTTATTTTCTGGGGCTGCTGATTATGTCCGCAGGCTCCAATTTATTTTTAAAAGCAGCGCTTGGTGTGGCTCCCAGCTGTACAATCGCACTGACCTTATCTTATCTATTTCCCTTTCACAGCTATGCTTTATTCAATTTTTTGATCAATGCTGCTTTTTTAGTCGCAGAGAGTCTGGTTTTACAGCATTTCGGTAAAACTCAGGTGATGCAGCTCGGCTTGACATTCCTCTATTCCGTCTTTCTTGAGTTGACATCTCTGGGAATGCTCTTTCTTACGCCTGCCGGTCTCCTTGAGAAAATCTTTTTATCTATCTTTGCCTGCATTGTATTGTCCATCGGTGTCAGTTTCACCATAAATTCCGGTTTTGCAGTCATGCCGATGGAAGGTCTGGTAAAAAGCATTTCAGATAAAATACATTTCAGTTTCGGCGCAGTCCGTGTTTCCCTGGAATCGCTCTTCACTGCCGTTTCCGCCTTAGCATCCTTTCTGCTGCTCCCCGGATTGTCTTCCGTCGGAATCGGAACGGTCATTGCCGCCTTCTTAAGCGGAACCATAACCAACCTTTTTTCCTCTGTTTTCCGTCGGCAAATTCAAGAATACCTCGGCTTCTGATCAACAGAAACTCAGGTATTCTTGATTATGAAAAATAGAAGCCTTGAAAGTCGTATTTATAAACGCGGTAAATAAATTTTTCCATTTCCATTTGAAAACTTGAAATCAGTTTGTGATCCTCATCATATTCTCCGAAAACTCCTGCCATCCCACTATCCGTAATTGTATTGCCGCCGATGTTCTGTGCACTGCTAACATACCCGGAATACGGAACTTTAAAAGAATCTATCAATTCAAAGGTTCCTTTCTTTTCGTCTACCAGATATTTATAGTAATAAGAACAATCCCCCTTGGAAGCTTCACTGTTATCAAGTCCTATGTCTGACCAGCGGAAGTCTGTACGGGATTCGCTGATTCCAATGTTATTATTATACATATAAAGGTAATACTGACCTGTTTTTAATTTCTCATCCTCCACATAGGTAATGGAATGCTGTCCGCCCTGAATCGTAAAGTTTCCTTTCTTTTTCAAAAGCAATGATTCATACCCCGTATCATCCCAAAAAGTTTCATCTCCGATCATATAATCAATCGCAGGTTTTTTGTACAGATTTTTCACTTTTAGAATGGTGGATGTTTCTCTGGAGCTTAATAATATCTCGTCATCGCCCAGCCACTGAATGGTATTGATATGCATCCAGTCCAAATCTTCATCATCATCTTTTCCAAGACTTGTCTTATAGTCTCCAAGCAGACTTTCCAAGTCCAGAACATTGGAAACTTCTCCGGTCCTCTTATTGATCCGAATCACTACGTCTTCCACTGTATTTTTTGTTGTATCCGTTGCCAGAGTCAGAATGTTTCCGTCATCATCAAACACATAGTCATGATGCAAATTGTAAATTCCGGTATCATAGACCTTCAATACCTGTCCCAGTCGGCTGACCTTAGCGATTTTTGTCTGGGAAATACTGTAATACATCGCCGTATCATCAAATAACAGCCGATGACTCCGGTACCCGAGAATCGGAACTTCTCCTCTTAAAATTCCATTGTTATCATAATAATACATAAAATCCAGGCTTTCACTGTCATTTCCCATCACAACATACAAACCATTGGAAAGCTTCTGCTTTGAAGTTCCGGCAGTCAACGAAAGACGAGTCTCTTCTTTCCCCTGCAGATCTTCCATTTTATAGGAAAAAGTTTTCTTTTGTTCCTTTCCGTCCTTTGTTTTCATAGTAATGGTAATGGTATTTTCTGTGTTAGGGATCAATCCGATCAATTGGAATTCATGAGTTTTCTGATATTTTTTCTTTTGATAAACATCCTGAGAAAAATCTTTGATGCTGCTGTCCGATACACGAACTTTATAGGAGACAGATACTGCATCCTCTGTTTGAAAATAAATATAAAGAGACTGTGTATTGGTTCCAAAGGGATTGTACTTTACCAACATATTATCCTCTGTATAATTCCCCTTCTTTTTTTGCTTGTCTATCGTTTCTTTGACTTGCTTCTGATTTTTTTCATTGTAAACCTCTTTAAAATCCTCCAATGTTTTTTTCTCTTCAGAGCTGAGAATTGTCTTCCCAACATCCATATCTGTTTTCGTTGTATCGGAGGACGTCTCTGTGCTGCTTTTTTTATGTTCTGCATAAATTTTGTATGAGATTGCGCCGCTGATGACCACAATTCCCATAATCAGTGTACAAATCAGAAGTTTCATCTCTTTTTTAATCTTTTTTCTTTTCAATTTGGGCATTTTAATCTCCTTTCCAAAACACATCAGCCTTTCTCTCTTCATGAAGTCAAATATTCATCAACCATATGTTTATAATGTTAGAATACTCTGGATATGTGTCCGTCTTTTGATCAAAATATGTTACTTTTATGTTACAAAAATGAATTTTTTGTGTCTTACTTTCTCTGAGTTATCCGCAATCGCTGTTCAACCGAGTGTTTGCTTTGAGGAATTCTTTCTTTTCAATAAAAAAGCCGCTTTTGCAAGCGGTTTTTTTATTTCTGTATGTATTATATCATTTGATCACAGATGTCAGAAAGACAACATCGGTCACAATGAGGCTTTGTCCTTGCCGTGCAGACATCTCTTCCGTGGTAAACCAGTCGGTGACAAAAATCACTGCCCTCCTCCGGCGGTATGATTTCCCACAATTCCATTTCTACCTTTTTCGGGTCCCTGATTCCATCTACCAGCCCAATCCGATTGACAAGACGAATACAATGAGTATCTGTCACAATGGCAGGTTCCCCGAAAACATCTCCCATAATTAAATTGGCGCTTTTTCGTCCGACTCCCGGAAGCTTTAATAATGATTTAAAGTCTGTAGGAATCTTTCCTCCATATTCATCTCTTAATACTTTCATGCATTTACTGATATCTCTTGCTTTGCTTTTTCCCAGTCCGCAGGGACGGACAATCTCTTCAATATCTGCCGGATCAGCAGCTGCCAAAGATTCTACATCCGGATATTTTGCAAATAGTCCCTCTACTACAACATTCACTCTCTCATCCGTACACTGAGCGGCAAGTCTTACGCTCACCAGCAGTTTCCACGCTTCATCATAATCCAATGTACATCCGGCATCCGGGTATTCTTTCTTTAAGCGGGCAATGACTTCCAATGCCAAATCTTTTTTTGTCATCTTTTGTGTCTCTCCTTTCTTTCCCCTTCAAATTTTATAATTCTTTGATGGACGGATAACCATACGCTCCCTGTGCGCTTTCTACCGCTTTCAAAATAGCTTCCGACATCACCTGAGCGGCAAGTGTTCCCACAACATCCAAATCTGCCGGAATGTCTCCCACAGACAACGCATAAATGCTGTCCCCGTCCGCTGATGTGTGGACCGGACGAATGGATCTGGCATACCCGTTGTGCGCCATCTGGGCAATTTTATTTAACCGCACTTTCTCAAATTTTGCATTGGTCAAAACCACTCCAATGGTAGTGTTGGATACAAATTTATTTTTTACAATTTCATAGCTTTGAAAAACCTCCTCTTCCGTAAATCGGAATGTATGCCGGTCTTCTGCCAAAAGACCGGCTTTTTTCTCTCCATTTTTCCAATCAAATATATCGCCCAGTGCATTGACCGCTACGACTGCCGCTACTTTCAAATCGCCAATCGAAACCCCATAGCTTCCGATTCCCGATTTCATGCAATAATCCATTCCATACAATTTCCCAACCGTAGCTCCGGTTCCCGCTCCAAAATTTCCATCCCGATAGTTTGAATTTTCTGCGCCAATACAGGCTTCATACCCCATCGTTTGATCGGGACGAATTTTAGCATCCCCAACTGTCAGATCGAACAGACAAGATTGACACACCAACGGCACTTTTGTCACGCCCACGTCAAACCCTATCTTCCGTTCCTCCAAATATTTTTGCACTCCGCCTGCGGCATCCAGTCCAAATGCGCTGCCGCCGCTCAATAAAACAGCATGAATTTTCTCTGCTGCCGCGGTCGAATTTAGCAGCTGGCTTTCTCTGGATGCGGGTCCCCCTCCAAAAACAGCAAGCCCCGCCGGTGCACCCTGCTCGCAAATCACAACCGTACATCCGGTTCCCGCCTGATGATCCTGTGCATTGCCGATTTTCATGTTTTCCATATCCCCTATACTGATCTTCTTCATCGCTAACTGATCTCCTTTGAAACCTGTCTCTGAGTTTTCTTCTTTTCACAATTATAAGATATTCTCCTTGATTTGTACACGGAAATTCCCTGAAACAAAGCAGACAAGTGTGCATCCCACGGAGTGTTTTTATAATACTGGGAAAGTTAAAGCTTTCCTATATTACAAAAAAACAGCCATTTCCCACCCGATTCTTTTCCGGACAAGCAAGTATCTTTCACTTGCTGCCGGAAGAGAACCTGGCGTCTGGAAATAGGCTGCCTTTTATCTCCTTCTTTCAGTCTTTATGTTATTTATCATGAATCTCACTGTGAAGCTCCTGCAGGGAACGAACTTCACCGCTCTTGTGATTCTTAATATAGGAAATTCCATCTGCCGCTGCCTTTGCCGCCGCTATGGTTGTGTAATATGGAATTTTTGCTTTGATTGCAGCTTTTCTTAAATAGCTGTCATCATGGATACTATCTTTTCCTACCGGGGAATTGACTACAAGATCAATATCTCCATTGGTAATCAAATCCAGAATATTCGGTCGTCCTTCCACCAGCTTATTCACTCTTTCTGACGGAATACCCGCTGCCTGAATTAATTCGTTGGTGTGTTTTGTAGCCAGAATCTTAAATCCGCAGTCCGCAAATCCTCTCGCTACGTCCACGACTTCATCCTTATCCTTTCGATTTACAGAAATTAAAACCGTTCCTTCCAACGGCAATTTTGCCTGTACTGCTTCCTGCGCTTTATAAAAAGCTTCTCCATAAGAATCAGATAAACCAAGAACCTCTCCGGTTGAACGCATTTCCGGTCCTAATACCGGATCAACTTCCTGGAACATATTAAATGGGAACGCCGCTTCCTTCACTCCGTAATTCGGAATCACCTGTTCTTTTAAGCTTGGAATCGGAGATGGTTTTCCGGTAAGCTCAGCGGTGATAATTTCCGTTGCCAGCGGCACCATGCGAATGTTGCAGACTTTAGAGACCAACGGCACTGTACGGGATGCTCTCGGGTTTGCCTCCAGCACATAAACTTTACCATTCTCGATTGCATACTGCATATTCATTAAACCTTTTACATGCATCTCCTCTGCAATTTTTCTTGTATATTCCTTAATTGTCTCCAGATTTTCTTTTGAAATATGCACAGAAGGCAAAATGCATGCGGAATCTCCAGAATGAACTCCTGCCAACTCAATGTGCTCCATGACAGCAGGTACAAAGGCATTGGTTCCGTCGCTGATCGCATCCGCCTCACATTCCATCGCATGATTCAGGAAACGGTCAATCAAAATCGGACGATCTGGAGTTACACCCACTGCAGCCTCCATATAACCTGTCATGCTCTCATCATCATAGACCACTTCCATGCCTCGTCCGCCTAAAACATATGACGGGCGAACCATCACCGGATAACCAATTTTCTTTGCAATCTCCAATGCTTCTTCGACGGTTGTTGCCATTCCCGACTCCGGCATCGGAATTTCCAGTTTTCCCATCATCTCACGGAACAGATCACGATCTTCTGCCAAATCAATCACTGATGGAGAGGTTCCGAGAATTTTTACTCCGTTCTTCTCCAGTTCTGCCGCAAGATTCAATGGCGTCTGTCCTCCAAATTGTGCAATAACACCCAAAGGTTTTTCTTTTTTGTAAATACTCAATACATCTTCCAGGGTCAGCGGCTCGAAGTACAACTTATCCGAAGTATCATAATCTGTAGATACGGTTTCCGGATTACAGTTTACAATGATTGTTTCAAATCCCATTTTCTTCAGCGCCTGGGATGCATGAACACAACAGTAGTCAAATTCAATTCCCTGACCGATTCGGTTTGGACCTCCGCCCAAAATCATAATTTTCGGTTTCTCCTTGCGAACCGGATTCTGATCCGGCGCATTATAGGTAGAATAGTAATAAGCGCTGTCCTGAGTTCCACTGACATGGACGCCTTCCCATGCCTCCTCAACACCGATGGAAATCCGATGATTTCGGATTTCTTCCTCGGAAATCTCCAAAAGCTGACTTAAATATTTATCAGAAAATCCATCTTTCTTTGCCGCAGTCAGCAATTCATCGGAAGGCAGCGCACCTTTGCCTGCGAGAATTGCTTCTTCCTCTTCCACCAATTCTTTCATCTGCTCAATAAAATAATGCTTTACCTTTGTAAGCTCAAAGATTTCCTCCACAGAAGCGCCTTTTCTTAACGCCTCATACATGATAAAATGCCGCTCACTGGACGGTGTTGCCAGAAGATTTAAAAGCTGCTCTTTCGTCATGGAACCAAAATCTTTCGCATGACCTAATCCGTAACGGCCGATTTCCAGACTTCGTATTGCCTTCTGAAAAGCCTCTTTGTATGTCTTTCCGATACTCATAACCTCGCCGACTGCACGCATCTGTGTTCCCAGCTTATCTTCCACACCTTTAAACTTCTCAAATGCCCATCTGGCAAACTTAATTACCACATAATCTCCACCCGGAACATATTTATCCAATGTGCCATATTTTCCGCACGGGATGTCTTTTAAAGTTAATCCCGCCGCCAGCATCGCAGAAACCAAAGCAATCGGGAAACCTGTCGCCTTGGACGCAAGGGCGGAAGAACGGGATGTTCTTGGATTAATCTCAATGACAATGATTCGATCAGAAACCGGATCGTGAGCAAACTGCACATTCGTTCCTCCGATCACCTGTACAGATTCTACAATTTTATAAGCCTGTTCCTGAAGCCTCTTCTGGCATTCTTCGGAAATTGTCAGCATCGGAGCAGAACAGAAAGAATCTCCCGTATGAACTCCCAGCGGATCAATATTTTCAATAAAACAAACCGTAATCATATTGCCCTCGCAGTCGCGGACAACTTCTAACTCAAGTTCCTCCCAGCCGAGAATCGACTCCTCTACCAGCACCTGCCCTACAAGGCTTGCCTGCAGTCCTCGCGCCATAACCATTTTTAATTCTTCTTTGTTATAAACCAGACCGCCTCCGGCTCCGCCCATTGTATAGGCAGGACGCAAAACAACCGGATAACCCAGCTCTTCCGCAATCTTTAAACCATCCTCTACACTGTATGCAACCTCGCTGCGTGCCATTTCAATTCCGAGCTCATCCATGGCCTTTTTAAATTCGATACGGTCCTCTCCACGCTCGATGCTCTCTACCTGTACGCCGATTACCTTTACATCATATTTGTCGAGAATTCCTTTCTTATATAGCTCTTCACATAAATTTAACCCAGACTGTCCGCCGAGATTCGGAAGAAGTGCATCCGGACGCTCTTTTTTGATAATCTCTTCCAGTCGTTTCGCATTCAGCGGTTCTATATAAGTTACATCTGCTGTCTCAGGATCTGTCATAATCGTTGCAGGATTAGAATTCACCAGCACGATCTCATATCCCAGCTTGCGAAGTGCTTTGCAGGCCTGGGTTCCGGAGTAATCAAACTCACATGCCTGTCCGATAATAATCGGACCGGACCCAATAATTAACACTTTGTGAATATCTGTTCTTTTTGGCATAAAAATTTC
>OFMK01002128.1_pt1 | contig 11770 bp, 8 predicted proteins | sample 1541781 | NCBI WGS metagenome assembly OFMK01 (sample SAMN04209250, study PRJEB22552) | human gut metagenome | biome: gut; material: feces | host: Homo sapiens | place: USA: Oklahoma
TACAATTCCTCGACAACGATGAGCACATCGTATTATCCAGGAAGTTCGCTGTCCTTAACACAGAACTGCACGTTGTATGCGCAATATAATGATGCAAAATTGACAACATTACCTGTAATTTCAAGAGAAGGATACGTCTTTGATGGTTGGTATACACCGAATAATATATTGGCATATGCAGGAATGTCAGTTACGAATGATATGATATTGACTGCTCATTGGACAAAACAGATTCAGAAAACAGATGATAATAAGAATCAGGTTGTTGATGATAAAAAATATGAGCTGGATTATGATGCAGATGATGAAATAGATGATGATACATTAATGGTCGGCGATGAACTGGAAACGGATCAGGCAATCTATACAATCACAGAGACGGAGGGTGGGTATTGTGTAGAATATTCAGAACTGTTTGATGATGATCTTAAATCAACATATATACCAGACACAGTTGCGATCGATGGAATTGTGTATAGAGTGACTTCTATCGGAGAGAAAGCCTTTTATAAAAATACATCTTTAAAAAATATTGTAATTGGCTCTAATGTGGAAAAAATTGATACAAAAGCTTTTTATGGTTGTACATCTCTTAATAGTATTGTGATTAATTCAACGAAGCTGGCATCTGGAAAGATTGGAGCTAATGCATTTAAAAAGATAAATAAAAATGTCAGAGTGTATGTTCTGGCGTCAAAGTATAAGACATATAAGAAAATGCTAAAGAAAGCCGGAATTGGATCAAAAGCTAAAATTTATAAAATGAGAACTCGTTAATGAAGGTTGTGAAGTATGATCGAGTTGGTGCACAGCAGAAATTGTGCACCAACTAATGGAGAACGGAAATGAATCTATGAAACGATTAGAGAGTTCGAATGAGATAATTGCGTATAACAGTAAAATTAGTGCAGATTATTCATCTTATCTTGCATGGATAAAAATGATGGGATGGTAAAAGGTGGTTTTATATGGTAAAAAGAAGTGTTTGTTTTATTTTAACTTTTGTTATGATAGTTTGTAGTTTGCTAACAGATAATTCTGTGTATGCAGCAAGTAAATTGACAACATTAAAAGTTGACAAGGTGTATAAACAATTTGATTTAGATCATGATGGAAAAAATGAAGAATTATTGTTTAAGGAGCACGAAGTCCCAGAATGGGAAGAGGATATGTGTGATTATTTGAGTGTATATGTAAATGGCAAAAAAATTTTAAATGTGAAAGGAATCTATTATAAAGAACAATATTCGATTTTATTAGTTCAAATGCAAAAGAAATATTTTTTGTATGTAAATTTATGGGGAGACGATGGTGTAGGACCAATTTTAATTTATAAGTATGAGCAAGGTGCTTTTACAAAAGTTTTTGATGGGAATAAGCTATCAGATAAATTTGGATATTGGGGGAGTATAGCCATACAATCTGTTGATAAAAACAAAATAAAAATAAGATTGTCAAGTATGTCTTATGCAGTTGCAAGTATTGAATTGGAGGCAAAATTAAAATACAAGGATGGAAAATTAGTTTTGGCATCGAAAATGTGTAAAGTAAAAAAATATTATAATCGAGAGGAATACAGTAAAAATTCAGATTTATATAAAAAAGATAGAAAGCCATATCTTACTGTGGCCAGAGATATTCAGTTATATAAAACATGTAATAAAAAATTTAAATCTTTTATAGTGAAAAGGGGCGAAAAAGCAAAAATTTTAAAATGTTATATCGGAAATAAGCATGTTATGTATCAAATAAAAACAAAGAGTGGGAAACAAGGATGGTTTTATACGGATAATAAAGTTACAGTAATAAATAACAAATTGTTTGAAGAGATTGTATATGCAGGATAAAAAATGTAAATATTTATTCTGTCATTATAGAAATAGAAACATGTAGGAAAAAGAACAATGAATTTCACATATAAAATAGTCTTTTAGTACTAAATAACAGGGCTCAATAAAGGGCACATATTGATTGCTGTGATAAGAATGTTACAATTAAATATAAAAAACAGTTTGCAAAATATCTAAAAGGTGAAATAAGTGGCGAAAAATGTACTGATTGAATATTTGAAACAAATTTTTAAATTGGAAAAGAGTGTACTTGCTCAACAAAATTATATGAAAAAGTTAATCAATTGTTTCATGATGTAAATAATACTAAATTATATCAAGAGAAAAAAAGCATACAGAGTCGGAAGGTGGTAATGGGATAATATTATTTGCTGCTTTTATGGGCGGTTTAATTTTGTTCGCAATTGTACTTTGTATTTGGGTGTTCGCAAAACAAGATATAAAATATTATCCGCAAATTTTATTTGTATGTATGGCATTTACATTTTTGCTCGGCGTAATTAATATTTCAAAAGAGAATCATGAAATAGACGATGAAAATAAGCGGATAGAAAATAATAATCGACACATTCGTGAGAAAAATGAAAAGGTCAAGTATTGGATAAAAGAAGAAACAGAGGCTTTGCAGAACGAATATAACAAATTAAGTAGAAAATTAGAAGAGACACAGGATACATTACTACAAATGTATTCGTTGGATGTCATATTTCCGAAATATAGAAATATTATTGCAGTAAGTTCATTTTACGAATACTTATTATCGGGGAGATGTGACAAACTAGAAGGTGCAGAAGGTGCATATAATATTTTCGAATCAGAACTTCGAATGAATTTAATTATAAACAAAATAGATGATGTAATTAAACATTTAGAGAAAATAGAGCAACATCAATATATGTTGTATTCTGCTATTCAAGAAAATAATAAACAGGTTAACCAACTTAGTGGAGAATTAACTATGCTGGTTAATAATTCATGTCAAATTGAGGAAAATACAAGAATGACAGAGTATTATGCTTGGATTTCTGCTAGAAATACAGAAGCAGTCAAATGGAAAGAACTAGGTCTTTTGTAAAATAAAAATGAGTGAACATAAAATTGGAAGTACAATAATTTAATGTATTGATAGAAAATAAAATATATTTGAATTGAAAAAGGCAAAGCAGTTGAAAAATTGTGACGCAATACTATAGGGTCTGTAAAATGGCAGCCAGTTACCAACTAATGTACATGAAGTAAGACATTACGCTGAATGTAAATCAGTTGTCATGTCTTATTTTCATATTAGGAAGTTGATAAAAATGTATAATAAGGGGGATGAGGCGATGAAGATTTTTTTTAAGCGTGTGGTAGTAGTTTTATTAATAGTTACAATGTTTTTTGGAGGAATACCAAATGTAAAAGCACTTGCGATTACGCAAAGTACTGTTAGTAGTCAATTAAATTCTTTAATTGGACAATATGCAAATCATACAGCCACATCCGCACAAATGTATATGGGAAGTCAATGCAAGGGGTTTGCTAATTGGATATTTTTGAAGATTTTTGGAGTATATATAGGGGCGTATCCTGAAAATGCAAATTATAAACTATCAAATGCGAATGCACAATTGGTTGGAATGATTACACCAGGAAGCTTGAATGAAAGTACTGCTAAAACGTTATTACAAAAGGCAAGCCCAGGGGACTATATACAAGTTCAAAGAAGTATTGCAAAGAGTGGTGGTAAATGTGGACCGCATTCAATGATTGTTGTCGGTGTTAGTACAGATGGTGTTCAAGTTTTTGATTGTAACAGTGATGGAAGAAATACTATAAAAACTTATTTATATACATGGCCAAAATTCAACTATGATAATCGAGCAATGACATTGTATCATGCATATAATTATCAAGGTGGTAGTAGTTCAAATAAACCAAAGTACTCCAATTTTTGGTTGTCAAGAAAAAATACATCCTATACGGAGTATGGACTAAATGATAAGATCGAAGTTAATGTCGAAGCTTCTAATTATGACCACTTAACGATGGGGATTGATAAAGATGGCGTTGGTAGAGTCGTAACAAAGGAAATAAATTCACATTATGAATTTTCAGCTAAAGAACTTGGTGCAGGAAGTTATAGTATATATGTGACGGCGAGTAATTCACAAGGATATGTTGACACAAATACTTTATGGTTCAAGATACAAACTAAACCCTCATACACCAATTTTTGGTTGTCCAAGAAAAATACATCCTATATAGAATATTCTTTAGGAGATAATATTGAGGTTAATGTTGAAGCCCAAAATTATGACCATTTAACGGTAGGAATTGATAAAGATGGTGTAGGACGAGTTGTGACAAAAGAAATAACATCACATTATGTATTTTCATCAAGAGATTTAGGAATTGGAAATTACAGTATATACGTTACAGTAGCAAATTCGCAAGGATATGTAGATACTAATACTTTGTGGTTTGCAATAAAAACTCCTCGGTGTGATAGCTTTTCGTTGTCAAAATCTTCTTATGAAATAAATGAGAATATATCGATCAATGTTAAAGCCTCTTATTACAATAAGCTAATAGTAGGAATTGACAAGGATGGAGTAGGGCGAGTTGTGACAAAAGATATTCCGACAAACTACACATTCCAAGCCAAAAGCCTTGGCGTAGGAGATTACACAGTATATGTATCTGTTTATGACAAGAATGAAAATTATACAGATTCTAAAAAATTGAAATTTAGAATTTATCAAAAGGAATCTGCACATTCATATGGAACGTGGATTACAACTAAGAAAGCAACTTGTACATCAAACGGAACGGAGCAAAGAAAATGTAATCTTTGTGGAAAAACAGAAACACGAACAATTAAAGCAACAGGTCATAAATATACAAATAAGACGATTGCACCAACAATAACAGAGAAAGGATATACGCTTCACACATGTTCAACGTGTGGATATAGTTACAAAGATAATTACACCAATGTAAAGAAGCAACTGCAGTCAATCACGATTTCTACCAAACCGAGTAAAACAACATATAGTGTCAATGATGCAATTGATACATCTGGAATGAAGATTGTTGCTACATATACAGATGGATCAAAGACAGAGGTGAGTGGCTGGAAGATTAATGGGAGCACTATCAAGGCTGGAAAATATAATGTTAAAGTCACATATTCAGAAGGTGGCATTACAAAAGAGTCTTCCTATGAGATTCAGGTCAATGAAAAGAGTGTACCGAAAGAGACACTTTATGTTACCTATAAAACTAATGGTGGTGCAATGTCGCAGACAAAGCAGTCTGGAACCAAGGGATCAACGATTCAGTTGCTAAATGAACGCCCTGCTAAGAGTGTAAATGTTACCTTCCAGCCGAATGGTGGAGATCAGAATCCGTCTCCGGTTAGTCTGCCACAAACCTTTAAGTACTGGCTTTACAATTCCTCGACAACGATGAGCACATCGTATTATCCAGGAAGTTCGCTGTCCTTAACACAGAACTGCACGTTGTATGCGCAATATAATGATGCAAAATTGACAACATTACCTGTAATTTCAAGAGAAGGATACGTCTTTGATGGTTGGTATACACCGAATAATATATTGGCATATGCAGGAATGTCAGTTACGAATGATATGATATTGACTGCTCATTGGACAAAACAGATTCAGAAAACAGATGATAATAAGAATCAGGTTGTTGATGATAAAAAATATGAGCTGGATTATGATGCAGATGATGAAATAGATGATGATACATTAATGGTCGGCGATGAACTGGAAACGGATCAGGCAATCTATACAATCACAGAGACGGAGGGTGGGTATTGTGTAGAATATTCAGAACTGTTTGATGATGATCTTAAATCAACATATATACCAGACACAGTTGCGATCGATGGAATTGTGTATAGAGTGACTTCTATCGGAGAGAAAGCCTTTTATAAAAATACATCTTTAAAAAATATTGTAATTGGCTCTAATGTGGAAAAAATTGATACAAAAGCTTTTTATGGTTGTACATCTCTTAATAGTATTGTGATTAATTCAACGAAGCTGGCATCTGGAAAGATTGGAGCTAATGCATTTAAAAAGATAAATAAAAATGTCAGAGTGTATGTTCTGGCGTCAAAGTATAAGACATATAAGAAAATGCTAAAGAAAGCCGGAATTGGATCAAAAGCTAAAATTTATAAAATGAGAACTCGTTAATGAAGGTTGTGAAGTATGATCGAGTTGGTGCACAGCAGAAATTGTGCACCAACTAATGGAGAACGGAAATGAATGGGATAAAATTTCGAAAACGAAAAGTAGTGTTGTTATGCTTGTTATTATAATGGTAAATCAGCTATTTGCCATACAAAAAATATATGCTGTGGAAAAGAACGATGTCAAAGTAGCATATCGTGAATTCCTTTCAGAAAAAAATTTGCTTTGGACAAATAGATATACGACAGATGAGGGAATAAAGTTTCGTTTGGAGGACTTGAATAAAGATGACAAACAGGAATTGCTAATTTATGATGAGTACGGTTCAAATGCCACTGGTCAATTAGCTGTATATGCATATATAAATAGAAAAGTAAAGTAAAGTATATAGCTTCTTACCCTTTGTGGAAAGTGACTTTTTACAGGAATAAAGTAGGTTTTGTTTATTCTGAAATATATAGGGATGGGTATGAAAAAAGTTATCAGGTGTACAATGGAAAAAAGATTAAACAAAAATACACTTGCCAAGGCTTTTACGATGACAGCATGAAAAAAACAGTGGAAACCTATTATGATTCCAAAGGAAATAAAATCTCGAAAAAAACAGTTAAAAATCAAATACGTAAGCTGAAAAAGAATGGAAAGAAACTGACAATTTCGGAAGGGGCAAATAATATGTATTTGAACAATAAAGATAATTGGGATAAGTATATTTTGCTTAAGAAATAAGCGAGAAAAGAGGAGAATATTATGCGAAGACGAAGAACACATATCTGTGAAATTATGGTGATTATGTTGGTTATAATCAGCTTATTTACATATCCACAAAGTATACAAGCAAAATCAAACAATGCACAGATTAAGAAGCTTGTGGGCAAAATGGAGAGTTATGAGTATAAACTTCTATCGGATGGCAAGAATAAGGTAAAATTAACCAAAACAGAGATGGCAAAAGCCGCAGCATTGTCAATTGATCGGAATGAAAAAAATCAAATTAAGGTTGCTGAATTTGGTGAAGATAACATCTATAAAATCTCAAATAAGAAATTGAAAGCGGCTGGGAAAAATCTTTTTGGAATCACGATTTCCAGTAAGAATTTGCCAACAACCTTCCAGAAAGATAGTCTTAGTGATGCTTATCGAAAAAAGAATGGAACTGCAGTTGTAAGTATTGCAAACATTGAAACAGAGACGGACTATGTTGTACATAGCATTAAGATTACCAAGAAGTCGGGAAATACATATCGGGTAAAGAAAAATTTATATTATGGATATTGGGGATCAAATAATGGTCAATCCAATTATCAGATTGTTTATCAGGTAAAGCCAAGTTCGAAATCGGTATATGGATATAAAATTACAATGATGAAAATTACTGCAATGGAATAATAGTGATGAAAAATATAAAAATTACAGTTGGAACATGTGCCTATTTGTCACATGCATTTAAATATGTGTGTAGTCAGTATGGTGTTACATCATGTCAAGGAGAACATAAAATGAAAATAAGAAGTTTATCTGTACTTGTAGCAATGATTTTGCTAATCGGTTGCTATAGCCCTGTTGCGAAAGTTGATGCAGCAGAAAAAAATTATAAAAAAGAATATCAAAAAATTGTAAAAGAATCCTATGAAGAAAATCCAGGTTGTACATATAATCTGATTTATATGATGATATTCCGGAATTGGTAGTGAGTAATCCAAATGATTATACAGTTAGCTTATATACATATTGCAAAGGAAAACTAGGTACTGTGATAGAAAATTGGAGCTATGGTATGGGCGGTGCAATTGTTTATGAATATTTGCCTCATAAAAATGTTATTTGTATACAAGGATGTGATATTGCAGATACGTGGACGGAATCTTATTATAAAATAAATAAAATGGAATTGGTGTCAAAACAGTCATTGACTACCTATAATTTTAAAGACAAAAATCATAATGGGGTGCTGGATCCAGATGAAGCAGACACTTATTCAAGTAAACCAGTTGAATATTATAAAGATGGTCGGAAGATTTCAAAAAAAGAATACAAAAAGATACTTATAAAAGGAAAATATAAGAATATGATTGGTCAGAAAACATATCAGCAAATACTAAAGAAATTAAAATAATATTTATAGAAAGCTTTAAAACAATTTGAATTTGAAACCAAGTACTTTTAGATAAAGGAGTTAGATTAGATAATGAAAATTGGAAAGAAATTAATTACATTAATGTTGGTTTTGGCTATGTTGGTTACTTGCATACCAATGCAACAGGTGAATGCAAAGACAACAGGAGCAAAGGTTGCAGTAACACGTGCAGAGTGGGTATCTGCTTTGTTAAAACAAGCAGATATTAAAACTGGGAAAATTTCAAAATATCACTTCTCAGATACAAAGAAGAATGCAAAGGGAAAGGCTATAGAGACAGCATATGCTCGCGGAATTCTTCCGGTAAAAAAGAAAAGTAAGAAATTTTATCCAAACAAAGCAGCAACACGTGAATTTATGGCGGTTACGGCGATAAGAGCATTAGGTTTTCAGGCGGATAAAGGAACTTCGCCTAAATGCAAGGATAAAAAGACATTAAATTATCCAAGCGAAGACAAAGTGGCATTAAATCAGAAAATCTTGTCTCTTAAGAAAAAGAAATTTCTTCCGAATAAAGCAATCACTAAATCCGAGAAGAAAAATGCTTTGCGTGTAGTCAAAAAGATTCGAAACACAGGAAAGGTTGATTCAAAACATAAAAATGTTGTTAAGTATCAAAAAAATGTAGATAACATTTCCGCTAGCATCCAAACAAATTATACGGTCAAAGAACAAGGAAATCAGTTAGTAGTTTCGGTTTCGAAGAATGAATATACGCAAAATTTACAAACAGGAAAAGTTGTTATTTTTCCAAAAGAAAGTGGAACACAAAATCAGATTGCATTAAAAATCAAGAATATTACCGATACTGGAAATGGAAGGGTGGAGATCACTGGAGAAACACCAGACATTGCCGAAGTGTATCAGAAAATAGATCTTCAAAAGAAAAAGCAGGTTGATATGTCTGCATTTGTTCCAAATGATGATGTGGTTGCTTCTGTTGGAAATTTAAGCAATGGATTAAAAGGAGCAACTGCACAGGTAACTACTTCTGTAGGAAATGGAAAAACACTTGAACTAAAAGAAATGAAACTTGGGGATGCTGGAACCTTTTCTGGAAGTGTGCAATTGCCAGCTCCAAAGATAACTGCTGTTGTTGATGCAGATTTTTCTAATCCGCTGAATCCGATATATCGTGAGATTTCAGTTTCGCTGAGTGAGGATGTTGTAGCTAAGGCTGAATTAAAATTTTCAAGCAAAGGAAAAGGGACTGGTAAAATCTACCTTGGTCATGTATCGGCATATCTTGGAGAAGGGTTTTATGCGGATGTAGTGTTTTACCTGAACATTTCTGCAGATGGGAAAGTGACAATTCAGTACACGCTTTCTAATACGTTGACAGCTTCTTACATAAATGGAGATTTTAGAATGAATGCAAGTTGTAATGGAAGCTGGGATGGAACACAGGCAGAAGTAAATGGACAACTTTTAGGGGAACCGCAGGTAAATCTACGATTCCTTGGATGCTGGTTTGACAATAAATTATATGGAGCTATTGATATTATCGGTGTGCAGGCAGATGCTGGAGCAAAATTAAAAGCAACCGCAACTGTTCATGATAAAAAGCCAAAATTGTGTACAAATTTGGACTTATACAGTTATGTTTCTGTTGGCGTGAATACGGACATGGGAATTGGAAAATGGCTGAAAAATCATACTAAGCTTACACTTACAAAAGTTATTCTGGATAATAATGCAGCGAATCCGTTACGCGGAACGTGGCATTATGAAGATGGAAAAAGGACGGAAGGAGATAAGTGTACTTATAAAAATAAGCAGAGCAAAAATCAACAGAATGAAAAGCAAGAAAATAAAGTTAAACAGAATGAAGAAACAATTGATGAAAAAAGCGCAAAAGACAAAATTGATATAAAACAATATAAAGAGGGAGAGTGGAAAAAGTTATATGTGAAAAAAATGAAAGAATGGGAGAGAGAGGAAATAGAGTGGGAGAAAGAAGGCTCTGTAGAATTATCTGAAAATGTAAAAAACTATTCTCAAGCAACGCTTCTTCGCATTCCTAAAAGCAAAATCCCATTATTAGTATATTATTATAGAAATTCGGTAGTTGTTATTTTTTATGATAAGGATTTGAAAGTGAATTGTTTTGGTGCGAAAACAACAAGCACTAATATGGAATCACGGGAAATAGAATTTTATTATTCGGATAAAAGCGGTAAAGGGATTTTGGATAGCGGACTTCAAAGTGTATATTCATTTGATAAGAATGGAGCAAAACAGCTTTTTAAAGGGCAAATTGTTTTTAATTCTTATTATATATATAGTGGAGCGTCATTATTGAAAAGGGAAGCAGTTACAGAAGATGAGTATTATGCACAAGTTAATAATGTCTTGGGAAAATATGAGTATCAGTCGGTATCGTCAATGGAACTTATATCGGGAAAGCAAATGAAAAAATTGTTATTAAAAAAATAAAGAGGAGAAATTCAGATGAAAAAATATAATAAAGCAGAAGTAATATTATTAATCGCATTATGTTTTCTTTGCTTGAAAACACAGTGTACAGAAATACAGGCAGCAGAGAAATATAAAACAATTAATTTGGCACAGCAAGGAAAGCAAAAAGTTGGAACAACTGAGTTTTATGCAAATTATTCAAATGAAACTGGAAGATGGAATGTATATTGGAAGAAAGGGAAAAAAGAAGGAAAATTTGGATCTGATCAGAATGTGTCTCCAAGTATTTTTACAAACGGAAAAATAGCATATTATGTTGTTGAACAATACGATAGTACCATTAGTAAATGTGTGTTTTACAAAACAGATTTGCAAAATGGAAAAACAAATAAGCTATTTGGTGTGAATAATGAAGAGGACGGAGATATTGTTGGAGTGTATGGAAATAAAATATATTGCACAATAGGAATTGATCCTGGAAATCTTTATTGCTATAATCTAAAAACTCAAAAAAAGAAAAAAGTTATGAATGATGTTACAATAGCTTCTATGTATGGTAAATATTTAGTATGCCAAGGATATGAAGGAGATCCTAGTCCGCAGAAGATTCGTGTTTATAATATGAAAAATAATAATGTAAAAACTTTGTCTAAACAATTAATTACATATCATATTAACGGAAATAAAATATATTATGCAGAGTATATAAAAAATTATAATAAAGCAGATTTTGATGGATCGTATATAGATTATTATTGCAATATTGTTTGCAGTAATTTAGATGGCACAGACAAAAAGATATTGATGAAAAATAGAAGAATAAAAGGGCAAATTGACAAAATTACTTCTTCGTATTTTACATATAGAGATAGTCAAGATTGGAAAAAAGTTAATAAAATAAAATGGTAAAATATGTTGTCATATTATTCTATTTTAAGTGCGGAAATTTCCTTGGGCAGTTTTGGTATATCTGCTTCAAGGAAATTCTTATTATAAAATAGAGAAGCAGAATGGATTGTTTTTATATTTTTTTCTGATACAATAAAAGCATATAATCATGCTGGAGAAAAGTATTCTGGCAGATATAATATGAAAATGGAAATAAAGGAGACCAGCTATGAAAAGTCAACCATAAATTAGCAAAAAATTTCTTTTTCATA
>OFMK01002131.1_pt1 | contig 11766 bp, 7 predicted proteins | sample 1541781 | NCBI WGS metagenome assembly OFMK01 (sample SAMN04209250, study PRJEB22552) | human gut metagenome | biome: gut; material: feces | host: Homo sapiens | place: USA: Oklahoma
CCTTGTCGGGCGGTCTGGTCATTGCAGATGTGGTCGGCGGGGAGCCGCTGTCCTTTTCGCAGAATTATGCGTGTGATGACTGCGGTATTTCGATCGAAGAGCTGACGCCGCGCATGTTCTCCTTTAATAATCCGTACGGCGCGTGTCCGGTCTGTACCGGACTGGGCAAGCAGATGCGGGTCGATCCCGACCGGATCATCCCGAATAAAAAGCTGTCCATCCGGCAGGGGGCGATCCGTGCATCGGGCTGGGGCAACGCCGAACCGGGTACAATTTCTTATATGTATTTTTCCGCGCTCGGCAAAAAACACGGCTTTACGCTGGATACGCCAATCGACGCATTGGACAAACAGGCACTGCACGAGCTGCTGTACGGCACGGGGGAGGAGCCGCTTGAGTTGGCGGTCAGCCGTGTATCGGGCGGTGTGATGCGGCAGCCGTTTGAGGGCATCGTGAACAATCTGGAACGCCGCTACCGCGAAACGACAAGCGATTATTCCCGCGCGGAGATCGAGGAGTGCATGAGCGAGATCCCCTGTCCGGCCTGCCACGGTCGGCGGCTGCGGCCGGAGGTGCTGGCGGTCACGCTCGGCGGGCTGAATATTGCGGAATTTGCCGAAAAGTCGGTCGTCAAGGCGATGGAGTTTCTGCACGGCTTGCAGCTGACCGAGATGCAGCACAAAATCGGTGACCGTGTGATCAAGGAGATCATGGACCGGCTGGGGTTTTTGCAGTCGGTCGGATTGGAATATTTGACGCTTGCGCGTTCGTCCGGTACGCTGTCCGGCGGCGAGAGCCAGCGTATCCGTCTGGCAACGCAGATCGGGTCATCGCTGATGGGTGTGCTGTATATTTTGGACGAGCCGTCCATCGGCCTGCACCAGCGGGACAACGACAAGCTGCTGGCAACACTGAAGCGCCTGCGCGATTTGGGCAATACCCTGATCGTAGTCGAACACGATGAGGATACCATGTTTGCCGCCGACCATATTGTGGATATCGGCCCGGGTGCGGGACGGAACGGCGGCGAGGTCGTGTTTGAAGGCACGGTGGACGCGCTGCTGCAAAGCGAGACTTCGGTGACCGGGCAGTATCTGTCCGGCAGGAAGTTCATTCCGGTGCCTGCCGTGCGCCGCAAGGGCAATGGCAAAAAACTGACCGTGACCGGCTGCGCGGTGAATAATCTCAAGCATACGGATTTTACGATCCCGTTGGGAACGCTGACTTGCGTGACCGGTGTGTCCGGTTCGGGCAAATCCTCATTTGTCAACGAGATCCTGTATAAAAAGCTCGCTGCCGAGCTGAACGGCGCGAAAACACGCGCAGGGGCGCACGATAAATTCACCGGCCTTTCTTATCTGGACAAGGTCATCGACATTGACCAGTCACCCATCGGGCGCACGCCGCGCTCCAACCCGGCAACCTATACCGGGGTATTCAATGATATCCGCGAGCTGTTCGCTAAAACTGCGGATGCCAAGGCGCGCGGCTACGGGCCGGGCCGGTTTTCCTTTAATGTGAAGGGCGGCCGGTGCGAGGCCTGTGCGGGCGACGGACTGCTGAAGATCGAAATGCACTTTCTGCCCGATGTGTATGTGCCCTGCGATGTGTGTAAGGGCAAACGCTATAACAAGGAAACTCTGGAAGTGCGATACAAGGGCAAAAACATCTATGAAGTGCTGGATATGACGGTGGATGAGGCATGTGAGTTTTTCGCCAATGTCCCCAAGATCGCCCGGCGGCTGGAAACCATGCGCGAGGTCGGGCTGGGGTATGTCAAGCTTGGACAGTCCTCCACCACACTTTCGGGCGGCGAGGCGCAGCGCGCCAAGCTGGCGACCGAGCTTTCTAAACGCTCGACCGGCAAAACCATCTATATTCTGGATGAGCCGACCACCGGCCTGCACGTTGCGGATGTCCACAGGCTGGTGGATGTGCTGCAAAAGCTGGTGGATGCAGGTAATACCGTGGTGGTGATCGAGCATAATCTGGACGTGATCAAAACGGCGGATTATATCCTTGACCTTGGGCCGGAGGGCGGCGACGGCGGCGGCCGTTTGGTGACGCAGGGCACACCGGAAGAGGTGGCTGCGTGCGAAGGCTCCTATACGGGCCGGTATCTTGGGCCGGTGCTGGCGCGCGCACAGCACGCCGAACAGGACGAATAAGGTTTTTTGCGAGAGAGAAGCGGGGGTTTCGGAAAGAAACACCCGCTTTTTGCAGGTTGCATAAAAATGTTGAGCTTTTGCCCTTGTTTTGGTATAATACTTGTAATAAAAAATAAATGAGGGAGTTCTATGAAAACAAAGCGATGGGTGGTCGCCGCTCCGGAACGGGAGCAGGTGGACACACTCATGCAGGACGGCTATGCGCCGCTGACGGCAGCTGTGCTGGCTGCCCGCGGTATTGGTACCGCACGGGCGGCAGCGTCATATCTGAGCAGTGACCGCGCCGGCCTGTATGACCCCTTTCTGCTGACCGATATGGATAAGGCGGTGGCTGCGATCCGCGGCGCCATGGCACGCGGTGAGCGGATCGTGGTGTACGGCGATTACGATGTGGACGGCATTACGGCAACCTGCACGCTGGTGGATTATCTGCGCTCTAAGGGAGCGGACTGTGCGTATTATATTCCCAACCGTCTGCGGGAAGGCTACGGCCTGACCCGCACGGCGATGGAACAACTGTATGAAGAGGGCACCCGCCTGCTGATCACGGTGGATTCCGGCATTACGGCGGATGAGGAGATCGCTGCCGCACGGGATCTGGGCATACAAGTGGTCATCACTGACCATCACGAGTGCCACGACAGCCTGCCCGCAGCCGATGCAGTGGTGGACTGCAAACGGCCGGACTGCAGCTATCCCTTTGCCAGCTTGGCCGGCGTGGGGGTGGCGTTTAAGCTGATCTGTGCGCTCGAGGGCGACACCGATGCCATGTTGGATCGCTATGCCGATCTGGTCGCGCTGGGTACGGTGGCAGATGTGATGCCGATCGTGAGCGAAAACCGGATTATCGTCAGCGCAGGGCTGGACAAAATGTCCTGCACGGGCAACATTGGTTTGGAAATGCTGCTGCGCGAGGCGGGGATGAAACAGCGTCGGCTGACCTCCTCTACGATCAGCTTTGTGCTGGCGCCGCGCATCAATGCGGCGGGACGCATGGGGCATGCCGATTTGGCTGCCGAACTGTTTTTGACCAAGGATCCTGTGCGGGCACAGGAATTGGCAGCCGCGTTGTGTGAACAGAATAAGCTGCGTCAGCAGGAGGAAAATACCATTCTGGAACAGGCGCTGGCCCGCCTGCGCCGGGAGTACCGCCCGGCGGAGGATAAAATTATCGTACTGGCCGGCAAGGGCTGGCACCACGGCGTGATCGGCATTGTCTGCTCCCGTCTGTGTGACCGGTACGGCTGCCCGGTGGTGCTGATCTCGCTCGATGAGAACGGTGTAGGCAAGGGATCGGGGCGCTCGGTCAAGGGATTTAATCTGTTCGAGGCGCTGTCCTCCTGCTCGGATCTGCTTGAGCGCTACGGCGGCCATGAGCTGGCAGCTGGGCTGACGGTATCTGCGGAGCACGTGGAGGAGCTGCGCGCCCGTCTGCGCGATTACGCGGAGCAGCATGTGACAATGGCAGATCTGATGCCGCAGCTGCCGATCGACTGCATGGTGCAGCCGAACTGGATTTCGATGCAAAACATCAGTGCGCTGTCCGTGCTGGAGCCGTACGGGATGGGCAATCCCGAGCCGGTGTTCTGCATGAAGGATATGACGGTGGAAGAAATCACGCCGATCTCCTCCGACCGTCATGTGCGGCTGACGCTGATCAAGGACGGCATCCGGTTTTCCGCCATGTGGTTCGGCACCGGCATGGGTGGATTGGGCTTTGTGGAAGGCAATCAGGTGGATGCCGCGTTCCATCTGGAGATCAATGAGTTCCGCGGACGGCGCTCGGTGCAGCTTACGCTGAATGATGCGCGGCTGAGCGAGTGCGAGCATCTGGCAGATCAAAAGCTGCTGAACATTTATAATACCTATATGGCGGACGGTCCGCTGACCGCGCGTGAGGCGCGCGTCCTGCTGCCTGACCGCGGCGATCTGGTGGCGGTGTGGCGGCATATCACCTGCCGCGCGGAGGACGGCCGTTTTTCCGTGCCGGACGGCGCCTTGTCGCGCCGTGTCTCATGGGAGAGCCGCCGGGAGATCAACATCGGCAAGCTGTTCGTCTGTTTGGATGTGTTTTCCGAATCCGGACTGATCAGCTACCACTTCAAAGAGGGGATGCTCAACATCCTGCTCAAGCCTTACAAGGGTAAGGCGGATATTTCAGGGTCGGTCGTACTGGCTACGCTGCAAAGCATGGCCGGATGACCGGCAAGGGGGAACTACTATGCAGAACAAACTGGATTTTTTGCTGGATCGCGTGCAGAAACAGAACCCGCAGGCGAATATCAAAAAGATCCGTGCGGCATACGAATGTGCGGCCAACGCGCACGAAGGGCAGAAGCGCCGCAACGGTGAGCCGTATATTATCCATCCGGTTTCTGTGGCGGAGATCGTGGTCGAGATGGGATTGGATACCGATTCGATCTGCGCTGCGCTGCTGCATGACTGCATCGAGGATACCGGTTTCGGATATAAGGAGATCGAAAATAAGTTCGGCACCCCGGTAGCCGAGCTGGTGGATGGCGTTACCCGATTGGGGATGCTGCGCTACTCCAAGGAGCAGGAGCAGTTTGAAGACTTGCGCAAGATGTTTATGGCGATGGCCAAAGATATCCGCGTGATCCTGATCAAGCTGGCGGACCGGCTGCATAACGCGCGCACCTTCCAGTATCTGCCCGAGCGCAAGCAGCGCGATAAGGCATTGGAAACCATGGAGATCTACGCGCCGATCGCACACCGTTTGGGCATGAGCCGGATCAAGTGGGAGCTGGAGGATCTTTCGCTTAAGGTGCTCGACCCGATCGGCTACCACGAGATCGTGGAAGGGCTCAAGGCACAGAGCGAGCAGCATGAGGAATTTCTCAAGGGCATTCAGGACCGTATCGGCGAAAAGCTGAAGGAGGCGCATATCGCCAATACGATCTCGGCGCGGGTAAAGCATATTTACTCGATTTATCGTAAAATGTATGCCCAGCACAAAACGATCGACGAAATCTACGATATCTGTGCGGTGCGTGTTATCGTGGATACCGTGGCGGACTGCTACAATGTGCTCGGCTATGTGCATGATCTGTATAAGCCGATCCCCGGACGGTTTAAGGATTATATTTCCACGCCCAAGCCCAACGGATACCAGTCGCTGCATACGACAGTCATCGGACGGGCAGGTATTCCGTTTGAGATTCAGATCCGCACGACCGAGATGCACAAAATGGCGGAATACGGCGTTGCGGCGCACTGGAAATACAAGCAGGGGCTGGATAAGAAGGGAAATGAGGAAGCCTTTGCCTGGATCCGGCAGCTGCTCGAGGCGCAGCAGGATACCGAGGCGGAGGACTTCATCAAAAATATCAAGGTCGATCTGTTTGCAGATGAGGTGTTCGTGTTTACGCCCAAGGGCGATGTGGTGAATATGCCGGCCGGCGCAACGCCGATCGATCTGGCCTATGCGATCCACTCGGCTGTGGGCAACCGCATGACGGGCGCTAAGATTAACGGACGCATCGCACCGATCGACAGCCAGCTCAAAAACGGCGATATCGTGGAGATCCTGACCTCTAAGGAGGCGCACGGCCCCTCCCGTGATTGGGTCAAGATCGTGAAAACGACCGAGGCACGCAACAAGATCAAGCAGTGGTTCAAGAAAGAGTGCCGGGAGGAGAACATCATCAACGGCCGGGAGGATCTGGACCGTGAGCTGCGCGCCAACCTGCTGTACAGCGGTTTTTACGACAATGAGGAAGTGCTCAAAAACACCCTGAACAAGTTTTCGTTCGGCACGGTGGATGAGCTGTATGCGGCGATCGGCTACGGCGGCATCACATTGACCAAGGTGATCAATAAGGTCAAGGATGATGTGGGAAAGCTGCGCCGCCAGCGCGAGCAGGCCGAGCATATCGAACACCCGCAGCCCGAACAGCCGAAGCGCCGCATGACCAAAAGCAGAACCGGCGTTGTGGTTGAGGGAATCGATAATTGTCTGGTCAAATTCGCGCGCTGCTGCACGCCGATTCCGGGTGATGAGATCGTGGGCTTTGTCACACGTGGTTACGGCGTTTCCATCCACCGGCGGGACTGTGTCAACGTGCACATGCACGAGGATCCCGACCGCTGGCTGCGCGCATGGTGGGATGAGGATCTTGCCGCGTCGGATCGCGGCAGCCGCTTCTCGACCGGGCTGCAGATTTCGACCCGCAGCCGCATTGGTGTGCTGAGTGATGTAACTGCTGTGCTGGCTGCGTGCAAGATCAATGTGCATGAGATATCGGCGCGTGATCTGAACGACGGTTTCGGTGTGATCAACGCGATGGTGGATGTGGCCAGCGTGCATCAGCTGGATAACCTGATCAGCCGGATGCGGTCGATCAAGGGCGTAGTAGATGTAACGCGCACGGTGGATACGAACTGAGCGCAGGCGGCAGAACGGATTGACGGGATTTACCGCGGGGGGATCCCGCAGAGATGGAGAATAATAAATGAGAGCATTGATCCAGCGCGTATCGCAGGCATCGGTCACGATCGACGGCGCGGTGCGGGGACAGATCGGGCAGGGCTTTTTGGTGCTGCTCGGCATTACAGATGGGGATACGGCGGAAGACGCGGTCTATCTGGCGGATAAGACGGTCAAAATGCGCGTGTTCACCGATGAGAATGATAAGATGAACCGGTCGCTTGCCGATGTGGGCGGCGGCATCTTGGTGGTATCGCAGTTTACCCTGTATGGGGACTGCAAAAAAGGCAACCGGCCGAGCTTTACCGCCGCTGCGCGGCCGGAAACGGCGATCCCGCTGTATGAGGCGTTTATCGCCCGCTGCCGGGAAAGCGGCTTGCCGGTTGAAACAGGCGAATTCGGTGCAGATATGAAGGTGGAGCTGCTCAACGACGGGCCGGTCACCTTGTGGATGGATACCGCGCAGATGCGGTCATAACGGAGGAATGAGTATGAAAATTATGCAGCTTTGCGTGGGCGCGGTTGCGACGAACTGCTATATCGTATATGGCGAGGCGAGCCGCGAGGGCGCGGTGGTCGATCCCGGCGATAATGCCGCTTCGATCCTGCGCGCGGCCGCACAGGAAAACCTGACGATCAAGTACGTGCTGCTCACACACGCACACTTCGATCATTTACTGGCGGCGCATGAGGTGCTGGAAAAGACCGGTGCGCAGTATGTGGTGCCGGAGGGCGACCTGTGGCTGCTCAAGCGGGAAAATATGGGCGAGTTTGAACCGATGGTGCGGGGGTATATCGAGGATACGCCGGATATCATTGCAAAGGAAGGTACGGAAGTCACCTTCGGCGGTATGACGGCGCATTACATGAACACGCCGGGGCACACGCCCGGCTCTTCGGTTATCCGCATCGGCGAGGTGCTGTTTACGGGCGATACCCTGTTCCGGCATGAATGCGGACGATGTGACTTTGAGGGCGGTGACTTCGGGCAGATGCTGCGTTCGCTCAAGCGCCTGCATGATCTGGAAGGGGATTATCAGGTGCTGCCGGGGCATGAAGGGCTGTCCACATTGAGCGAGGAGCGCCGCGCCAATCCGTATATGCTGCAGGCGGTCCGGCAATGATTTATACGCTGGAGGGACATTCGCTTAAGCATGCGGTGGAGGAGATGCTGTTCCATCTTCTCCCTACAGTTACGCTGACACAGGCGGATGCGGTGCAGGACGGAGCCTACTGCCGCAGCCGGCTGGAGGAACGGGACGGCATCGCGCAGGCGTGCGCCGTGACCTGTATCGACGGCATGACGCGCGAAAGTGTGCGCAGCGCGTCAGTCGAAGGATTGCCGCCGCTCGAGCGCAAGCGTGTTGTGACCGAATTGGTTAAAACCACGGTGTACGAGGCGGTGGTGCCCGCCTTGCCCCGGCCGCCGGTATGGGGCAGCCTGACCGGGGTGCGGCCGGCCAAGCTGGCGCGCGGGCTGATCGAACGCGGCATGAGCCGCGGCGAGGCGGCACAGCATCTGCGGGAGCATTTTCATGTAACGCCGGCGCGCACGGCGCTTACCATCCGCGCGGCAGCGACTGCAATGACGCTGGATCGTGCGATCGGTACGGAGGATATTTCTCTGTATGTGGGTATTCCGTTCTGTCCGTCGCGGTGCTACTACTGCTCGTTCGTTTCGGCTACTACGGCTCAGTCCGGTCATTTGATCGAGCCGTATCTTGATACGCTGTGCGGCGAGATCGCACAGACGGCTGCGCTGGTGCGTGCGGCGGGCAAGCGGGTGCAGAGTGTGTATATCGGCGGCGGTACGCCGACTACACTGGATGAGGCGCAGTTGACCCGTTTACTGAAAGCGTTGGAACAAAACTTTGATTTTTCCCATTTGCGTGAATATACTGTGGAAGCGGGACGGCCGGATACCATTACGCCGGGCAAGCTGCATGTGCTGCGCGCGGCGGGTGTCGGACGGGTGAGCATCAATCCGCAGTCGATGGATGATGCCGTACTGGCGGCGATCGGCCGGCGGCATACAGCGGCCGATGTGCTGCGCGCGTTTGATCAGGCACGGCAGGCAGGCTTTTCTGTGATCAATATGGATCTGATCGCCGGCCTGACCGGCGATACCCCGGAACGTTTTGCCCGCACGATCGACACGCTGCTCGGCCTGTCGCCGGAAAATATCACCGTGCATACGCTGGCGATCAAGCGCGGCGCCGACCTGACTGATAAGGCGGCGGCTGCGGCGCAGCGTGAAAGCGTTTCCCGTATGCTGGACGGCGCATCCGAGGCGCTGCAGGCGGCGGACTACGGGCCGTATTATCTGTACCGGCAAAAATTTACTGCGGGCGGCTTTGAAAACGTCGGCTGGTGCCGGCCGGATACCGAGTGCTTTTACAATGTAACCATGATGGAAGAGCTGCAAACCATCCTGTCGCTCGGCGCGGGCGGCGTATCCAAACGGGTCGATCGGGATACCGGGTGGATCGAGCGGACGAACAATCCCAAGTATCCGCTGGAATATATCCGCGCCGCAGACCGGCTGGCAGAAGGCAAGCGCCGGCTGCTCTTCCCGAACCGGTAAGGAGGGAGACCGTTATGGCAGAATATACGCTGAAATATATCAATCACCGTGCCAAATATGATGCTGCGGATTTTATTGCCTCATGCGAGCAGCAGTATCGCGCACAGGTGGCGCAGGTGGCGGAGGAGATCGCGGCAAACAGTGCAAGCAAGCCGATCGTGCTGGTCAATGGGCCGTCCTCCTCGGGCAAAACCACGACCAACGACCGCATCGCACGTGCACTGGCGGGACACGGCATCCACGCGGAAATGATTTCGATGGATGACTATTACCGCACGATCGGCACGTATGACGTACCGGAGGATCCGGAAAACGGCGTGCCCGATCTGGAAAGCCCGGTGTGTATGGATCTGCCGCTGCTCAGCCAGCATTTGACCCAGCTGGTTGCGGGGGAGGAGATCGTGCTGCCGCGGTTTGATTTTGAAACCCGCACCGCCTGTCCGGGCGACCGGGCGCTGCGTCTGGATCCGGATGAGGTGGTGCTGATCGAGGGCATCCATTCGTTCAATCCGGTCATTATGGGCGATCTGGCACATGCCGCAACCGGCGTGTACCTGTCGGTCGCCAGCGCGGTTGTGACCGGGGAGGGAGCACGGATCGAACCGTATATGCTGCGCTTTTTGCGCCGCGCTATGCGTGACAGCCTGTTCCGCAACTCGCCGGTGGAGGAAACACTGCACCAGTGGAATTCTGTGCGGCGGGGGGAGCGGCTGTATATCTCGCCGTTCCGGGGGCAGGCTAACCTGACGGTGGATACCTTCCTGCCGTATGAGCTGTGCATTCTGATGCAGCATCTCGAACCGCAGCTCCGCCTGCACGGGGATGCGCTCGCTCCGGCTGATCTGGCGCCGTTGGCGGCTGCGCTCGGCAGCGTTGCGCCGATCGATTATGCGGATTTGATCCCAACGGATTCCGTTTTGCATGAGTTTATCGGCTGATGCGGCGGAAATATTGCATTTGCACGGCAGGTGAAGTATAATAAACCCAATATGGCGATGGCAGATCGCTGCGGAAGGAGCAATGGACGATGGATGCAAAGATGCAGTCGTTTCTGGATAAGATCAAGGTAATGGCAGATAAGACGGGCGCGGCCGCCGTCCGCGCAGCGGATGCCGCCGGTAAAAAGGCGACCGAGCTGGCGAGTGCGACCCGGATCAATCTTCAGATTTTCGACCTGAATACCGAGTGCGAGGTGCTGTATAAGGAGATCGGCAAGCTGGTGTATGATCTTCACCGTGGAATGGAAGTCTCCAGCGAGGAGATGGACGAAAAAATCGCCGCGGTCGATGCCAAACAGGAACGGGTAGCTGCGCTGCGTGAGGAACTCTCCGGGATGCGTGCGGTTGTCGTTTGCCCGCACTGCGGCAAACCGTGCAGCCGTGAGGATGCGTTCTGCTCCTCCTGCGGCGGTGCGCTGTGAGCGCATATTTCCAGGCGCCCGGCCATACGGTAAACAAATGAAATGGAAGGGCGTGTAGCGTTTGCAGCGAAAAAAACAGAATTTTATACAAGGCGCATTTATTTTGATGGCGGCGAGCCTGATCGTCAAAGTGATCGGTGCGTTTTTTCAGATCCCTCTGCAAAACCTGATCGGCGGGGAGGATTCTCCGGCTTCCGGTCTGTTCAGTGCGGCGTATCGCATTTACACAGCGATGCTGGTGATTTCCACGGTTGGCCTGCCAGCAGCGCTTTCCAAAATGGTGGCTGAGGCAACTGCCTGCGGACGGGAACACGAGGTACATCGGATCGTGCGCGTGGCGGCGGGCATTTTTGTGCCGGTCGGTGCGGTGGGCACGCTGGCGCTGCTGTTTGGTGCAGATACCTTTGCGGGATGGATCAAAGCGCCGGACGCACGTCTGGCGGTTATGGCGGTGGCACCGAGCGTACTGATGGTATCCATCCTCGCGGTGTTTCGCGGATATTATCAGGGTCGGTCGAATATGGTGCCAACTGCGGTTTCGCAGGTGATCGAAGCGCTCGGCAAGCTGGTTGTCGGTTTAGGGCTGGCGTATTACGCCATGCGGCAGGGCATGAGTGCGGCGGCGGTCGCAGCGCTGACAGTGCTCGGCGTTACACTGGGAGAAGTGGCGGCAGCCGGGTATATGCTGCTGCAGGCTGCGGTGGCGCGGCGGCAGGCCGAACCGGTGCATGTGCTGAATGATGCGATGCGTCCGGTGGGTGAGCTTGCCAAAACGCTGCTGTCGCTGTCGATTCCCATCACGATCAGCTCGGCGGTGATGAGCCTGACCGATCTGATCGACGTAGCGCTGATCTCCACCCGGCTGCAAAGCCCTGCGGTGGGGATGGATGCGGTGGAAGCAATGGCAACCTATGGCATTTACACCAATATGGCCATTAACTTTTTTAATCTTCCGCAGACCCTGATCACGGCGCTTGCGGTCAGCGTGCTGCCGACCATTGCCAGTGCGCGGGCAGCGCAGAACTTTACCAAGGTATCCCATACAGTGGCAACAACGCTGCGGATGACGCTGATGATTACCCTGCCCGCCGGGGCGGGTTTTCTGCTGTTATCCGGGCCGATCCTGCGGATGTTCTATTCGGAAGGC
>OFMK01002138.1_pt1 | contig 11725 bp, 9 predicted proteins | sample 1541781 | NCBI WGS metagenome assembly OFMK01 (sample SAMN04209250, study PRJEB22552) | human gut metagenome | biome: gut; material: feces | host: Homo sapiens | place: USA: Oklahoma
GTGGGAGAGAGCAGCAGTGCACGCTTAGGGGAGAGAAGCTGCATGGTCAGACGAATCATTTCAGTTGCTCCATTGCCGACCATAATGTGTTCGGCAGGTACTTTACAGTACGCTGATAAAGCAGAGCGCAGCTCTTTGTAATCCCGGTCCGGGTATTCCGTGATGGAATCAATATGTGCTATCATACTGTTTCGGAGCTGCTTGGAGATACCCAGAGGATTCACATTTCCGCCAAATGGAATGATCTGGTCTTTCTTGATTCCATAGTATTCTTCGATTTTTTCTAAATCACTTCCGTGAAACTCTTGCTTTTTTTCTGACATGGTATTCCTCTTTTCCTTTCATAATGTGTCGAAATTTGCTATAATTGATTTTATCACAGATGTAAGATTACATTTATTATACTCACAAAATCTTTTGATTGGCAAGGAGCAGAAACAGATTATGTCAGAATCGTTGGAAAATTTTATGAATCTTGTGAAAAGAGATCCTAAGAAAGCGAAAGCACTCTTCTTTTCTGATACATTTAAAGAAGAGTATCTTAAGAGGGAAGAAGAGCAGGGACTTTATCATCAGCTGCTGCTGGGACGCAACAGAGAACAAATTCTGGAAGAATTTTTAATAAGTGTGGGAGAAAAGAAGCCGGCACAATTAAAAGCAGTGAAAACTCTGTACCAAGTAGATCTGTTTCATTTCGATGAACCGCTGGAGATCGTGGTGAAAAAAGAAGGCTGGGGATATCTGGTAGGGAAAGCAGAGACCACCGGCAATTTTACCTCTGTGAAGAACGGAATCTTTTCGGGAGAGGATTTTGAAGATGGACAGATTCGCTTTTATGTAGAGTTATATCATCTTCCAGAGGATGGTGCCAGGGATAGTTTGACGATTCAGACAATGTATCAGACCATTTCCATTGAGATTGTGTACCATGAAAAGAAAACGGAGCGGCAAAGAGAAGAGCAGTCCAGAGAAAAGAAACTTTTTGAATTATATATTGATTTTTGTACCGGCAAAATTTCGCTCCCTGTTTTTGTGGAGCGCGGACATATGGTTTTGCAAAAAATGCCCGATCATCCAAAGAAGAACAGTATCTATAAATTGATGGAACTGCATTTGGATATTCTTGCGAAGGAAGATGTATCCGGGAGAATGCCGGATGCATCAGAATATAAAGAATATCCTATGATTCTATCGTATGTTCTTTATTTACAGGCGCTTTATGAAAAAGATTCAGACAGCATTGCCGCAGCTGTTTCCCAGATCAGAGAAACGTTTGAGCATTGCGGGCAAACGACAGCAAAAGGGTTTTTGTTCTGGTTTCTGATGCAGTTAGATCAGGATCTGGCACAGGATTTCAACGTGCAAATGGAACAGATGAAAGAGCTGTATCAGGAAGGAGTAAAAAATCCGCTGCTTCGATTTGAGGGATGTTGTGTGATCGGTGAGCAGCCGGAGCTGATGCATCGTATCGAATCTTATGAATTGTGGCTGTTAGAGTTTGGTGCGGGTGAGCGTCTGCTCAATGAAAAACTCATTCAAAGGATCTGTTTTCTGCTTTCCAGAAAGAAGATTTTTTCAGAAGAAGTGCTTTGGATGCTGCTTTGTGTTTATAAAGAATATTCTAGTTCGGATATCCTTCAGGCAATTTGTGCATGGATGATCCAGGGGAACTGCATGGATGAGGATTGTCATCCGTATTATGAGAAGGCGCTGCAGCAGGGAATTCAGCTGATCGGACTCCAGGAAGCTTATTTAAGAACAATTCCGGATACGCAGTATCCGATTTTGCCGGAAGAGATTCTCCGGTATTTTACTTACAGCAACAGTTTAAGCAGGCAGGAACAGGGCGCGTTCTATGCAAATTTAGTAAAAAACCGCAGAAAATATCGAAAAGTGTTTCAAAATTATGAAGAATTGATCGGTGTATTTCTGAGAGAGGAATTAAAAAGAGGGCAATTAAATCATCATTTACTCCTTTTGTATCATTACTATTTTGAAGAACTGCTGGAGGATGAAGCTTCCAGAGAAGACTTGGGCAATATTATATTTTATCAGGAACTGGTATGTGAAAATCCTTTTGCACAGAAAGTGGAAATTTTTCAGGAATGGAAAAAAGATTCAGAGCTCGTTTCTTTACAGGAAGGGGCTGCGTATATTGAAGTATTTGATCCTCGGGCATCGTTTGTTTTCCTCGACCAGGAAGAGAATCGCTATGTGGGTTCCGTTTCTTATCAGAAAAAATATGTATGGGGGAAGGAACAGATTGCAGCCTATTGTAAGAGGGCTGCGGGAACCAATCCGCACTATTTAATGTATTTAGGGGCGGAACTGGGAAAAAAGGACGTGCTGACAGAAGAGGATTTTCCGGTTGTGTTATCGGTGTTGGAGACCAATAAATTAAAGGATTCTTTTCAAAATAAAATATTTGAAAAGGTTTTGGACTATTATTGGAAAAACGGAAAAGAAACACAATTAAAAGAAGCTTTGGCTCATGTGGATTGGAAGCAGCTTCCGGTTGAAAACAGAAAGCATATGATCGAGTATTTTATTGCCGGAGGATTCTACGAGGAAGCGCTGCGTGGAGTTGGACAGTATGGTTATCATTTTTTAAAACCCGAATTGCTCAAAGATTTGTGCCTGCATGCTCTGACAACGTTAAGTACGAAGAGATCTGAAGTATTAATTGGAATGTGCAGCCGGGCTTTTGATCAAGGGCAGGAAAATAGTGAGATCATCGGATATTTGCAGAAATATTTTCACGGAACAAAAGAACAAATGCTCAAGGTTTTTTATGCAGGTGAAAAAATAAGCATGTATATGAAATCCTTTGCAGAGAGTGTTCTGAGAGCTTGTGTGGATGAAGGGATGGATGGAACGGAATTTCAGGTCTTTTCCAGATATTTAAAGCAGGCAGGAGCAGACGAAACATTAATTGACGCTGTCTTGGTAGAGTATGTTTCATTGGTATATCAGACCGGGCAAAAGATGCCGGAAGAATTTTACGAGCTGATCGGCAAAAAAATTGATGCGGACAAGATGGACTGGATGTACCAATGGCTGTATTTAGAATATTATCGGGATCACAGAGAAGAACGATCAGAATCGGTTTTGCGCAGAGTAAGAAAAATTTCAGATGTTCAGATTCAGACAGGAAATGTAGTTCCAATCTTATTTGAGTATTTGGATATCTTAAAGCTTCCAAAATATTTATGTGCCAAAACCTTTGTGGAATATCGTGCGGAGGAAGGGAAGGAATTAACGTTTTATTACGCCAATTCCAGAGGCAGCCGGTTTTATGAGCTTGCAATGAAGGAATTGCTGCCCGGATATTATGTAGTTTCTACCGTGATGTTTGCAGATGAACTTTCCGATTTTTTTATTACAATCCCGGGAGAAGAAAAACGCAGGAGAAAAGATATTAAAATCACAGATCACATTAGAAACAGCAGAGGAAGCCGATTTTATGAACTGAATGAAATGCTGAAGAATCAGCATCAGGATTTGAATCAGGGAGCAATGGAGCAGTATGAAATAAAACGGAGAATGGCAGAATTTATAAAACCAATGTTAGAGGATTAGTAAGAATGCAGACGGCAATACATTTTGAACATGGTCTGGCATATGCTTGTGTGTTGGATCAGGAAAAAATAATAGAAGAAGAACCGGTTCGATTCCGCGGCTCATGGCTGGATGTTGTGTTTCACGCTCTGGGCAGCAGAGGAGAAAAGACGATTGGGATTGTTGCGGACGATATGACGCCTCAGGTGTTTCAGAAGGCGGAGGAAGAGTGCAGGCAGCATGGAATTGAAAAGGAACGATTTAAATTCTATACAAAAGAAGAAGCGATTTTGGGATTTCTTAAGTTCCATAAAATGGATTTTAGGAGAGGAACGATCGTATTTTTTGATGATACAAAGGAACGCTTTATTTGCTATAAGGTCCGGGAAGACAAAGGAACGATTGTCGTGGAGAAACAGGACTGTACGCAGGAAATGGGAGATTCCCGGTCTGCTTCGGAAAAAGATCAGAATTTTTTGAAAATTATTCAAGGTCTTTTGTCTGCAGATGTTGTTGCTGCCGTATATTTGACCGGGAGCGGATTTGATGCCCGATGGTATGAGCAGTCTGCAAAATTACTTTGCAGGGGACGCAGAGTTTTTCTGGGGAAACATCTTTATGCCTGCGGAGCCGCATACTTAAGCGGCAAGGAGATTTTAAACACGCACGGTGAGGATGCGCTGATTCTGACGGATTCGGTGGTAACCTGCCAGATTGGGCTTGTGGTACATCATCACGGAAGAGATATCTTTTGTCCGTTGATCAAAGAAGGAAAACCATGGTTTGAGAGCAAGGGAATGCTGGAGATTTTTGTTTCTGGAAGGAATGGTTTGGTGTTTGAATTGAGAAGTCCTGCCGGAATTAAACAGGCATCTATACGTTTTATGATGGAAGGGATGAAAAAGGATCCCAAAGTGGTTTATAAATTGAAGATTGAGGGAGAATATGTAACGCCGGATCAGTGCAGATTGAAAGTGTATGATCTCGGTTTTGGAAAACTGAGAGAATCCAGTCATCAAGTATGGCAGCAGGTGATTCGTCTGGAGAAGGGGGATTTTCATGAGTAAAATTGTTTTATGTGAGACACAGGAAGCCTCTGTTTCTTACCGTATTGAGAAAATTAATCAGACATTTCAAAGCTATGAGGAGTTTTGCTGGCTGTTAGAGCATTATCTGATTTTCTTTTTGACGGAGGGATTGGACCATTCGTTGAAAGCGTATTTAAAAGAAGAATTAAATCTTTCAGTAAAGAGCGACGATACGGTGCAGCAAGTGAAAGAGATTGTAAATTTTCGCAATTATTTTAATGCGGATGAGAAGATTTTGTTTCAGCAGAAATTAAGAACCACATATTTGTATTCCGCAGCCAGAAAACAAAAACTTCTCGCGGATTTGTATCTAAAACACCAATTGTATTTAAGTGCACTGCTTGCGTATCAGAAATTATGGAAAACGGCAGGTCAGCTAAGGCCTTCGGAGAAAGTGGAAGTATTATATCATATGGGATTATGCCAAAGTCGTATGTTTTGCTTTGAGGAGGCAAAGGAATGTTTTCAAAAAGCCCTGATGCAAAAAGAGCAGAAAGAGATTCAGGAGGCATATTTTACGGCTGCCTATCTTTCCGGGGATTATCATTCGTTTGTGGAGGATGGAAAGAAGATTTCATTTTCAGAAGAACGATGTAAAGTCATTTATGATAACATAAAACAAAGGGAGCAGGAAATTCGGGAGCAGGAATCATTTGTAAAACTTCGAAAAATCGATTATCATAGAAAGAAAGCAGATGATATTATGACAAGAAGGCTTACAAAAGCGATGTTAGGGAAGTGGAAGGATGAATACAAAGCAGAGATTATCTGAAGATCTTGAAAACAGCAGGGAGATTCAGCTGGAAAAGAGATTTGTGGCGCTTTATGAAAATGAAATTCAGAAAATTGATGATCAGAAGGAAGATCTTTTGCAATTCATGAAACAGGAACCGGGAGAGCGTGCGGAAATTGAAGATGCTGCGAGACAGTATTATCGGGTATTTGCCAGAGAATTCTATGAAGTTTCTGAGGGAAGAATCAGTGATGATGAATTCTTAACCCTGTGGGAGAGAGAAGAAGAGCTAAAGCAGGGGCTTCACAGCATTCACTCATTGGAGGGTGAGAAAAAACAATTGGAAAAAGAGTTAGAACATGTCCGCCGGGATGAGGCAGAACTTGAAAAAACCATCGGCGGGGCCAGAGAGAAGAAAATCAATGGGCGATTTTTTTGTCTTTTTTATGTATGGGAGTGGCGGCGCTGATCTTTGCCGTTGCAGTCACCATTCGTTTTCGAATTCCGATTTTACAGTATCTCTGGCAATCAGCAGCAGTATTTGTCATTGTTTTGCTGTTGCTTGGCATTTTATTTCAGATGCAGAAAAAGGCAGCCGAAAGTGTCAGATTGTATGAAATGATGAACGGGCATAAAAACAGTTCCAGAAGGAGACTTGAGAATAATCAGCAGGAGATTGCCAATGATTTGAAATATTATTATGAAGAATTTGAAGTTCTATTTGAATATATATCGGAAGAACAGTGGAAATTATTTGATTTTTGTGTTAAAGTGTCAGCCAGACTCCGATTTTCGGGAGAGATTTCAAAGGAAGCGGAGAAACTGGAGCGGATACTGAAAAAATATCAGTGGAAGAGTGCAAAGCTATGGATGTATTATCCCAGGGCTTTGTATGATCCGGGAAAGAAAACAACATGTCTTGACACACTGCTTCAACGAAGAAACCGATGTGAGCAGATGCTGATCAAGCATGAGAAAATAATTCAGGAAAGCGGTCTCGATTGAGACCGAAGTTGAGAAACATTGTATAAAAGGAATAAATTTTTAATAGAGGAGTTTTGACATGAAGAAAGAATTAGAAAAAACCTATGACCCGGGCGCCATTGAAGAGCGTCTGTATCAAAAATGGCTGGATCACAAGTATTTCCATGCAGAAGTGGATCACACAAAGAAACCATATACCATTGTAATTCCGCCTCCGAATATTACCGGGAAACTGCATATGGGGCATGCGCTGGATGAAACACTTCAGGACATTTTAATCCGTTTTAAGAAAATGCAGGGATATAGTACTCTCTGGCAGCCGGGAACAGACCATGCAAGTATCGCTACAGAAGTAAAAATTATCAATGCCCTAAAAGAAGAGGGAATTGAGAAAGAAGATCTTGGAAGAGAGAAGTTTTTAGAGCGTGCATGGGAATGGAAAGAAGAATATGGGGGAACTATTGTAAGTCAGTTGAAGAAACTGGGTTCCGCCTGTGACTGGGACAGAGAACGTTTCACCTTGGATGACGGATGTTCTGAGGCAGTAAAAGAGGTCTTTATTAAATTATATGAAAAAGGCTATATTTACCGTGGGTCCAGAATTATCAACTGGTGTCCGGTGTGTCAGACATCTATTTCCGATGCGGAGGTAGAATATAAAGATCAGGAAGGACATTTCTGGCATATTAAATATCCGGTGGTTGGAAGTGAGGAATATTTGGAGATTGCCACCACCCGTCCGGAAACGATGCTTGGAGATACTGCGGTGGCAGTTCATCCGGAGGATGAAAGATATGCCCATCTCATAGGAAAAATGTTAGAGCTTCCATTATGTAACCGGCAGATTCCGGTAGTTGCAGATGAGTATGTGGATCGGGAATTCGGAACCGGTGCAGTAAAAATTACTCCGGCACATGATCCCAATGACTTTGAAGTGGGAAAACGTCATCATTTGGCTGAAATCAATATTTTAAATGATGATGCAACCATCAATGAAAACGGCGGGAAATATCAGGGAATGGATCGGTATGAGGCAAGAGAAGCCATTGTGAAAGAATTAAAAGAGCAGGGGTATCTTGTAAAAATCAAGAAGCATGAACATAATGTGGGAACCCACGACCGCTGCAAGACGACGGTTGAGCCGATGATCAAGCAGCAGTGGTTTGTAAAGATGGATGAGCTGGCGAAACCTGCCATTGAGGCGGTTAAAAACGGTGATTTAAAATTTGTTCCGGAGCGTTATACCAAAACATATCTGCATTGGCTGGAAAATATTCGTGACTGGTGTATTTCCAGACAGCTTTGGTGGGGACACCGCATTCCGGCATATTATTGTGATGAATGCGGAGAGGTCGTTGTAGCAAGAGAAGAACCTCATGTCTGCCCGAAGTGCGGATGTACTCATCTTACACAGGATGAAGATACGCTGGATACATGGTTCAGCTCCGCTTTATGGCCGTTCTCAACTTTGGGATGGCCGAGACAGACCGAAGAATTGGATTACTTTTATCCGACCAATACGCTGGTTACCGGATATGATATTATTTTCTTCTGGGTAGTAAGAATGGTATTTTCAGGTTATGAGAATACAGGAAAATGCCCGTTTGATACGGTACTAATTCATGGATTAGTACGTGATGAACAGGGCCGTAAGATGAGCAAATCCTTGGGGAATGGCATTGATCCTCTCGAAATCATTGCAGAATATGGTGCAGATGCACTGCGCTTTACACTGGTGACAGGAAATGCACCGGGAAATGATATGCGTTTTTCTGAAAAACGTGTCATTGCCAGTCGTAATTTTGCCAATAAAGTCTGGAATGCATCCAGGTTTATTATGATGAATCTGGAACAGGCAGAGTTTAAAAATGTAGAATTAAAAGATTTAACCAGTGCAGATCAATGGATTTTATCAAAATTAAATACATTGGCAAAAGATGTGACAGAAAATATGGAAAAATTTGAACTGGGAATTGCCGTTCAGAAATTAAATGATTTTCTGTGGGAAGAATTCTGCGACTGGTATATTGAGATGGTGAAACCGCGTCTGTACAATGATGAAGATGAAACCAAAGCGGCTGCTTTGTGGACTTTGAATACGGTTCTTACAGAAGCGTTAAAACTGCTTCATCCGTATATGCCGTTTATTACCGAAGAAATCTACTGTAATCTGACAGACGAAGAGTCCATTATGCTTGCCAAGTGGCCGGAATTTAAGAAAGAATGGAATTTTGAGGAAGATGAGAAGGCAGTGGAAACAATCAAAGAAGCCGTTCGGGGAATCCGAAATATTCGTGCCCAGATGAATGTATCTCCAAAGAAAAAGGCACAGGTATATGTCGTATCCGAAAGTCAGGAAGTGCGGGATATCTTTGAACAGGGGAAAGTGTTCTTTGCAACTTTGGGATATGCCAGTGAAGTCTTGATTCAAGATGACCAGACAGGCATTGGAGAAGATGCGGTATCTGCCGTGATCCCAAATGCGGTGATTTATATGCCATTTGCGGAATTAGTAGATATCGAAAAGGAAAAAGAACGTCTTGCAAAAGAGCAGAAACGTTTGACAGGAGAGATCAAACGCTGTGAGGGTATGCTTGGAAATGAAAGATTTATAAGCAAGGCACCGGAGGCAAAGGTACAGGAAGAAAAAGATAAGCTGGCGAAATATCAGCAGATGTTAGCACAGGTAAAAGAGCAGTTAGAAAGAATTGCAAAGTAAATAAAATAAAAAACAAAACGGTTTCAAAAAGCTGGTCTTTTTGAAACCGTTTATTTTTTTGGAGAACCGAAATGTTTTATCAGCTCTTCTTAATTATTATAATATTTGTAATGTTTAATACAATACCTAGATGAAAAAAATAATTGTTGACAAATGATAAAGGTAAAAGTAAAATAGAATCCAGAATAATTATTCTATGGAGAAATAAAATTAGGGTAAATACGAATTTTGAAAGGAGGAAATGGTGTATATCATTAAGAAAAGGAATTTGAAATAATATATTAAAAAGAGTTTTAAAAGGAGAAATTGTAAATATGAAGATAGTGAAAAGATGGAAAATGGCAATTGTTATAATATTATGTACATTAGGAGGGACGATAACTTCTTTTAGCACAATTCCTGTTTCAGCATCGAATGAAGAGAAAGAAGATTATCAAAGACAAGAAGAAATTGTGAAAGCGCAAGAATCTGATATTATGCCTTGTGGAGAAATTAGCGGGAAAAAATATTCTTTTGCATATGATTTTAAATACTATGTTAATTTAGCGGTAAACGCCAGTTTGTCTAAACCTAATATAACGGTTCATTTATCTACCACGAATTCAGGAGGGGAAGATTATATTTATTTTACGGCATATAAAAATAAATTATTTGGAGGAACTAAAAAAGGTGAATTGAAATTTAAAGCAAGTGGAAGTTCTACAAAAGTAATGAATTTAGCAAAAGGAGATTATTCTTTCCGTGTTCGTAAGTCTGAAAAAAGTCCTAGGAAGAAGGCGGTTATAGGAACCGGTTGGATAAAACAAAATTAGAAGGAGAAATATATGTCTTTTATAAATGAAATATTTGCAGTTGTTTTTTTTATGATTTTTTCGATTTTTATCATTGTTTTATTTCAGTTAAAGTATCATTGGGATGTTTGTGAGCTGTTTCAAAATATAATATGTATGATGATGTTGACCGGGGTTTTGACAATAACTTTATTCCCTGTTCCGTTGGGAAAAGAGGATGTTTCATTTTATTATGCGTCGAATTTCATACCGTTTCATTCCATATTAGGATATATATATGATGCAGCCCATGGAATATATCATGGAGTGAAAGTTCAGCTTCTGGGTAATATCGGTTTGTTTTTGGTTGTGGAACTTATTTTATGCTGGGTTTTTAGACTGTCATCCTGGAAAAAAGCAGTTGCGATAGGGTGTGGCTTTAGTATTGCCATAGAGGGACTGCAGGGAATTTTGGGAATGATGTTGGGAGTGTTTTATCGCTCAGTGGATATAGATGATATCATTTTGAATACAATAGGATGCATGATTGGGTATGGTTTGTATTCTGCAATTACAAAAAATAAAAAGCAGATTTTGGAAAATTAAATCCGTTCAGCTAGAAAAACGGTTTCAAAAAGCTGGTCTTTTTGAAACCGTTTGAATGTTATGATAATTTACCGGATTTACTACAGGTTAGTTTTACAGTGCGTGTTAAACTTTGTATATAACTGCCGTCTTGATATTTTTTTGCAGTAGCAGTAGCTGAAGCGGCAGCATTTGATTTTGCTGCGGATGTCTTTGTAATTTTCCAGTTGCTGTTTGGGCAGGTAGTAGATACCGTTGCTTTGGTACATTTGGCAGAACTTCCGTTATAAGTAAAGGTACCGGTCACAGTGACAGACCAAATGGTTTTGCCGGAACTGCTTTTATAAGTATTGGTTTTACGTCCGCTTTTAGTGGAAGATGCAGAAAACAGCAGAACATCAGAGCTTTCTTCTATGGTTGATTCCATATAGCTGCCATCTTCGAAGGTCTCAATTGTGACAGTATTTGATGTGTCTTCTGCCATAATAGGAACACTGTAAAGTAAAATACATAAAAATGTGAGAAAAAATATTTTTAAATGTTTCATCCTGAAATTCCTCCCTAAAGTTAAGGTAATTCTTCGATTGTAGTATCTTCATGAATAATAATAGTATCTCTTGCATCTAAATAGGATTGGTATACTGTATAAGTGCGGTAAGAAAAGAAAGCAATTATTATAATAAAAATACTGATCAAAAAAATACGAATATTATTTGCTAAATTTGTCTTTTTTAATAAATAATCGTCTTCAACACTGTCATAATAGCTGAGTACGATTTCTTTTGGAGAACCAAAATTCTCTACTAATTCTTCATAAGAAAAATCAGGAAAATCAATAGAAAACTCCTGAATGCGTTCTTTTAATTTTTTGATAAACTGTCGTTCATATTTTCCGTAAACAGGAAATAGTCTTCGGCAGTTTTTTAAATACTGATTCATAAATCCTCTCCTTAATGGTTTGAAAATCATTCTCTGGGTCCAAGAATGGATTGAATTGCATCAATCATTCGGTAATAGTCTTCTGTCAATTTAGATAAATGCTCTTTTCCGGCAGTTTCCAAATGATAATAAACTCTCGTCTGGCGTTTTCCTACCAATTCTTTGTAATCAGAAATAAATTTTTGATCTAAAAGTTTATACAAAATAGGATACATGGTTCCCTCGGCAATTTTAATTTGTCCGTTGGAACGTTTTTGAATCGATTGAGTTAACTGATATCCATAACAGTCACCTTCTTCTAAAATTTTTAAGAGAAGCATCTCAATTCTATATAGGTTGCGATTGGCCA
>OFMK01002157.1_pt1 | contig 11604 bp, 9 predicted proteins | sample 1541781 | NCBI WGS metagenome assembly OFMK01 (sample SAMN04209250, study PRJEB22552) | human gut metagenome | biome: gut; material: feces | host: Homo sapiens | place: USA: Oklahoma
CCGGGCGCGCTGCGTTTCTGGCGGAGGCGGTAGGATTTGAACCCACGAAGCCTTGCGGCTTAACAGTTTTCAAGACTGCCGCCTTCAACCACTCGGCCACGCCTCCGCATGGGGTTTGCGCGTGTGCGCAGCGTTTAGGATATCATGCAGTCAATCGCAATGCGACAAGAAATTGACCGCGCATCGCACGAAGCCGCATCGCACGAAGCCGCATCGCACGTCCGTGTCGCCTGCTCGTAAGCATCCTTTGTGCTTTCGGCTCATTCCACGATGGTTGCGCTCTCGGGGCTTTCAGTTGCGGCGGCGGCTCCGGCTATCTTGCCGAAGACGAGTGCCTGAATGAGGCCGTTGCCGCTCATGTAGGCTGCACCTCCGCGTGAGGAGAATCCTTCGGTGCAGCCGCCAGCTGCATATAATCCCTTGATCAGGCTCTTGTCTGCGCGCAGCACGTGACCTGCTAGATCGGTTGCCATGCCGCCCTGCGTATGGCGAATCTCGCCCGTAACCCTCACTGCGTAATACGGGCCATCGAAGCTTTCCGGCAGATGGGATCGGTTGAATTTATCCTCGCCCTTTTCGATGGCGGCCTGATACTCTGTGATCGTCTTTTCCAGCGTCGCGGCGTCTGTCCCGATGGCGGCGGCCAGCTCGGAACTGGATGCGCCTTTCATTACGATGCCCTCCGTTTCCCACTCAGCGTATTTCGCGCTCTTTGCTACCTGCGCGTCGGTGAAGCATAGGTAGGCGATGTTGTCGGATTGCGCTATGACATGAGGGGACAGTTCGGAATAGCCGGTGTATTCGTTGGCGAAGCGGTTGCCTTCTTGGTTCACCATGATGCCGCCGTTGTTCGCAATGCCTTGTTCAAGCGTTTTGCCGTTGTCTACTCCGTGAAACGCATGGCCTTGGTAAGCGCCCATGTTCTGGAGGTTCGCGCCCAGCTCTTGCGCCCAGAGGATGCCTTCGCCGGTAGCTCCTGGCGCCACCATTTTGAAAGCATCAACGGCCTCGGGGCAGTATTGCGCCAGCATGTCGGGGTTGTTGGCGAACCCGCTCGATGCTAGGATGGTGTTCTTTGCCAGGATGGCCAGCTCGTCCTTGCCCATTTTGCCGTAAGCGCCTACGACGTCGTCGCTATCGTCCGCGAGCACCAATCCCTGCATTTCGCATGACAGCATCTGCGTGATTGCGTCGTTGGCGCTCATGCTTGCGACGAGCGCATCGGTCAGTCCCTTGCCGGCATCGGCGGTGGTATGCATGCGGTGCGCAGTCTGACCGTAATACAGCGCTTGGTCGATGGTCCACACCGCGCCGTGCTTCTCGGTCCACTCGACGATGTCTTTTGATTGTTCGGTCACGGTGCGCACTAGGTCGGGTCGAACGCTGTAGTTGTTCGGACGCATGATGTCCATAACGCATGCGTCCACGCTGTCGTTTTCGCCCATGTCCATTTGCTGCTGAGTGCCTACGGCGGGAATCTTGCCGCTTGAAAGCATGGTGGCTCCGCCCAGAACGCTTGTCTTCTCGCACAATGTCACTTGCGCGCCTTGCTCGGCAGCACTGAGCGCGGCGCACAGGCCCGCTCCGCCTCCGCCGATGACCAGCACGTCGGTTTCGGTTTGCGTCATGCCGGCGATGTCGCTCTTGCGCTTAGCGAATTGATAGCTGCTACCTTGCGACGAGGTTTTTGCTGCGCCCCCGGTCTCGTTCTCGTTGGGCGAGCAAGCGGCGAGCGCGCCTCCCGAGGCAAGCACGACCGATCCCAACCCCAAGCCCTTCAAAAGGTCCCTGCGTGTCAGATTTCCCATGACAATCCCCTTCCTGTAACGGTGCGGGCATCCCGGCCCGCTCTTGGAGCACTATACGTTTGACCGTGCGGGTGCGAAAAGAAACTCTTATATGCCATGAAGCGTCAACTAGAAGTCGACGTATATCAGTAATACCAGGTCAAAAGGGTGTACGTCATGCGCATCGACTTATCTTGCGATAAGGAGCGCAACCTTGTAGGCTTCAAGCGCAGTCGTTTTGTCTATACTGAGAAAAGGGGGGTCCGACCGCGTCGTCACTTGTCGGGAGCGGTCGAGGGGACGCGCGAAGGCCATAGGCGAGGGGAACAACCATGGCAAAGTTTCGTATGGATGTCGATCAGAAAAGGTATTTTTGCACGCTGTGCTCGGAGGGCAGCATCACTCGAGCCGCGCAGTCGCTTTACCTTTCGCGGCAAGGTTTGTCGAAGAGTATGAAGAGCCTCGAAAGCCAACTAGGCGCGCAGCTTTTCGTCCGTGGCAAGAAGGGCGTCGAGCTGACGGCGGCGGGCAGGATCCTTCTCCGTTATCTGCACGAAGAGGGTCGGCTGTGGGATGCGTGCGTTGCCGATATCTGTTCGGTTAGCCAAACGGATTCCGAGCTGGTGCGCGTGGGTTTGCTCAGCATGTACGTGGGGTACAGCCAGAAGAGAGGGTTGCTGGCGAGCTTCCAAGATGATCCGCGCGTAAAGATCGAAGTGGTCGACGGCGACCATGATGCATTCTGGAAAGCTATAGCGGAAGGGGAGCTGGAGCTTGCGTTTTCCATAAAGCCTCCTGATGATTTGGGATTGCCCTCAATAAAGCTATGCGACGACGGTTTGTCGGTCTTGCTGTCGGCCAGCGACCCGTTGTCGCGCAAGAGGTTCATCGACTTCGAGACGGATTTGAGGGGGAAGACGGTCATCCAGACGAGCCCTTGCAAAGGCAGGCTGTACGAGGCGACGTTTCGAAAATACGGCATCAACATGACATTGCTTATGCATGACAAGAACCTTATGTTGGCTCAGGTTTCAATCAGCAAAGGCTGCTTTATTATTCAAACCGAGTACGCAAAAATGCTGGTCACCGATCAGGTTTGCATGAGACCGCTGATCAATGCGCCCATCGAGATGGACTCTATGCTGGTGTTCGCCCCTGCGCTACGCCCTATGGCGCGTGCGGTGGCGCGTCATCTGCTAGCGCCGTACGGCAAGGAAAGCGAACTCGATGCGTATTTTGGCATATAATAAGCGATATGACCGATGAAGACTACATGCGCATGGCAATCGAGGAAGCGCGCCGCGCCGAAGAACTGGACGAAGTCCCCATCGGGGCCGTTGTCGTCTACGAGCCCATCGATCCTGGAACGCGCCGCCCCTTGGCCGAGCCGCAGGTGATCGCGCGTGCGTGCAACCTGCGCGAGACTACGCAGGATCCGGCGGGGCATGCCGAGTTCATCGCGCTCAAGCAGGCGGCCGAGCGTTTGGGCGTGTGGCGGCTAACCGGCTGCACGGTGTACGTGACGCTGGAGCCGTGTGTGATGTGCGCGGGCCTTATGCATCAAGCGCGCGTCGACCGCTGCGTGTACGGCGCGGCCGACCCGAAGGCGGGCGCTCTCGGCACGCTGTACGCGGTCAACGCAGACGAGCGCCTCAACCACACCTTCGAAGCTGTCTCTGGCGTTCTGGGCGATGAATGCGCCGAGCTGCTGCGCAGCTTCTTCGCGCGCAAGCGCAAGAAACGAATGGAATCGAAATGACGCAACCGAGCAAGAACGGCGAAAACGCCGTAGACATGCTGGCCGTGGCTCGCATCGCGCAGGGCGTGGACATCGCGGGCTTCGCCGGCCCCGACGCCGTCAAGCTGGTGGCACCGGCGAAAGTGAATCTGTTCCTCGACATCGGCGCGAAGCGCGCGGACGGCTATCACGAGGCCGTCAGCATCATGCATGCGCTCATGCTGCACGACGTTTTACGCATGAAGCTGGCGCCGGGACGCGGAGAAGGTCTATCCGTCGATCTCTCGTGCGTTGCGCGCGAAAGGCTCGCGATACTCGATGTGCCCGTGGAGAGCAACATCGTGGCGAAGGCCGTGCGCCTGCTGGCTGAAAAATTGGGACGCACGGCTGACGAGACGGTGGTCGCCTGCCTCGAGAAGCACATCCCCGCCGAGGCCGGCTTGGGCGGCGGCTCCTCCGACGCCGCCGCGGCGCTGCTGGGCGCTGCGCACTTGTGGGGCGTGCCTGCCGACGATCCGCGTATCGAGGAAGCAGCGCGAAGCCTGGGTGCCGACGTGGCGTTCTTCCTGCATGGCGGCTGCGCTTGCTTCACGGGCGTGGGCGATGCGTTCGACCATGCCCTTGCGCCCATGAACGGCAACGTCGTGCTCGTGAAGCCCGAGGGCGGCGTGTCCACGGCTGCCGCGTACCGCGCGTTCGACGAGCATCCCACGGTCATTTCCGAGGCCGATCGCGAAGCAGCCCTCGAAGCCCAGCGCGCCGCCGACGTGCCGCTGCGCAACAACCTCGTGCCCGTTTCCGAGCACCTGCTTCCGGCGCTCGTGGACATCCGCTTGTGGGCTAGCGAGCGCGCCGACGTGCAGCGCGTGCTCATGTCGGGCAGCGGGTCGGCCGTGTTCATGCAGTGCGCCACGTTCGCCGATGCAGGTCGCGTGGCCGCCGAGGCGCGCATGCGCGGCTGGTGGGCGCGTGCTACCATGTTTGGCTCGGCGCGTGCGGCCGTGGTGCCGAACCGCTGAAATTTCGGCAGCCCGATGCATTCGCGAAATCTAAGTGTTACGATTCGGTTTACCAATCGGTAGCGGATTTCCTGAATGGCATGCACGATGGTAGAATGCTAGCCACGTAACAGCAAAGGAGAGCTATGAGCATCCCATTGATCATCATCCTCGTCATCGTCGTCGTGCTGGTTGTGGCCGTGATCGGGCTATACAACAACCTCGTCAAGCTCCGCAACATGGTGGATAACGCCTGGGCGCAGATCGACGTGCAGTTGCAGCGCCGTCTCGACCTCATCCCGAACCTCGTCGAAACCGTCAAGGGCTATGCCGCCCACGAAAGCGGCACGCTCGAGGAGGTTACCAAGGCTCGCACCGCCGTCATGAACGCGCCTACGCCCGAAGGCAAGATGCAGGCCGACGGCTTCCTCACCGGTGCGCTGAAGAACCTGTTTGCCGTCGCGGAGGCCTACCCCGACCTCAAGGCGAACACGAACTTCCAGCAGCTTCAAGCAGAGCTGTCCAACACTGAAGACAAGATCAGCTACATGCGCCAAAGCTTCAACGACACCGTCATGAAGTACAACACTGCGATCCAGACGTTCCCTGCAGTGCTCATCGCAGGCATGATGGGCTTCAAGCAGCGCGATAGCTTCGACGCGACGGCGGGCGCGGAAGTCGCTCCCAAGGTGCAGTTCTAGCCAAGTTCAACGAGCGTCGCGTCTCTGCGCGGCGCTCGTCGAAAACTATTTTGCGTAGGGTTCGCTGCGCTATCTTGGCGCCTCGTGCTGGCGGCCGTGCGCGCTAGCTTCGCTGAGAGGCGTCTTGCCGCCGTGGATCCTGCGCCCGTCTATCGGAGCGGCTTCATGAAGAAGGTTTCATCGCGGAAGCACGATCGATTCGGTCGCGTGCTCGATTCCGACCCGGTCTATCTTATCGCGGCGCTTGCGCTCATGGCGCTGCTCGTGTCGTTCTACGCGGTTCTGTTGGTGAATATGAACGCCATCGATACGAAAACCGAGGATCTCAAGGAACATCCCTACGCGGTCACCGTTGCGGCAGGTCGAGCCGAAACGCTGCTCATGCAAGTGCGAACGCTGGACAACCGCTTAGCGTTCGCGCGCACGCCGGAGACCGTCGCAAGCGTTAAAACGGAGTTCGCCTCCATCGACGAGGACCTGCGCACAGCGTTCAGGGTGGTTGAACAGCGCCATCACGGCAATCCCGAGAAAGTAAAGGACCTGGTAAGCAACTACGAGGAGTTCAGCGAGTTGCAGGATCGGCTTATCGCCCTCAGCTTGAGCGACGCAGACGACGAGGCGGTTGCCGCTTTTCTGGCGAGTGAAATCGACCCGCGCATCGATCGGATGCTGGAAGACAACCAGGCCATCATATCCGCCGCCGCCCGTTCTTTCGACCAGTTGTACAAGGCGGTCGGCAAAACCCGCCAGGACACCATGTTCACGGCGTCGGTGCTTATGACGGCCGTGATGGTGGCGCTGGTGCTGTTCCTCGCGGTGATCAAGCGCAAGAACCGGCAAGAGCGCGAGCTGCAGGAAAGCCTGCGGTGCGCGATGGAGAAGGCGCAGGATGCCAGCGAAGCGAAGTCGCGCTTCCTGTCGAACGTGTCGCACGACATCCGGACGCCTCTCACGGCCATCATGGGACTCGTCGATATAGCCGTCGAGCATATCGACGAGCGCGATCGCGTGAAGGAATGCTTCGACAAAGTGCAGCTGTCGTCGCATCACCTGCTCAATCTCGTGAACGACGTGCTGGATATGAGCAAAATCGAAAGCGGTCAAATCAACCTGTGCTGCAAGCCGTTCGACCTGCATGTCGTCGTGGAAACGCTCGGGTCCATCGTGCGTCCGCAAGCCGATTCGAAGCATCTGACGTTCTCGGTGTTGCGCGTCGACGTCGAAGAGGGGCTTGTGCTGGGTGACGAGATGCACGTGAACCAGGTGCTCATCAACCTGCTTGGCAACGCCGTCAAGTACACCGAGCCGAGCGGGACGGTAAGCCTTGCCGTCGAGGAGCTGAGGGGCGACGAGCGCGTGGAATATGCCGCCCAGCACGGTCTTTCGCTTGAGCCGACCAGCCATGACGGCTTCGATATGTGTATTCGCCTGATCCGCTTCATCGTGGAAGATGACGGCATAGGCATGTCGAAAGAGTTCATGTCGCGTTTGTTCGACCCGTTCGAGCGCGAGGAGGTGCCTACGCGCTTATCGGTGGAGGGGACTGGTCTGGGCTTGTCCATCGTTAAGAACCTCGCCGACCTCATGGGCGGTACCGTACAGGTGCAAAGCGAGCGAGGGCGCGGATCGCGTTTCACGTTGGTGCTGCCGTTCGAAGCTTGCGAAGGGGATGCGTGCAAACTGCAGTTGGAGGAGTCCATCGAGGCCGAGCGCTCGGATGCTGCGGTTTCGGCGGTGTCATGCTCCTGGCAGCATGTGCACGTGCTGCTTGCGGAAGACAACGAGATCATCGGCGAGATAGCGGAGGAGATCATCGCTTCGACGGGCGCCACGGTCGAGCGCGCCTGGAACGGCCTGGATGTGCTCGATCTGCTTGAAGGCGCGCCCGAAGGGCGCTTCGACCTCGTGTTCATGGATATCCAGATGCCCGGCATGGACGGCCTCGAGGCGGCGCGACTCGTTGTCGAACGCTACCGGGAAGCAGGTCGCGCACGGCCGCCTATCATCGCCACCACGGCGAACGCCTACGAGGAGGATCGCCGCCGCGCGCTCGACGCCGGGATGGACGGATTCGCCGTGAAGCCCATCGGGAAAAGCGAGGTGTGCCACCTGTTTGCGACGTTCGTCGACGCTAAGATCGACGAATAGATGGCTCTTCTCGATGATATGAGAGCAACGCGCGCCGGTCTGGTATGATGCGGACAACGCAAGCTGCCGGATGCCCGTGCATCCCGACCTGGGAAAGGAGCACTTTCCGTGTTCGCTCGACTGTTGCGCATCGTCCCGATGCTTATCGTGTTGGCCGTGGTGGCGGCAATCGTATACATCGTGGCCGCATGGCGCTATTCCCCGAACCGAGCGAAAGAGCTGCTCATCAGGATATTCACGGCTATCACGGGCGCCGTTTCGGCGTTCTTCCTGCTGGTGTGCGCCTACGCGTGGCTCGAGCGCAACGGAGCCGTGTTCGATCTGTCGTTCAGCTTTTTGTTGACGGCTCTTATCGGGCTTGCGGCGACGCGGATATGCCGCGCGGTGTTTTTGCGCCACAACCCCGCGTACCGCATCAAGGCCGCGAAGACGACGACTCCGGGTTCCCGTGTCAGGCGTTGGCGGAAGAAATAGGAAAACCCTCTTACGAGGGTTTGAAATGCGGTGGCGGAGAGCTGGGGATTCGAACCCCAGACACCCTTTTGGGGTGTACTCGCTTAGCAGGCGAGCACCTTCGGCCTCTCGGTCAGCTCTCCGCGGTATAATAGGTGCGGTTTGCTATGATACCGTGACCACCTCCAAGTTGCAAGGAGCATGATCATGCAAAACATGAGCGGTTCGCAACTCCGCGAATCCTTCGCTTTTTCCCGACGAAACGCCGTGCTGTTTTGCGCGGCGCTCCTGGCGCTCGCATGCGCGCTTGTGGCGCTGGCTCCCGGGCAGGCTCACGCGAAATCGTACACCATGCCGAAGGTGGATATCCAGGCCCAGGTGGAAACCGACGGCGCGTTGCAAGTGACCGAGCAGCGCACGTTCGATTTCGACGGCGATTTCTCCGCGGTGTGGTGGGCCTTCGACGGGCTTCCGCAGAACGCTTCCCTCAAGATCAACGGCGTGCGTATGGCGAACGTCGATGCCGATGGCACGGTGGTGGGCGATTGGACGACGTTGCCGAGCGAGGCGTTCGTGCTCGGCTGGCGCGAATCGGGCGGGCCTGGGAAAGATTCCTACTCGTTCGACGCGCCGAAGAACAGCGTGTACGTGTTCTTCAACGCCTCCGACGACCGTCGCATCATCGAGCTCGATTATACGGTGGTCAACGGGGCGCAGGCGTATTCCGACATAGGCGAGGTGTATTGGAAATACGTGGGCTCCCAATGGAAAGAGGCTTCCGACAACGTCACCATGACGTTGGCGCTGCCCGTACCGCAGGGTACCGAGGTCGTGCCGGGAGAGAACGTGCGCGCATGGGGTCATGGACCGCTCGACGGCAAGGTGACCGTGAACGCCGACGGAACCGTGACGTATGCCGTGCCGCATGTTGCGGCAGGTCAATTCGCCGAAGCGCGCGTGGCGTTTCCGGTGAAGTGGTTAACGAACCTGTCGCCCGAAAGCGCGGCGCTGCATCAAGGGGAAAACCGTTTGGACACGGTGCTGAAAGAAGAAAAGGACTGGAGCGACCAGGCGAACCGCACTCGCGTTCTTTCGTTGGCGTTCGTCATCGGCTGCGGTGTTGTCTGCGTGCTGCTGCTCGCCTGGGCGCTGCGCGCCTACTTCAAGTACGGACGCGAATACCAGCCCCGGTTTACCGACGAGTATTGGCGCGACGTGCCTGACCCCTCCATCCATCCGGCGGCTATCGGACGCCTGTGGCGCTGGGATCGCGAGAGCCAAGACGATTTCACGGCTACGCTCATGCATCTTGCGCACGTCGGCGCCATCCGCATCGACGCGGGCAGTTACGAGGAACCCGGCGCGTTCGGGCGCATGAAGACCGTGGACGACTATTACATCACAAGGTTGCCTGCTGCCGACAACGTGACCGATCCCATCGATCGTCAGGCGTTGGATTTGCTGTTCGGCACGTTGGCCGGGGGAGCCGACTCGCTGTGGTTCGGCACTATCAAGAAGTACGGCGAAGATCATCCGCAGGAGTTTGTCGACGCGATGCAGGGCTGGCAGGGCGCGCTTTCGGCGGCGACGAACCGCGAGGATTTCTTCGAGGCGAAAGGCAAGCGATACCAGGGCTACCTCATCGCGCTTGCCGTGGTGGTCGCTTTGTCCGGTGTCGCCATTTGGATACTCATGTCGAACTTCATCCCTCTGATATTCATGATTCCCACCGCCATCGCGTTGGGCGTGATCGGGAACTACATGCCGCGTCGCAGTGTGAAGGGCAACGAGCTGACGGCCAAGAGCAAGGCGCTGCGCAACTGGCTGACCGACTTCTCGTCTCTTGACGAGCGTCCGCCCACCGACGTGAAGGTATGGGGCGAGTTCATGGTGTACGCCTACCTGTTCGGCGTGGCCGACCAGGCCATCAAGCAGCTGCAAACCACCATGCCGCAGCTGTTCGAGTACGACGGATCTATGGGCATGACGTACATGCCTTGGTGGTTCTGGTACACGGGAGGCCATACGGCTGCCGGCTCAGCGATGCCTTCGGTTAGCGACATGCTGCAAACGTCGATGACGAACACGATGTCAACGGCTCAGGCGGCGCTTTCGGGCGCTAGCGGGAACTTCTCCAGCGGCGGTGGATTCGGCGGCGGCTTCTCAGGCGGCGGCGGAGGCGGCTTCGGCGGCGGAGGCGGCGGCGCATGGTGATGCGCCGCACGGTGCGCAGCGTGCGCTTCGGAAGAATAGAAAGAAGATAAAACTGCGGAAGGGAGGCATGGCGCGTGCTGCTGTGCCTGCAGAAGGCTCTTTGGATATGCTTTTTATGCCTGATGGCCGGCCTGCTTGTGTGCGCGGCGCTTGCCATGCAGGATATCCTTTTTGTGCTGGCGCTTGCCGCAGTGATGGCCGCTATATTCTTTTGGGCCGCAAGATGCCTTGCGGCCCTCCAGCGCCCGCAGGCGCTGGAATGGCCGCTGCGCGCAGGCTATGCGCTGTTTTTTGTCCTGCTGTGCGTGTTCGGCCTGCTGGCCCTGCCGAGCCCTCATTCAGACCTTGCGGCTGTGTACGGCTCTGTTCCCGACGTGCTGGACGATTTTGTGCTGAACGGCGCCTATGCCGATTATTTCATCTATTATTACAACAATCTTTTTCTGCTTTTGCTGCTCAGCGGCCTGTACGGCCTTGCCGGGCTGTTCGGCCTTGAGTTTGCGGGCAATGCCTCCATGGGGCTTGCGGTGGTGTTCTCGGCGGCGGTGCTGGCCTGTACAGTGATGCTGCTGTGCAAGCTGGCGGCACAGGCAGCCGGGCGCGGCGGCAGGCGCGTGGAGGCCCTGGCCCTTTTGGTGTGCGCATTGTGCCTGCCCTTCTATTTCTACACCCCTGTTTTTTACACGGATGCCTTCGCCATGTTCTTCCTTGTGGCCGAGGCATGGCTGCTTTTGCGCTTTTCACAGGGCGGCGGCCTGCCCGCTGCCGCCGCCTGCGGGGCTGTGGCCGGGCTGGGCGTGCTGATGAAGGGCACGCTGGCCGTGCCCGTGGTGGCGCTTGCCATTTCCATCTGCTTCATGGGCGGCCTGACCGTGAAAAAGCGCCTTGCGGGGCTGGCTGTGCTTCTGGGGGCGCTCGCGCTCTGCATGGCTGTGCCTGCGTGGCTGGTGATGCAAAGCGGCCTTGTGGATTTTTCGCGCTATGACGCGCTGGGCCTGCCGGTAGAGACGTGGATGTGCATGTCTGTGCATGGCGGCGGCGCCTATTGCCAGGACTGTGTAGACTATGCCCGCAGCTTTGCCACCATGGCCGCGCGCACCGGGGCCATGCGGGCGCGCCTTGCGGCGCTTTATCAAAGCTATTCCCTGCCGGAATATGTGCGCTTTTCCGCCCTGAAAACGGCCACCGTGTGGTGCGACGGCAGCTACGAGGCGCTGCTGTACCTGAAGTGGCCGCTGCGGGCCAACGCCTTCAATGCTGTGTTCACCGGCTCGTGCCGCGGGTTCTGGGTGTGGTGCAACGCATATCTGGTGATGCTGTACGGCCTGAACCTTGCGGATGCGCTGGCCAGCCTGCGCCAAAAGGAATGGGACGTGCGGTTTTTTCTGCGCCTTTGCGTGTTCGGCCTGTTTTTGTACTTCTTCCTGATGGAGGCCGCCGCACGCCGCGCGCTGATGGTGCTGCCCGCGCTTCTGCCGGGCGCGGTGTGCACCCTGTGGCGCATGGCGGGGGCGCACCCCCGCGCTGCGCATAAGCCGGAGAACGATATCAAATAGAAAAGGGCG
>OFMK01002161.1_pt1 | contig 11592 bp, 13 predicted proteins | sample 1541781 | NCBI WGS metagenome assembly OFMK01 (sample SAMN04209250, study PRJEB22552) | human gut metagenome | biome: gut; material: feces | host: Homo sapiens | place: USA: Oklahoma
GATCTGAAAAGCAATTGCTCTTTTATTTTTAGTTATATCAGGATTTAACTGTCCAACAATCTATCTATAGTATTCAAAGAGGAGAACAACATGGAAATTAGAGCAAGACCCAAAGAGGTCTTATTTTTATGCAATAAAATATTTCGGGAAAGGAAGAATCATGGAAGAGAATGAAATAGAAGTTCGCTTTGCAGAACACCGAAAAGACATTCGTTCGCTGGAAAAGCGAATGGACAAGCAGGAAGCGCTGATCAGGCAGCTCAATAGTTGGGTGCCAACGAAGTATTTGACAGTTGTATAAAGAAAAACAGAGGGAATTATTTAAGATGTCTATCAGAAATTAAAAAATAAAACAACCGTCGACCTACCATAGCACTAATGTTGTTTTCAAGCAGAAAGTAAAAAAAGACGGGGAGCAGTTCAAAATAAGCATCCCCGTTTCATTCTATTTATTTTTTTTCATGGATACAATAGACGTAATAACGTTAACTAAACACCATCCGGACCAAATATATAAATCTGTATAACCATCGGCCAAAAGAAATCCAAAAAATACAGCGATTCCAAATAAAACGATCATAGCGATATTTCCGCCGTTTGATGTTTTGTTTCGCGTAGCAATTGAAACGATTCCGCCCGCTAACATCATGATAGCAACAATGGTTCCTGCTGTTCCTCCGACTTCCCCATTGGATTCGAGGGTATTCGCAACGCCGACGGCACAGGATTGGAAAGTTACAAATACAAATAAGATGATAGACAAAATACCAGATACTAGTTTCCAAGTTTTCATAAAATTTTCTCCCTTCTTTTGTTTGAAATACACTATCTAGTATAAAATAATAGGGGGAGGGTAATGTCGAGATGTATTTTATATAGTACAAAAAATGAGTCTTTTAAAATTTTTATCTTGCATTTTGTATAGTAGTGTGATAGTATACAAAAAGCGGATGTTCCATCAACTGGTAAGGAATGTAGCATTTAATAGGATGCGTGAGGAATTTGAAGGACTGATTTTTAATCAAGTTGTCCGGGGTTCGAATCCCCGCACGCTCATTGAGAAAAGAACCGGGAATTGTGAAAATCCGGTATATATTTTGTAAAAGGGAGTAGCTGACGCTGTAAGCGTTTACGATGTCGTCAACCCCGGCAGATATTTTGCCCGTATCGTGATGAAATAGCAAGACTTTTACTGTACGAAGTAGTACAGTAAAAGTCTTTTTTATGATATAGGAAAGTTCTCACTTTCCTATATCATAAAACACTCCAAGGGATGCACATGATGTGCAAAGGATTTTTGTAAAAACGTGATGACACGAGGTTTTTTTCGGGTATAATGAAGTCAGAGCATAAAAAGGAGAATATGCCTATGAAAACATTTTATCAACAGACAAAAAATGAAGTAAGGGAACAGTTAAACGGATCTTTGGAACCACTGACAAAACAGCAAGTACGCCAGCATCAGGAACAATATGGAGCGAATGAGCTGGTGGAAGGAAAAAAGAAGAGTATTTTTCGGATTTTTTTGGAACAGTACAAGGATTTTCTGGTCATTATTCTGATTTTAGCTGCAATAGTTTCCGGTTTCTTGGGAGATGTGGAGAGTTCGGCGGTAATTTTTATTGTAATTACCATGAATGCTGTTCTGGGGACGGTTCAGACGACAAAAGCAGAGCAGTCTCTTGCCAGCTTAAAACAACTGTCTTCTCCGATGGCGAAAGTTCTGCGGGATGGAAGAATTGAAAAAATTCCATCCAGAGAGATTACGGTAGGGGATGAAGTGATATTAGAAGCCGGAGATCAAATTCCGGCAGATGGCAGAATTCTGGAATGTGCCAGCTTAAAGGTTGATGAGAGCGCTTTAACTGGCGAAAGTCTTCCGGTTGAAAAAGAAGAAACGGTGCTTTCAGGTACCGTACCGCTGGGAGATCAGAAAAATATGGTATTTTCCGGAAGTTTTGTTTCTTATGGCAGAGGATCGTTCCTCGTAACATCCGTAGGAATGGAGACAGAGGTTGGGAAGATTGCATCTCTGCTGAAAAGCACATCGGAAAAGAAAACGCCGCTGCAAGTAAATTTGGATCAGTTTGGGCAGAAGCTTTCGATGATTATTTTGGCATTTTGTGTGCTGCTCTTTGGAATAAACGTTTGGCAGGGCAAACCGATGGGGGATGCGTTTATGTTTGCGGTTGCTCTGGCAGTAGCGGCAATTCCGGAGGCGTTAAGTTCGATTGTAACGATTGTGCTTTCTTTTGGTACGAGAAAAATGGCAAAAGAAGGTGCGATTATTCGGAAATTACAGGCAGTAGAAGGTTTGGGAAGTGTTTCTGTGATTTGTTCGGACAAAACGGGAACGCTGACACAAAACAAAATGACAGTGGAGCATTATTATATAGATGGTTCCTGCAAAGCGGCAGGGGAACTGAATCCGGATGATCCGGGAACAAAACAGTTGCTCCGAGCAAGCATTTTATGTTCCGATGCCACGATTGCTGACGGAAAAGAGATTGGTGATCCGACAGAAACTGCGTTGGTTGCACTGGGAAATCAATTGCATTTAGATGCGGATGTGATCAGAAAAACGTATCCGAGAATTTCAGAAATACCGTTCGACAGCGATCGAAAATTAATGTCAACGCTCCATGATCTGGATGGGGAACGGATCATGCTGACCAAGGGGGCTGTGGACGTATTGATGAATCGGATTTCAAAGGTGTTTGTAAATGGAACGGAAATTCCAATAACAGAAGAGTGGAGAGCAAAAATCAATGAGAAAAACCGACAGTTTTCAGAAAATGGACTGCGGGTTTTGGCATTTGCTTACCGTAAAATGGATGGAGTATCGAAACTTTCTTTGACGGATGAGGCTGATTTTACATTTCTTGGATTAATTTCGATGATGGACCCTCCGAGAGAGGAATCCAGGACTGCAGTTTTGGAATGTATCAAAGCAGGTATGAAACCGATTATGATTACGGGAGATCATAAAGTGACCGCGGCAGCCATTGCAAAAAAAATCGGAATTTTAAAAGATGAATCGGAAGCTTGTGAGGGAATGGAAATTGATGGACTGTCGGATGAAGAGCTAAAAGATTTTGTGGAGGGGATTTCTGTTTATGCCAGAGTATCTCCGGAGCATAAAATCAGAATTGTTCGTGCGTGGCAGGAAAAAGGAAATATTGTGGCGATGACCGGAGACGGAGTCAATGATGCGCCGGCGTTAAAGCAGGCAGACATCGGTGTCGCAATGGGAATTACGGGAACCGAGGTATCAAAAGACGCCTCTTCTATGGTGCTGACAGATGATAATTTTGCGACGATTATAAAAGCCGTGGAAAACGGAAGAAATGTTTATGAGAACATAAAACATTCCATTCAGTTTTTACTTTCTGGAAACTTCGGAGGAATTCTTGCCGTATTGTATGCTTCCATTCGGGGACTTGCAGTACCGTTTGCCCCGGTGCATCTGCTGTTTATAAATTTGCTGACAGACAGTCTTCCGGCAATTGCACTTGGTTTGGAGCCTCATTCCCGGAAAGTTATGGAGAAGAAACCGCGGCCGATGAATGAGTCTATTCTTACAAAGGAATTTTTGATGAGAATCGGTGCAGAAGGGCTGGTGATTTCTGTTCTTACGATGACTGCCTATACTCTGGGAATGAAATGGGATGGCGTGCTTTTGGCGCAGACGATGGCATTTGCGACCTTATGTCTGTCCAGACTGGTTCATGGGTATAACAGTAAATCCAACACTCCGGTTATTTTTACAAAATACTTTTTTAATAATGTATATCTTACAGGGGCTTTTCTGCTTGGAACTGTCCTTATTACAGCTGTAGTTTTGATTCCTGGACTACAGACAGTCTTTAAAGTTCAGACATTAACCCTTTTCCAGCTGCTGAGCGTTTATGGGCTTGCGCTTTTGAATTTACCGTTGATACAATGTTTGAAGCGGGGAATGGTGAAACGTTGAGATCTTAAAAATCCTGTTTTTGTATAGATCAAAGAGATAACTGAGAATACAAAAACAGGATTTTTTTAACGCTATTGGGTGAGTTATGAGATATTATGATTCTGTAAGAAATGGTTCCAGAGCCTTTTTGATTTCATCAATCTCGTCATTGCCGTGAACGATCAGTGTCAAAGGTTTTGTGAGATCCAAACTGAAGACGCCCATAATTGATTTGGCATTGACAATATAACGCCCGGATGACAAATCAGTTTCAGAATGAAAGTGGGCAATCATGTTAGCAAAATCATTGACTTCTGTGATGGAGTCCAGTGAAATTTTGAATGTTGTTTCCAATTTTAAATCCTCCTTTCCATCCTCTTAGTTCATCCTACAATCTTTTCAGAAGAAAGTCAAACAATTCGGAAAATATCATGAAAAAATGGATGTAAAAAGGGTTTTATGTTAAAATAGAAAACGGAGGGAAACGATATGACGGAAAAACAAAAAATGCTTATGGGAATTTTATATAAAGCAGATGATTCAATACTGATTGCGGAGAGAAACCATGCAAAGGAGCTTACGCGCAGTTATAATAGAATCAGTCCGAAAGAACGAGAGAAAAGAAAGGAAGCGGCGAAGCAAATATTCGGAAAACTTGGAGAGCAAGTCCATTTGGAAACGCCGATTCATTTAGATTACGGATACCGGACCCAGATAGGAAATCACTTTTTTTCAAATTTTAATCTTACGATTTTAGATGGCGGTGGCGTCCGGATAGGAGATCATGTATATCTGGGACCTAATGTGGGAATTTATACGGCGGTTCATCCAACAGATGTGAGACGAAGAAGAGAAGGATATGAATGGGCTCTTCCGGTGGAAATTGGAGATGATGTTTGGGTTGGGGCGGATGTCACAATTCTTCCCGGAGTCCGCATTGGAAAGGAAACTGTAATCGGAGCAGGGAGTGTTGTGACACAGGATATTCCTTCCGGTGTGGTCGCAGTTGGAAATCCATGCAGAGTGATAAAAAAGACAGAGAAAGGAGACCGTTATGGGTTTATTGACGAGGAAAACGGATCACCATCCGTTCAGTAAAGATATTGATGAGCTTCTGGATGACATTGGAGACCAGGAAGTCAAAGAGGGAACTTATGAAGAGTCTCTGAAAAAGATTGAGGAGCGGATTAAGGCTTTGGGAATTTTGGAGGAAGAAGAATAAAGAAAATGATTGGGCAGGGATGAATCACGTTTCCTGCCTAATGTTTGGGGATGATTGTAAACCTAAATAAAATAATAGTTGACAATAATAACGAGTATGATATAATTGGAAAATGTAAATAGAAAGAAAAAACGGGAGGTATGAAAAAAAATGAAAGGAAAAACAGTGAAAATTCAGGACCTTACATTGATTGGATGCATGGCTGCCTTGCTTTGTATTTTGGGACCGTTATCCATAACGCTTCCTTTTACGCCGATTCCAATTTCTTTTACCAATTTGGCAATTTATTTTGTGGTTATGGTGGCAGGATGGAGGAGAGGAACGATCAGTTATCTTGTGTATCTTTTGATTGGGATAGCTGGTCTCCCTGTGTTTTCAGGATTTGGAGGAGGCATTGCGAAGGTTGTGGGACCTACCGGAGGATATTTGGTTGGTTTTTTGTTTCTTGCATTGATCAGTGGGTTTTTCATAGAAAAATTTCCGAAACGTTTTTCGCTGATCCTTTTGGGAATGGCGCTTGGCACTGGAGTCACTTATATGTTTGGAACTCTATGGCTGTGCGTACAAATGCAGCTTTCCTTTGTGCAGGGACTGTATGCGGGAGTTCTGCCTTATCTTCCCGGAGATGTGGTGAAAATCTTTTTTGGAGCATTTGCAGGGCGGGCGGTGAGAACCGCTGTCTTACAGACAGGTTTGCTCAAAATTTAAGAACGATGTTGACATTTTGCAGGAAAAAGCATAAACTAATCATAGTTAAATGCAGTGAACAGAACTAGTATCGGTGTTGAAACTGTCAGAGAGAGGCTGTCATCGGCTGGAAGCAGCTTTCAGTGGGAGAGACCGGGAATGCATCTGGGAGCAGACGAGGTGAAAGAAGTAGTCTCGTACGTTGCCGGCGTTAACGGATAATGAGCGGAAGTTTTCGGCTGGAAAACTTCTAAATAAGAGTGGAACCGCGGATTACTTCGTCTCTTTGTGTGAGAGACGAAGTTTTTTTGTAATATTAGGAAAGTTCTGACTTTCCTAATATTACAAAAACGCTCCGCGGGATGCACACGATGTGCATAGGAAAGCTGCTTTCGCAGCCGCACATCGGCGCGCAAAGCGGAGCAAGTCCCTCAAAAATTGATTGAGGGATTTAGGGAGTTCAAGACGGACTTGTTCGCTTTGTTTTGAACAATATCGGAAAGTTTTTATTTTCCGATATTACAAAAACGCTTCGTGGGATATGAAAAGAGCGATTCGCCTTGTGATAGCAGAAAGGTTAGATGGAGGTTAAAAAATGGGGTTTCGGAAATTTGCGAAAAGCCAATATGATACAATAAAAATGAGAGACCCGGCATTGAGGGAGAAACGGGAAGTCTTCCTTTATCCCTATGTGAAAGCCCTGTATTGGCATCGGATTGCGCATCAGCTGTACAAAAAAGGTAATTTTTATCTTGCCAGGAAAATTTCACAGAGAATGGCAAGGAAGACGGGAATAGAGATACATCCCGGTGCTGAGATCGGAGAAGGTTTTTTTATTGATCATGGTCACGGGGTGGTGATCGGGGAGACAACGGTAATTGGAAACAATGTTACCCTGTATCAGGGAGTGACGCTTGGGGGAACCGGAAATGAGACCGGAAAAAGACATCCCACCATTGGGGATAATGTGATGATTAGCTCCGGAGCCAAGGTGCTTGGATCCATTACGGTCGGAGAGAACGCCAAGATTGGAGCCGGAAGCGTGGTAGTATCTGATGTGCCGCCGAACTCTACTGTCGTCGGAGTGCCTGGAAAAGTTGTAAAACAGGATGGTGAACGGGTTCATTGTATCCAAAGTATGACTTTGAATCAGATGGATCTCCCGAATCCGTTTGATATGGACATAGAGAAACTGGCAAAAGAAAATGCAGAGCTTCGTCAGGCAATGCAGACATTTATCAAGCATTATGAGCGATATGAAAGAATCAGAAAGGAAAGAAAAGAGAATGAAGATTTATAATACACTTACAAGGAAAAAAGAAGAATTTATACCGGTGCATCCTGGGAAAGTTGGAATGTATGTGTGCGGTCCTACCGTTTATAATTTTATTCACATTGGAAATGCAAGGCCGATGATCATTTTTGATACGGTCCGCCGTTATTTTGAGTATAAAGGATATGATGTAAATTATGTCTCAAATTTTACAGATGTCGATGATAAAATTATTAAAAAAGCCAATGAAGAGGGGGTCAGCGCCACAGAAATTGCAGAACGTTACATTAAGGAATGTAAGCAGGACATGAAGGGATTGAATATTAAACAGGCAACACATCAGCCGAGAGCTACAGAAGAAATCAGCGGAATGATTCATATGATTGAAACGTTGATCCAAAAAGGGCATGCATATGAGGTGAACGGCACTGTGTATTTTAAAACCAGATCCTTTGAGGAATATGGAAAGCTTTCCAAAAAAAATATAGATGATTTGGAAGCAGGACATCGTGAAATTAAAATTACCGGAGAAGAAGGGAAACAGGATTCGTTGGATTTTGTTTTGTGGAAACCTAAAAAGGAAGGAGAAATTGCGTGGAAATCGCCTTGGGGAGAAGGTCGTCCCGGATGGCATATTGAATGTTCGGAAATGTCCAAAAAATATATTGGAGATACCATCGACATTCATGCGGGTGGAGAAGATTTGATTTTCCCTCATCACGAAAACGAAATTGCCCAAAGCGAGGCATGCAACGATGAAGTTTTTGCAAATTATTGGATGCACAATGGATTTTTAAATATTGATAATAAGAAAATGTCCAAATCTGCAGGGAATTTTTTTACGGTACGTGAAATCGGAGAAAAATATCCGCTTCAGGTGATTCGATTCTTTATGTTGAGTGCACATTATCGTACGCCATTGAATTTTAGTGATACTTTGGTAGAAAGCGCTAAAACAGGGCTGGAAAGAATTTTAACAGCGGTTGACCTGTGTCGCGAAATGGCATTGAGAGAACAAGACAGTAAGGAATTTACGGATGAAGAAAAAGAACATTTGGAAAAAATTCAGATGTTTGTAAAAAAATTCGAGGATGCTATGGAGGATGATTTTAATACGGCAGATGCGGTATCCGCGATATTTGAGATGGTGAGAGAATCCAACTCTACAGTGAAACGTTATAGCGCAGAATATGCAAAGGAAATTTTAAAGATTTTAGAAACCTTATGTTCCGTTTTAGGAATTGAGACCGTTCGAGAAAAAGAAATTCTGGATGAAGAAATAGAGCACTTAATTGAAGAACGGCAGCAGGCAAGAAAAGACAAAGATTTTGCAAGGGCAGATCAGATCAGAGATCAATTAAAGGATCAGGGAATTGTTCTGAAAGATACAAGAGAAGGTGTAAAATGGAGCAGAGTTTAGTAGAAGAAGTAAAGGAAATGCTGTCACTTCCGGGACTTGATCCGAAAAGTTATTCCCCGCTTGGGCTTGCATATATTGGGGACGCCATTTACGAGTTGATTGTAAGGACCATTGTGATTTCTGACGGCAATATGAGTGTAAATCGATATCATAAGAAATCCAGCAGCATGGTAAAAGCGTCTGCACAAACCAGAGTCTTTGAGAAAATAGAGGGGATGTTAAGCGAAGAAGAGATCGCAGTGTATAAACGAGGAAGAAATTCAAAATCCGGGACGGTTGCAAAACACGCATCAATGATGGATTATCGAAAAGCAACCGGCGTGGAGGCGTTGATGGGATATTTATATTTGGCTGGCCGGATGGAACGAATTGTGGAATTGCTTGGAGTTGGACTTGACTTAAAGAATCAAAAGACAGATACAGGAGAAAAAGATGAATCATAGAGAATATTTAATTGCAGGACGCAATGCAGTTCTGGAAGCTTTGCGGGCAAAAAAGCCCATTGATAAAATTTTTGTGCTGGGTGGATGCCAAGACGGACCAATCCGAACCATTGTCAGAGAGGCAAAAAAAACGGACGCGATCTTAAAATTTGTGGAGAAAGAGCGATTGAACCAGCTGACTTCAGAGCACCATCAGGGCGTGGTGGCAATGGCGGCTGCATACGAGTATGCCAGATTGGAAGATTTATTTCAAAAAGCAGAGGAAAAAGGGGAGGACCCGTTTTTTATCTTGCTGGACGGCATTGAAGATCCGCATAATTTCGGGGCGATTATACGTACGGCAAATCTGGCGGGCGCACATGGGGTCATCATTCCCAAACACAGAGCGGTGGGGCTGACGCCTACAGTTGCAAAAACGTCTGCAGGAGCAATTCACTATACTCCGGTTGTGAAGGTGACTAATATCGGGAAAACGATGGAGGAATTAAAGGAACGGGGAATGTGGTTTGCCTGTGCAGATATGGACGGGGAAGTGATGTATCGTCAGAATTTAACTGGTCCGATTGGTTTGGTAATTGGAAATGAAGGATCGGGTGTTAGCCGGCTTGTCAAAGAGAAATGCGATTTTGTTTCGTCTATTCCGATGAAAGGCGAGATTGATTCTTTAAACGCATCCGTGGCAGCAGGAGTATTGGCATTTGAAATTGTAAGACAGCGGTTGGAACAATAAGAAGGAAAATTATGAAAGACTGTTCAGATCAGGAGCTTTTGCAGCAGAGTAAAAAGGGGAATGAAAAAGCCATGGAATGCCTGCTTGAGAAATATCGAAGTATGGTTCGGGGAGAAGCAAGAAAATTTTTTTTGGCCGGAGGCGATGAGGAGGATTTAATTCAGGAGGGGATGATCGGGTTGTTTAAGGCGGTCCAGAGTTATGATGATGAAAAAAACACAGAATTTTCCACATTTGCCCTGCTCTGTGTCCGGAGACAGATTTATACGACAGTCACTGCATCAAACCGGAAAAAGCACAGCCCTCTGAACAATTATATTTCAATTTTTGCGGCACAGCATCAAGAAGAAAATATTTCGCTGGATGAGACTTTGAAGGACCCGGAGGAAACGCCGGAAGAACGGATGGTTCATCAGGAAGAAATTAAAAATTATTATACGATGATTCATAAAAAATTAAGTCGATTTGAAAAGCAGGTTATGTATTATTACTTAAATGGTGAAAATTATACCGAAATTGCAGATAAGCTTGGAAAGACAAAAAAATCCATTGACAATGCAATTCAAAGGATTCGCAGAAAGTTAAGTCAAACTTCTTAGAAAGATGAGGTAGTACAAATCATGAGCCGAACATATTTGATGTCAGATCTTCATGGACATATGGATGCTTTTTTTCGTATGCTGGATGTCATTTCTTTTTCTTCTCAGGATCACATGGTGATTTTGGGAGATGTGATTGACCGGGGAGCGAATGGGGTGGAATTACTTCAATACATTAAGAAACAAAAGAATATAGAACTGCTGATGGGAAACCATGAAGATATGATGAGAAAATCTCTGAAAGAAGAAACAAGAGAGTTCTGGCTGGATACCTGGTTATACAATGGCGGTGAGACGACAATCGCAGGATTAAATCGGTTATCGAAAGAAGAGTTTTGGGAGTGTGTTAATTTTGTAGAACATCTGCCTCTTTATAAAGTAATGGAAGTTGAAGGAATTTCTTATCTTTTGATTCATGCAGGAATGCGTTTGATTTCTGATCAATCGTTAGAAGAAGCTTGTTCTAGGATTCAGGAGGAGGATGCATTGTGGATTCGAGGAGATTTTTTTAATTCCAGGGTAATACCATCTTTTTATATTGTATTTGGACATACGCCCACGAAGGCATTATCCCGATATGTAAAGACTATGCCGGCGGAGCAAAGAGAGCGGTGCCAGAGATTTCAAATGGTATGCTGGGAGCATAAAATCGGCATTGACTGCGGGGCGGCATACGGAGCGAAGCTGGGATGCCTTTGTTTAAATGATTTCAAAGAATTCTATGTAGCCGTAGAAAAAGAAGAGGATTATCGTTGAAAATGCACAAGAATCTTCGGAAATATATATTCAAATTAGATAAAATGCATTATAATAGAGAGAGGTATCAACTTTATACAGAATGTCTGTAAGGTCAGGCACGAACATTTACGAAATGGGGGACGGCGTATGGCAGAGAAGAGTTTGAAAAGATGCATTTTATTTAGTGATATGGATGGAACAATTTTAAAGGACGGACGGCTCATGCAGAAAAAAGATGCGCAGATGCTTTTGGAATTGCAGAAAGCAGGGCATTTTGTAGCATTTTGTACCGGAAGAAATGAATTTGAAGCCATGACGGTTGTTCGGAAAAATCATTTAAAATATGATTATCTGATTTTAAATAATGGGGCTCATATTATGAATCGTTATGGGAGAGATTTGTATAAACAGACCATCCCCCATGAAATCGGAATGAAAATCTTAGAGTATTGCCGGACATTACAGGATTGCTATGTGTATTTTTATGATGCAAACCGATGTTTAAATCTGGGCAGTCTCAACGGAACT
>OFMK01002162.1_pt1 | contig 11568 bp, 5 predicted proteins | sample 1541781 | NCBI WGS metagenome assembly OFMK01 (sample SAMN04209250, study PRJEB22552) | human gut metagenome | biome: gut; material: feces | host: Homo sapiens | place: USA: Oklahoma
GGTCCTCGATAGAATAGATATCGTGGTGCGGTGGCGGGGAAATCAGGCTGACACCAGGTGTGGAATGACGGGTTTTGGCAATCCACGGATATACTTTCTTTGCAGGAAGATGTCCACCTTCACCAGGTTTTGCACCCTGTGCCATCTTGATCTGGATTTCTCTTGCAGATACAAGATAACGGCTGGTTACACCGAAACGTCCACTGGCAACCTGTTTGATCGCGGAGCATCTGTCATCGCTGCTTCCTGCGGAATCCAGTCTTTCGTCACTTTCACCGCCCTCACCTGTATTGGATTTTCCATGAAGGTGGTTCATGGCGATCGCCAGTGTCTCATGTGCTTCCTGTGAAATAGAACCATAGGACATGGCACCTGTCTTAAATCGTTTTACAATATCATCTACGCTCTCCACTTCTTCAAGTGGAACCGGAGTCTCAGCAAACTTAAAGTCCAGAAGTCCTCTTAAGTTTCCGTGGTTTTCTTTATCCACCAGATCTGTGTACTGTTTGAACAGATCGTAGCTTCCAGTCCATGTGGACTGCTGCAGAAGATGAATAGTCTGAGGATTGTAACGATGTTCCTCTCCCTGGCTTCTCATCTTGTGTGCGCCTACGCTGTCCAGAGTCAGGTCTGTAGGAAGTCCTAACGGGTCAAATGCTTCTGAGTGAAGCTTCTCTACATTCTCTTCGATGTCTTCCAGTGTGATTCCGCCTACACGACTGACTGTACCAGTAAAGTATTTCTCGATCACATCTGAGGAAATACCGATTGCCTCGAAGATCTGAGATCCCTGATAAGACTGGATGGTGGAAATACCCATCTTGGAAGCAATCTTTACAATACCGCTGATGACTGCATGATTGTAGTCATCTACTGCTGCATAATAGTCTTTCTCCAGCATATGACTGTCGATCAGTTCATGAATGGTCTCAAGGGCAAGGTACGGGTTGATGGCACTTGCACCGTAACCAAGTAAGGTTGCAAAGTGATGTACTTCTCTTGGCTCACCGGATTCCAGGATAATTGCAAGGGAGGTACTCTTTTTCGTCTTTACCAGGTGCTGATGAACTGCGGATACTGCCAGAAGTGACGGAATCGGCATATGGTTTTCATCTACTCCTCTGTCTGAAAGAACAAGGATGTTTGCACCCTCGCGGAATGCTTTATCTACTTCTACGAAAAGACGATCAATAGCTCTCTCAAGCTTGGTGCTCTTATAATATAAGGTAGAAACAACTGCTGTCTTGAAGCCCTCATGTTTGAAGCTCTTGATTTTCATCATATCTGTATTTGTCAGGATCGGGTTATTAATCTTTAATACCTGACAGTTTTCCGGTTTCTGCTCCAGCAGGTTTCCGTCTTTACCTACATAAACACTTGTGCTGGTAACGATTTCCTCACGGATTGCATCAATCGGAGGGTTGGTAACCTGTGCAAAGAGCTGTTTAAAGTAGTCAAATAATGGTCTGTTCTGTTTGGAAAATACTGCAAGCGGGGTATCCACACCCATAGCTCCGATGCTCTCTGCTCCGTTTAACGCCATGTTTCTGATGGAAGTACGGTACTGCTCATAAGTATAGCCGAATGCTTTCTGCAGACGTGCTCTCTGCTCAGGTGTATATTCTTCTGGTCTTTCGTTAGGAATCTTGATGTCTTTTAACTGTACCAGATGACTATCCAGCCATTCACCGTATGGCTGCATTTTTGCATAGCCCTCTTTCAGTTCATTGTCATCAATTACTTTTCCCTTTACAGTATCTACAAGAAGCATTTTTCCAGGATGGAGACGCTCTTTTAATACGATTTTCTCTTCCGGGATTGGCAGAACACCCACCTCTGAGGAAAGGATCATATAGCCGTCAGAAGTAATATAATATCTGGATGGACGGAGACCATTTCTGTCAAGGACTGCACCCATAACATCACCATCAGAGAACAGGATAGATGCAGGTCCGTCCCATGGCTCCATCATAGTTGCATAGTACTGATAAAAGTCACGTTTTGCCTGGGAAATGGTGTCATTGTTTGCCCATGGTTCAGGGATTGTGATCATAACTGCAAGCGGAAGTTCCATACCGCTCATTACCAGAAACTCCAGTGTATTGTCAAGCATTGCAGAGTCGGAACCGTTTCTGTTTACAACAGGAAGCACTTTGTGAAGCTGTCCCTCCAGGTATGGAGATTCCATGTTCTCTTCTCTTGCAAGCATCTTATCTGCGTTGCCGCGGATGGTGTTGATCTCACCGTTATGTACCATGAAACGGTTCGGATGTGCTCTCTCCCAGCTTGGGTTTGTGTTGGTACTGAAACGGGAGTGTACCATAGCGATAGCAGATTCATAATCCGGGCTCTGGAGGTCTTCGAAGAAAGTACGAAGCTGTCCAACCAGGAACATACCTTTGTAAACGATGGTACGGCTGCTCATGGAAACTACATAAGTATTATCATTACTCTGTTCAAACTCACGTCTTGCAATGTAGAGCATACGGTCAAATGGAAGACCTTTTTCCACATCTTCCGGTTTTTTGATAAATGCCTGCATAATGCATGGCATACATTCTCTTGCCTTGTGTCCAAGCACTTCCGGAAATACCGGAACCTGACGCCACCCCAGAAGTTCCAGACCTTCTTTCTCAAGAATGATCTCAAACATCTTCTTTGCCTGTGCACGTTTAATCTCATGCTGTGGGAAGAAAAACTGTGCAATGCCGTATTCTCTCTCATCACCAATCTCAAATCCCTCTTTCTTACAGGCTTTCTTGAAAAATTTATGGGAAATCTGGAGAAGGATACCTACACCGTCACCGGTTTTGCCTTCTGCATCCTTACCTGCGCGGTGTTCCAGATGTTCTACGATCTTTAATGCATTTGCAACAGTATCGTGGGTTTTCTTGCCTTTGATATTGACAACTGCTCCGATACCACAGTTGTCATGCTCAAATTCAGGCCTGTACATACCTTGCTGTTGCTGCTGTTCTCTCACTTCTTTCATAATCTCCTCATCCTTTCTATTTCTGCTGCTGTTCTTCGCTTATTTTCTTATCGACGGCCGCCTGAATAAATCCTCTGAATAAAGGATGTGCATGATTCGGGCGGGATTTGAATTCCGGATGGGCCTGAGTTCCTACATAGAACGGGTGCCCTGCGATCTCGATCATCTCTACAATATGATTATCAGGGGAAGTTCCTACGATATTCATTCCTTTCTCCTGAAGTTCTTTACGGAATGCATTGTTTACTTCATAACGATGTCTGTGGCGCTCATGGATTTCTTTTTTGCCAAAGAGTTCATAGGATCTGGAACCTTCTGCAAGAATACATGGATAACTTCCAAGTCTTAAGGTTCCACCGATATCTTCGATATCTTCCTGATCCGGCATTAATGCAATTACCGGATGCTTTGTCTCCGGATTCAGTTCAATACTGTTTGCATCTTCGTATCCAAGTACATGACGGGCGAATTCTACAATTGCCATCTGCATTCCCAGACAGATTCCAAGATATGGAATCTTATGTACTCTTGCATACTGTGCTGCCAGGATCATTCCTTCTGTACCTCTGTTCCCGAAACCACCCGGAACCAGGATACCATCTACATTGTGAAGCTGCTGATCCAGATTCTTCTCTGTCAGTTCTTCGGAATCGATCCAGTCAAGCTCTACCTTGGCTCTGCAGGAAATTCCGCCATGTTTCAGTGCCTCTACTACACTGAGATATGCATCATGAAGCTGTGTATATTTTCCTACAATTGCGATCTTTACTGTTTTATTCGGATTTCTCAGACTTTCTACCATTTCCTCCCAGTCACTTAAATCCGGTTTTCTGTTTTCCAGACGGAGACTTGAAAGAACTACATCTGCAAGCTTCTCTCTTTCCATTGCAAGAGGAGCTTCATATAAATATTCCACATCCAGGTTCTGAAGTACATGTGATACAGGTACGTTGCAGAATAAAGCAATTTTTTCTTTAATGTCCTCTGTCAGCTCATGTTCACTTCTGCACACCAGTACATCCGGCTGGATTCCCATTCCCTGAAGTTCCTTTACGCTTGCCTGTGTAGGTTTTGTTTTCAGTTCTTCAGATGCCTTTAAATAAGGAATTAATGTTACGTGGATCAGGATTGCATTGTCATGTCCCACATTGAGCTGGAACTGACGAATTGCTTCCAGGAACGGTTGGCTTTCAATATCACCGACTGTTCCTCCCACCTCGATAATGGCAATCTTGTTTTCCTCCGGTGATTTGGCGCGGTAGAAACGGCTCTTAATCTCATTTGTAATATGAGGAATTACCTGTACGGTACCCCCGCCGAAATCCCCGTGACGTTCTTTCTGAAGAACAGACCAGTAAACCTTACCGGTTGTCACATTGGAATTTTTATCAAGACTCTCATCAATGAATCTCTCATAATGTCCCAGATCCAGGTCTGTCTCTGTACCATCGTCTGTTACAAAAACTTCTCCGTGCTGAATCGGGTTCATGGTTCCGGGGTCGATATTGATATAAGGATCAAACTTCTGCATGGTTACCTGGTATCCTCTCGCTTTCAGAAGACGCCCCAGAGATGCAGCTGTGATTCCCTTTCCAAGACCGGAAACAACTCCTCCTGTAACAAATACGTATTTCACTGCCATTTTGATTTCCTCCTCCATCATCCTTTGTTAATAAAAAAGCGTCAGATGCAGCTATCAGAGGGCACTTGACCCATCTGGTATTCTGCATCTGACGCCTTTGTCAGATCATCATATCTTCTATAATAATATGTTCAATTGGCTTTCTTTAAAAATATGCTATACTATAAAACATTTTTTTTCGTTTGTCAATAATGAATTTCCCGTTTTTAAGCAAAAACAAATCAAATAAGTTCCTTCTGATAAACTATGAAGCAGTTATATTTTATGGAATTACTCTGAACACAGTCATAATACAGAAAAAACGAATCTGTAAAAATTCATCTTCCAGACCCGTCTTCTCTGCGATAATTATTCGGTTATAAAAATGTAAAATTTATGCAACTGCAAATTTCTTCAATGTACGATCAAATTCTCGGCTCTCCCCGTGGCAGTCTACTGTCAGTTCTCTGGTCAGATCCAGACTAAGTACACCAAGGATTGATTTGGCATCAATTAAAAATCTGTTGTAATAAACATCAATATCAAAATCACATCTGCTTGCAGCATTCACAAATTCCTGCACCTCTTCAGTTGCATTTAACTTGATTTTACTCTGTGACATCGTGATCACCCTTTCTGAAAACATTCTTTGTTTTTTTCTATCAGACGCCCATATTATGTTCCACATTTCAGAATTTGTCAAGTTTTTAAATTTATCCAATTTTCATAAAGCGCAGGGGTTCTATTGTGCATTTTGTTCGTTTATATATGTTTTCACAGCATTATTTTATACACTATGTATGATTCCATTCTATATTGGTTTTACCATTATGTGAGATTGATTCCATATATCATCGACAGGTTTCTGCATTTTTTATGAATTTTTGCGACTTAACACTTCACAATATCTGCAAACTCCGCATTTGTATAATCCGGAATCTCCATCGGATAATTTCCATCGAAGCATGCCTTACATAAGGGCAGACCGCCCGCCATTCCTTCCAGATAATCTGTCTGCATGTAGCCAAGAGAATCTGCTCCGATCATTTTACAGATTTCCTCTGTGCTGTGGCTGGCTGCAATGAGCTGATCATTTGACGGCACATCCGTTCCGAAATAGCATGGATGTAAAAATGGCGGTGAACTGATACGTACGTGCACTTCCTTTGCTCCCGCCTCTTTTAACATGTGGATCAGGTTTGCAATGGTTGTTCCACGAACAATAGAATCATCCACCAGAACAATCCTCTTATCTTTTACAACAGATTCCAGCACACTCAGTTTCAGATGAACGCTGGACTCACGTTCTTCCTGAGTCGGTTTGATAAATGTTCTTCCAATATAGCTGTTTTTATAGAACGCAAATGCAAACGGGATTCCTGATGCTTCGGAGTATCCCTTTGCAGCAGGGAGTCCGGACTCCGGTACACCTGTTACAAGATCTGCCTCTACAGGATACGACTTGGCAAGAGATTTACCTCCGCGGATTCTGGCATCATAGACCTTCACCCCATCAATGGTACTGTCAAGTCTTGCAAAATATATATACTCAAACACACAATGCGCGCGTTTTGCAGCAGCAGACGCAAGCTCTTTATTTGACTTCAGTCCGTCTTTTGTGATCGTAAGAATCTCACCCGGCTCAATGTCACGGATAAATTCCGCACTTACAGATGTCAGAGCACAGCTCTCAGAAGCAATAACATAAGCATTTCCTCTTTTACCGAGACACAATGGTTTCAGTCCATATGGGTCGCGGACTGCGATCAGTTTTCTCGGGCTCATAACTACCAGACCATATGCACCTTTGATCTTCTTTGCAGTCTTTAGCACTGCCTCTTCTACTGTTTTAGAATGCACACGTTCTCTTGCGATATGGAACGCAATAACCTCTGAATCTGTAGTTGTATGGAAAATCGCTCCATTCTGGATCAGTTCCCATTTCAGTTCCGGTGTATTAACCAGATTTCCGTTATGTGCAAGTGCAAGAGTTCCCTTTACATAAGACAAAACAAGGGGCTGTGCATTCTCTGCAACAGAAGCTCCTGTTGTGGAATATCTTACATGACCAATACCAATATCCCCCTCATATTTACGGACAACATCCTGTCTGAGAACTTCACTTACAAGTCCCAGATCCTTATGAAACTTCACATTTCCACGCTCTCCCTTAGTATCAGAAACTGCAAGTCCGCAGGATTCCTGTCCTCTGTGCTGCAGGGAAGTCAGTCCATAATATATGGACGGAACTACATTGCCGCCATCCAGATCATAAATTCCAAAGACGCCGCACTCTTCTTTTATTCCAGCCATCTGATTTCCTCCGATCGTATTCTCTTGTCTGACTTTAACTTTACTTTCAAAACCCGCTGACATTGTTTTCTTATGTTTGGCGGGTTCCAAAATCAAATTATAATAATAGAAACAAATTTGTCAACCTATCCTTTTTTTGTCATATCTCAAAAATTTTTTCTGAATTTTTTCAAAAAAAGTGCTTGACATCTGTTTTCATTTCGTTTATAGTACAGCACATAAAGCAAAGGCGCTTTGGAAAGATCTACAGAGATCGCATCCAGGGCGCCTTTTTCGTTTTATAAAACTTTCGTTTCATAGAAAATGTTCGATGAGGAATTTTCTATGAGACGAAAACCGCAGGCAGTCACAATGGTGATCTGTAGCGGCACTACACATATTCAGAAAATATTGCAAACCGAAAGGAGAGTACCTATATGGCACAGAATATCCCTGAACTGTACGGCAGCCTGGTCTTCAACGACAAAGTAATGAGAAGTAAACTGCCAAAAGACATGTACAAAGCATTAAAGAAAACAATCGAGAGCGGTACACACCTTGAACTTGATGTTGCCAACTCCGTTGCTGTTGCAATGAAAGAATGGGCTACCGAGAACGGCGCCACTCATTATACTCACTGGTTCCAGCCAATGACAAACGTAACTGCAGAGAAACATGACAGTTTCATTTCTCCTACAGGAGATGGTCAGGTAATCATGGATTTCTCAGGTAAAGAACTTGTAAAAGGTGAGCCGGATGCTTCCAGTTTCCCGTCAGGCGGTCTTCGTGCCACATTCGAGGCAAGAGGATATACAGCATGGGATCCGACATCACCGGCATTCATCAAAGACGGAACCCTTTACATTCCTACAGCATTCTGCTCCTACAGCGGAGAAGCTCTTGATAAAAAGACTCCTCTCCTTCGTTCCATGCAGACACTTGATAAAGAAGCTACAAACCTTCTCCATATAATAGGAAATAAAGATGTCAAACACGTAAATACAACTGTAGGTCCTGAACAGGAATACTTCCTGGTAGACAAGGAATTATACAAACAGAGAAAAGACCTTGTATTCTGCGGACGCACACTGATCGGTGCTCCTGCTCCTAAGGGCCAGGAAATGGAAGATCATTACTTCGGTGCTCTGAAACCTCGTGTCGCAGCTTATATGCATGACCTGGATGTAGAGCTCTGGAAACTTGGTATTCCTGCCAAAACAAAACATAACGAAGTTGCTCCTGCACAGCACGAATTGGCTCCTGTATTCGATACAACAAACGTTGCGGTTGACCACAACCAGTTAACAATGGAAGTAATGAAGAAAGTTGCCGACAAGCACGGACTTGTATGCCTTCTTCACGAGAAACCATTTGAGGGAATCAACGGAAGTGGTAAACACAACAACTGGTCTATGATTACAGATGCCGGTGTAAATATCCTTGATCCGGGAAAAACACCTGCTGAAAATACACAGTTCCTGATTTTCCTGACAGCTGTTATCAAAGCAGTTGATGAATACGCAGATGTACTTCGTATTTCTGTAGCAAGTGCAGGAAATGATCACCGTCTTGGTGCAAACGAGGCTCCGCCTGCTGTTGTATCCGTATTCCTCGGTGATGAACTGACAGAAGTATTAAAATCTATCGAAAATGACGAATATTTTGCAGGAAGCCGCGCAGTCCAGATGGATATCGGTGCAAAAGTACTTCCACATTTCGTAAAAGACAATACAGACAGAAACCGTACTTCACCATTCGCATTTACAGGTAACAAATTCGAATTCCGTATGCTTGGTTCCGAAGCTTCTGTTGCAAACCCGAACATTATCTTAAACACTGCTGTTGCTGAGTGTGTTCACCAGTTTGCAGAGCAGTTAAAAGATGTACCGGAAGACAAGATGGAGGATGCAATCCACGAACTGATCAAGAAGACAATTATTGATCATAAACGTGTTATCTTTAATGGAAACGGTTATACAGACGAATGGATCGAAGAAGCTACGAAACGTGGTCTCTTTAACCTGAAATCCACACCGGATGCTCTTCCTCAGTGGATCGCAGACAAGAATATTGAACTCTTTACCAAATATCATATCTTCACAAAAGAAGAAATTGAATCCCGTTATGAGATCTGGCTGGAATCCTATTCCAAGATTCTTAACATTGAGTCCAATACTATGGTTGAAATGGTACAGAAGGATTTCCTTCCATCTGTATTCGCATATATCGACAAAGTTGCAGCTACTGCTGTTGCTAAAAAATCAGTTGTTTCAGATGTCAGCACAGCTTCTGAAGGAAAACTGATCAAAGAGCTGTCACAGCTTGCTGATGAGATTTCCACAGGTCTTGAGACCTTAAGGGCAGACACTGCCAAAGCACTTGCTACAGAAGATCCTCTGGCTAATGCAAAAGCATACCAGACAGTTGTTCTTTCTGATATGGATGAACTCAGAAAGTCTGTAGATGCAGCAGAAACTCTGATTCCGGATGCACTGCTTCCATATCCTACATATGACAAGCTTCTGTTTTCCGTTTAATTAACAGGTAATAACAGGGGAATATCTTTATGAACTCTACTTCATAATTCATTATCGATTTCCTCATCCATTAATCACACGATATTTTGATATTCCCCTGTTTTACATATAATTTTGATTTTAAACTGCATTGCATACAGTCATACGAAATGTCTTTTCTATTACATCAGTTATGCAATACACTATAAATATGGATTTTATATTCGCAAAAGCGCGATGAACTGGCTACATTTCCAGGCATTGCGCTTTTTGCATTTTATAAAATATGAGGAAATTTTTATGAGGGAGGAATATTATTATGGAATTTTCCGCAGTAAACACAATATGGGTGCTGGTCGGCGCCGCGCTGGTCTTCTTTATGCAGGCCGGATTCGCAATGGTAGAAACAGGCTTCACACGAGCCAAAAACGCAGGTAACATTATTATGAAAAACCTGATGGACTTCTGTATCGGAACCCCGGTCTTCTGGCTGGTCGGCTTCGGTCTGATGTTTGGTGCAGGTAATGGATTTATCGGAAAGATCGGTGGTATTGCAACAGAAGCACACTATGGTTCAGGAATGCTTCCTGACGGAGTTCCTTTCTGGGCATTCTTAATCTTCCAGACAGTATTCTGTGCAACATCCGCAACAATTGTTTCCGGTGCAATGGCAGAACGTACCAAGTTCCTTTCCTATTGCGTCTACAGCCTTATGATCAGTCTTGTTGTATATCCGGTATCCGGACACTGGATCTGGGGCGGTGGATTTATCAGCCAGATGGGATTCCACGATTTCGCAGGTTCCTGTGCAGTACATATGGTAGGTGGTGTTGCAGCTCTGATCGGTGCCATCATCCTTGGACCTCGTATCGGTAAATATACAAAGGACGGCAAATCAAAAGCTATCCCTGGACACAACCTTACAGTTGGTGCTTTAGGTGTATTTATCCTCTGGTTCTGCTGGTTCGGATTTAACGGTGCTTCCACAGTAAGTATGGAAGGCGATGCAATCGTAAGTGCAGGTAAAATCTTTGTTACTACTAACCTTGCAGCAGCTGTTGCAACTGTAACTGTTATGATCATCACATGGGTACGTTACAAAAAACCGGATGTTTCCATGTCTCTGAACGGTTCTCTTGCAGGACTTGTAGCAATTACAGCAGGATGCGACACAGTTTCTCCTACATCCGCAGCAATCATCGGTATTGCTTCCGGTTTTATCGTAGTATTTGGTATTGAATTTATTGACAAAGTCCTGAAAATCGATGACCCTGTTGGTGCTGTCGGTGTTCATGGTTTAAACGGTGCTTTCGGTACTCTTGCAGTTGGTCTTTTCTCCGATGGATCAGGCACAGACTGGAAAGGACTTCTTACAGGCGGCGGCTTCCACGGATTTGGTGTTCAGTTCACAGGTATGATCATCACAATCGCATGGGTTGTTGTTACTATGACAATTATCTTCCAGGTAATCAAACATACAATCGGACTTCGTGTTTCAGCTGAAGAAGAGATTGCAGGTCTTGACTCCAAAGAACATGGTCTTGCAAGTGCTTATGACGGTTTCGCAATGGCTGGCGTTCCGACTCCTATGGGAACTTCCATAAAAGCTCCTGTTGTCACAGCCAGACCTTCTGCTCCTGCTGAATCAGTTCCCGAACTTCCGAAAGAAGGCGTTCATAAACTTACAAAAGTTGTTATCATCACCCGTCAGAATAAGCTTGATGAATTTATGCAGGCAATGAACGAGATCGGTGTTACAGGTATCACTATTACGAACGTTCTCGGATGCGGTGTACAGAAAGGTGCTCCATCCTACTATCGTGGTGTTGAGATGGAAATGAATCTTCTTCCTAAGATCAAGATTGAGATTGTTGTCAGTCTCGTACCTGTACAGAAAGTTATTGAAACTGCCAAGGCAGTCCTCCATACCGGTCAGATTGGTGATGGTAAAGTATTTGTATATGATATTGAAAATGTAGTGAAGATCCGTACCGGAGAAGAAGGTTATCTTGCTCTCTAGGATACCAAATAAGCTTTCCACTCATAATAAATATCCTAGATAAATATCCTAAAAAAGAAAGCCCCGGGGTTATTGGTATGCTCCCCGTCAAGAGGACAATAAAAAATAATAAATTTTTGTATCGTCA